>Ga0265295_1003498_pt1 | contig 22786 bp, 17 predicted proteins | sample Munlansysbiofilm_FD_192503 | JGI IMG/M metagenome (GOLD analysis project Ga0265295, IMG submission 192503) | Leachate microbial communities from a municipal landfill in Southern Ontario, Canada - Methane capture system biofilm | ecosystem: Engineered > Solid waste > Landfill > Unclassified ...
ATTGAGCAGGTAACGGACAAGTTTCGTATTGTACGGATTCAATGCGGCGGCTTAAAATATCGCAGAAAAGAGCTGTTATGGCCCTATCTGGACGAATTTGCAGACAAAACTATTAAATTTATTCAGCAGGAACGAGCGATTCCCGATCTTGTCCACGGGCACTATCCGGATGCGGGCCATGTGGCAGCAGAACTTGCCGGCTTTTTCGGCATTCCTCTGGTTTATACGGGACATTCCCTTGGCCGTTCTAAAAAGAAACGGCTGGTTGATGAGGGCGGCGATCTCCGTGATATGAACCGGTCTCTTAAAATTGATCATAGAATAGAGGTGGAGGAGAGCATCCTTAAATCGGCCGACCTTGTTATCACAAGCACCCGCCAGGAGATTGATGGTCAATACGGGCGCTACAGGAACCGCACCCTTCCAAAGTATGCTGTTATCCCCCCCGGTATTGAGATAGAGAAGTTTTATCCCTATTACCATGATGATCCTGAGGATGTTAAGGAAAAGGAGGAGAGTCTCTTTGCCAGGGAATCGGTGAAAAAGGAGCTGGGCCGGTTTTTTCAGCATCCGGATAAACCCGTTATTCTTGCCCTTTGCCGACCTGATCGACGAAAAAACATCCAGGGCCTTATCCAAGCCTATGGCGAAGATCTGGAACTCCAGGCCATTGCAAACCTGGCCGTTTTTGCCGGGATCCGCAAGGATATCTCGGAAAAAGAGGAGAGCGAGCGTGATGTGCTAACCCAGATGCTGCTTTTAATGGACAAGTACAACCTCTACGGACGGATGGCCATTCCAAAACAGCACAATTTCGAACACGAAGTACCTGAATTATACCGGATCGTGGCCGAAAAAGGAGGGGTGTTTGTCAACCCCGCCTTGACCGAACCCTTTGGTCTTACCCTGTTAGAGGCTCTTGCCTGCGGTCTTCCCATTGTGTCCACCTGTAACGGTGGTCCCCAGGATATCATGGAAAACTGCAAGGGCGGCATTCTGGTTGACCCCACAGATTCAAAAGCCATGTCTTCGGCCATTCGAAAGGTTCTGGTTCACCCTGATCAATGGAATCAGTTCTCAAAATCAGGAATCCTGAACGTTCGCAAGTTTTATACCTGGGAAAATCATGCCCAAACCTATGTTGGGAAAATCGAGGCGCTCTGCAAAGGAGCTGAACACTCAACCACGAGTTTTACCAGAACTGGAGTTCCGGCCATAGGCCGACGCCTTACAGACCTTGATTGTTTTTTGATCACCGATATTGACAACACCCTTTTGGGTGGTGACCCGGAAGATCTCAAGGCTCTGATCTCATTGCTTGAACAAAATAAAGACCGCCTGGGTTTCGGGGTGGCCACGGGCAGAATGTTCGAATCTGCCGTTGAGGTTTTGAAGGCACATGGGGTAATGATGCCCGACATTATAGTCTCCTGCGTTGGGAGCCAGATTCGATACGGCGATTCTTTTTACTATGACAGGGGATGGGAAACCCATATCTCCAAAAACTGGAACCCGGATCTCATGGCCTTGCGCCTTGGGGAGATTGATTTCATAAGGCCCCAGGAAAAGGAAAAACAGACCCCTTTTAAGCTGAGCTATTACATGGAGCCTGGCAAGGATCGACTGGCCATGGTGCACCATTTTCTGACCAATAACCGGTTTAAGTACAACCTCATTTACTCCCATGAAGAATACCTTGATATCTTGCCCTTCAGGGCGTCAAAGGGCAAGGCGATCCGCTATATAGGCTATAAGTGGGAGATTGCCCTTAAAAACATTCTGGTTGCGGGTGATTCAGGCAATGACGCTGAAATGTTAAAGGGAGTGCCCCCGGGAATCGTTGTGGGCAACTATAGCCCCGAACTTGAAACCTTGAAATCGACCAGAAATATTTACTTTGCCAGAGGATCTCATGCCAGGGGAATAATGGAGGGAATTGATCACTATGGGTTTATTGAAAAAACGAGGAGAATAGCAACAGATGGCAATAAAGAATAAAATTCAACTGATCACCTATCCAGACAGCCTGGGAGCCAATCTTCCAGAGCTTCACTATGTTCTTCGTAAATATTTTTTCAAGGCCATTGGCGGTGTACATCTGCTGCCCTTTTATCCCTCTTCGGCAGATAGGGGTTTTGCTCCCCTGACCTATGACGAGGTGGATCCTGCCTTTGGCACCTGGGAGGACGTTGAAAAGATCGGCCAGGATTTTGATCTGATAATTGATTTCATGGTCAACCACATCTCCCGGCAGTCAATTTTTTTTCAGGATTACATGACCAGGGGAAAGGATAGTGAGTTTGCCGACATGTTTTTAAGCTTTGACAAGATCGCCCCTGACGGCTGGGTGGACGAGGAGGATCTTAAAAAAGTTTACACCCGAAAGCCCAGGCACCCCTATCAGACACTGGAGCGGCCCGACGGATCCCTTGAAAAGATCTGGTGCACCTTTGACCATGAGCAGATCGATCTTGATTACGATTCGCCAAAAACAAGGGAGGTGATGCGTAATTTCCTCATCCGGCTTGTGAGGAACCGGCCCAAGATGATAAGGCTTGATGCCATCGCCTACACCACCTTTGAACTTGGCACCGATTGTTTTTTCCTTGAGCCTAAAATATGGGAACTCCTTGAGTGGTTCAACGATTACGCCTCAGCCTTTGATACGGAAATTCTGCCCGAGGTGCATGAACATTACACCTATCAGATGAAGCTCGCCCAAAAGGGGTATTGGTGCTACGACTTTGCCCTTCCCATGCTCGTTCTCCACGCCCTTTACATGGGAACAGCAAGACCTCTCAAATCCTGGCTCGGCAAGTGTCCCAGGAAACAGATAACCACCCTTGACACCCATGACGGCATCGGCGTAGTGGATGTAGAAGGGCTTTTAAAACCCGATGAAATTGAAAAAACCCTTGATGCCCTTTACAAGCAGGGTTCCAACGTAAAAAAGATCTATTCAGGACCGGATTACAGCAATCTGGATGTGTACCAGGTCAACTGCACCTTTTATTCGGCCCTGGGCGCCCATGACGATACCTATATTACTGCCCGCACAATCCAGTTCTTTACGCCCGGCGTGCCCCAGGTCTACTATGTGGGGCTGCTTGCCGGGGAAAATGATATAGAGCTCGTTGAACGTACACGCCTGGGAAGGAACATCAACCGCCATAACTATTCCCTGGAAGAGGTGAGGGAAGGAGTTAAAAAACCCGTGGTGCAGAGGCTTTTGAAGCTCATGGAGTTTCGCAATTCCTATCCCGCCTTTAACGGCAGCTTTACCCTTTTGCCTTCAAGTGATTCGGTCCTTGTCCTGCGCTGGACCCATGAAGCACACAAAGTAACTGCCAGAATCGATCTGAAAACCTGCAAGTCAACCATTACCTATACCGATCCTGTGGCATCCCGGGTGGTTGATTTTAAGGCGTAGATTTTTACTGACTCATATGTCCTGGAGGACACAACGAAGATTGAAACACGATAGCTGTTAGCTGTTAGCGTTTAGCTGTTAGCTAAGAGCTAAAAGCTAAACGCTAATAGCTAAAAGCTGTTTCTTATAACCGGCACGGCCGGAGCGAGAGATGGCATCCGGCCACAACGAATATTGAAACTCCGCTACCTATGGCGCTTCGAAGCGAGTTTCATATAAAAAAAAAGAGGTTTTAAATGATAACGTATCAATCTGTAACAAAAATATTCGGCAAGGGGAAAAATACAATTACCGCCATCGATAATGTAAGCTTTACCATTCCCAAGGGCGAAATAGTGGTGTTTCTCGGCCCATCGGGATGCGGCAAAACAACGACCCTGCGTCTTACCAACAGGCTGGAGACACTCACACGTGGAAGCATAACCGTCGATGGAAAGAATATCATGGATCTCGATGTCGTCCAGCTCAGGCAGCGCCTGGGATATGTGATCCAGGCCATCGGGCTTTTTCCAAACAAAACCATAGCTGAGAATATTGCCGTTGTGCCGAGACTCCTGGGGTGGGACAAAGACCGTATAGCAAAGCGTATCGATGAGCTGCTTGACATGACCAACCTGAACCCTGAACTTTACAGAGATCGTTATCCTGCGGAGCTCTCCGGTGGTCAGCAGCAGCGGGTGGGGGTAGCCAGGGGACTTGCCGCAGACCCTAAGATACTTCTCATGGATGAGCCCTTTGGTGCAATAGACCCCATCAACAGGGAAGAGATTCAGGATGAGTTCCTAAAGCTCCAGGCAAAGTTAAAGAAGACTGTGGCCTTTGTTTCCCATGACATACATGAAGCCATAAAGATGGGTGATCGTATTGCCATCTTTGACAGGGGACGTCTGGTACAGTACGATACACCTGAGATTATTCTGACCCAGCCCAAAAATAAATTTGTCTCCGACTTTGTGGGTGCCGACAGGGCTTTGAAAGTCCTTGGGCTCATGTGGGTACGTGATATTATCAACCGAAAACCCAAAAACATAATCCAGGGATCCGACAGTTCCCAGGAGGCATTAGGTTTTATGACGGCAGAGAAATTTCGCTACGCCATAGTGGTCGAACAAAACAAACCAATAGGCTTTGTTATGCAGAAAACCCTCAAGTATGAACAGGGGCCTGTACGGAATGTTGTGGAGCCATATCCCCTTTTTGTCTATGAAAATACCCAGCTCAGGGATGTCCTCTCTTCCATGCTCATGTACAGTACCCCGACCTTCTGCGTTGTGGACGAAAATAAAAGCCTTGTCGGTACAGTAACCTACAACGACATACAAAAAGCGGTAAAGGCAAGCTATGCAGATGAAACAGAAAATGTTGAAAATGAGGTGGCCGGATGAGTACACTCAGATTTATATGGGATAATTTTAACGAGGTTCTGTATCTCTCCTGGGAGCACATCTGGATTGTGGGGATAGCGCTCCTCATAGCCACACCAATCGGGGTTACTCTGGGGGTCTTGATTACAAGACATGAAGAGTTTGCCTCCAGGGTTTTGAACGGTGCAAACATACTTATGACCATCCCATCCATCGCCCTTTTTGGATTGATGCTGCCCGTTCTTGCCATATTTAACATGGGTCTTGGAAAAATTCCGGCTGTGATAGCCCTGGTCCTTTACAGTCAGCTTCCCATCATCAGAAACACCTACACAGCCATAAAAAATGTTCCTCCAGCCCTTGTGGACGCAGGCAAGGGTATGGGCATGAGCAAGTGGAGGCTTTTGCGGGAGCTTGAAATACCCCTTGCCACACCTGTAATTATTGCAGGATTGAGGACGGCTGCTGTTATGAATATAGGGGTTGCAGCTATTGCAACCTATATCGGAGCAGGTGGGTTGGGGGTGTTTATTCAGCAGGGTATTGCAAGGGTTTATCCTGAGATGGTACTGAGCGGTGCAATACTTGTGTCTATTCTCGCCATAATTGTAGACGGTGGGATGGCTCTGCTGGAGAGGATTGCGACGCCTGAAGGTATCAGGGTGCAGAGGAGGGTTTCGCGATGAAAAATCTATCTGCAAAATTATACAGGATTGTCATTGCGGTTCTTATTTTGATTGCGGGTGTGACATTTGAACGAACAGGTCTTATAGAACTATTTTCTGATCCCTACGAATATCCGGTTTTAGTGGAGCTGTTTCTCCAGCACCTGTTTCTTGTGACGTTGAGTATGACCTTTGCCACGATCCTGGGATTAACGGCGGGAATTGTGCTTACCAGGCATCGTTTTCGGCGTTACGCCGGGATCTGCATGTATGTTATCGGACTCGGACAAACCATCCCCTCCCTTGCCGTTCTGGCGATAGCCATGAGTTTCATGGGTATCGGCATAAAGCCTGCGGTATTTGCCCTGACCATCTATTCCATACTTCCCATAGCTAGAAATACCCTTGCCGGAATTACTGCAGTACCTCCGGAACTTATTGATGCCGGGAAAGGCATGGGAATGCCCCCCGGGAGAATCCTCATGGAGGTGGAGCTCCCAAATGCCATGGAGGTCATTCTTACAGGGTTCAGGATAGCCCTGGTAATCAATATCGGCACGGCCGCCCTCGCCTATGTGATCGGAGCGGGAGGCCTGGGAGATCTCATATTCACAGGAATAAGCCTTATGCAGACGGACAAGCTCCTGGCCGGTGCTATCCCAATAACACTTCTGGCACTTTTTGCGGATTTTCTGTCTGAGCTGCTGGGAGTCGCCCTGGTCTCAAAGGGTCTGCGGCTTTCCAGATAGAAAGCTAAAAAAGCGGTAAAGTAGAAAAATCCTTAGTCAAGGAATTGAGCAAAAATACTTTAACCTGTTTTTTGTTTAAATTTTTAAAGTTTATAACTTTCTGACACTCAAGTCAGAGATTAATTAGCGATCCGCAGGAGGATAGAGATGAAAAGTTTATTTAAAACGGTTCTTTTGGCAGCATTTGTTTTGACCTTACTTTTACCAGGCACTGTTTTTGCCAAGGATAAAAGCCTCATAGTGGGAGGTAAAGACTATACAGAGCAGTTCCTTCTTCCTGAACTTGCCGGCATTCTTCTCGAACGGGCAGGGTTCAATGTTACGATCAAGACTGGGGTAGGATCGTCAATTGCCAGAAAATCCCTTGAAAATGCCCAGTTCGATCTCTATTACGAGTACACAGGCACTGCGTATACTCTGTTCTACAAGCAAAAAGAGACAGAAATAATGACCAATCCTGAAAATATTTACAACTGGGTCAAAAAAGCCGACGCCAAGAAGGATCTCATCTGGCTCGATCCTGTCCAGTACAACAACACCTATACCCTGATGATGGGCAAGGCAGAGGCAGACAAACTCGAAATAAAGAGTATTTCCGACCTGGGAGCCTATGTCACAAAAAATCCAAACGAACTGATATTTGCCCTTGATTCGGAATTCTGGGAACGCCCTGATGGATTTAAAGGCGTTATGAAAACGTACAATTTCAGGCTTCACCCCAGACAGGTTAAAAAAATGTCTGTAGGCCTTACCTACCAGGCATTGAAAGAGGGGCTTGTTAACTCTGCAATGGGTTTTGCCACAGATGGCAGAATAGCGGCCTTTGGCTTTGTGAACCTTGAAGATGACCAGTCTTTCTTTCCCGTTTATAATCCAGTACCGGTTGTGAGAAAAGAAATCCTTGAGAAGTATCCTGAGATCCAAACCATATTAAAACCCCTTGCAGAGAGCCTTAACACACAGGAGATGCAGCAGTTGAACAAGGCTGTGGATATTGATCACAGGCAGGTTCATGATGTGGCCATGGATTGGCTTAAGAGTAAAAATCTGATCGAATAGGGTTTTTTCGCAGATCTCACCGGGGGAAAGGGATCTCCTTTCCCCCCTTTTTATATAAGGAAACTTCGGTTATGAACATTGAGTGGGATATGGATCCAAGACAGGATCGATTTGATCCACAAGACTTTAACAGAGTAATGAAGGGTGTTGTCACCGCCGGAAATGGCGGGTACGATAAACTCCAGTGCCGTGTGGTAAAGCTTCCGATACCTGAGGAGGGTGAGGTTTTACTCCAGGTCCTTGCCGCCGGGATCAACAACACTGAAATAAATACCCGCATCGGCTGGTACTCTTCATCCATTACAACAGGTACAGAGGACGCCGTAACTGCTGCGGAAGAAAGGGCGGCAAAAAAGGGTGATGGGGGGTGGAACGACGCAACACCTTTTCCGTTCATCCAGGGCACAGATTGCTGTGGACGTATTGTTGCCGTTGGTCCAGGCGGGAATGAAAGTACAGTTGGTTCACGAGTGCTGGTGCGGGCATGCATGCGCAAGTCAGGTTTTGCCTCAATGGACAATATCTGGATGGGTTCTGATTTCGACGGTGCCTTTGCTCAGTTTGTCAAAGTTCCGGCAAAAGAGGTGTTTGCCGTGAACTGCGATTGGAGCGATGTCGAGCTTGGAGCCATCCCCTGTGCCTATGGAACCGCTGAAAACATGGTTCATCGTGGCAGGGTGTGTGAAGGCGAACATGTTTTGGTCCCGGGAGGGTCCGGCGGTGTAGGATCAGCTGTTGTGCAGCTTGCAAAACAAAGGGGTGCCCATGTGATAGCAATTACGTCAAAGGCAAAGATGGAACAGGTTCTTTCCCTTGGTGCAGATCGGGTTATCCATCGTGATGAGGATGTTGTTGAGATCTTAGGTGAGAATTCCGTGGATATTGTCATTGACAACGTTGCAGGACTGGCTTTCCCTGGTACATTAAAGGCACTCAAGCGAGGTGGAAGATACGTCTCCTCCGGAGCGATCGGAGGTCCTTTGGTGACACTGGATATGCGCACCTTTTATCTTAAAGATTTGACGTTGACAGGCTGCACTGCATGGGACGAACCCGTTTTCCCAAATCTTGTCTCCTACATCGAGAACAACGAGTTCCGGCCGATTGTAGCAAAGACATTTCCCCTTGAACAGATAGCGGATGCCCAGCGTGAGTTTCTTCAAAAAAAACATGTTGGCAAGTTTGTTTTGATTCCCCCTGAACTGGAAGTTGGCAGTTGAAGGTCAGCAACCATATAAAATAGAGCCGTTGAGGTAAAAGATGTTAAAGGTAAAAAGTGTATTTGCAAATAATGATTATACGTTAATTGTTGAATTGTCCGATGGTCGATCGGGAATATTTGATGTAAAACCTTATCTTGAAAAAGGTGTATTTAAACAATTAAAAGACAAAAATTATTTTAAACAGGTTAAGCCTTTCTTTTGCGGTATAGCGTGGCCAAACGAACAAGACTTAAGTGCTGATACAATTGCTTATGAATTAAAACAACTGCAACCACATCCCCAATCAGTCAACCCGACCTGAAAATCATACTAACAAGAATAATTTTTCATGAACTGACCAATAAGATTTGAGGTTTCAACTGGTTTATCCTCAAAAAGATAGTGGCCTGCATCCTTAAAAACATGGGCTTCTGCATTGGGGAACCGGTGTTTCCACTCGTCGAAAAAGGAGAGGTCAAACACAAAATCGTGCCTGCCCCAGAGAATCATGATGGGAACGGTTTTAAGGCGGTCAAGGTTGTTGTCCACCCAGGTGACCAGTTCATGGCTTGGATCTTTGGGTGAAAGGGGGATATCCTGGACAAACCTGAGAGTGGCAATCCTGTTCTTCCAGGAGTTGTAGGGTGCGGAAAGTCCCTTTTTCACCTTTGGTGAAAGGGGTTTGACCGGTGCCATGTAAAGGGCCGCCCTTGAAAAGAGGTTCAGGCCGAGAACCGCTGGAACCGCAAACCAGGTGAGATATTTGATCAGCCAGAGCCGCAGGGGAAAACGCTTTGCAGGGGGAAGGTGAAACCCCGAGGTGTTGGTCACAACTATCCTTTCTATCCTGTCGAGGTTTTTGAGTGCCCAGGCGCAGCCGATCATGCCGCCCCAGTCATGGACGATAAGCGTGATTTTCTGGTCAAGTTCAAGGCTCTGGATCAAGCTGTCAAGATCCTTTACCCTGGAAGAAAGGGTGTAGTCGTACTCTTTTTCCGACGGCTTGTCTGACAGGCCGCAACCAATATGATCGGGAACGATTACCCGGTGGCTTTTGGAAAGATCCCGGACAAGGGTTCGAAAATAAAAGGACCAGGTGGGGTTGCCGTGGACCATCACAACCGGGCTGCCCTTGCCCTTATCAAGGTAGTGGAGTTTGTGACTGTTGAGGGTTATGAAATTCGGGGTAAAGGGGTAGAGTTCTTTAAACTCACCCGTGTCAAGGGTGACACCGTTGATCTTTCTTTTTATACCCTGGCCCAGGGCATCTTTGTTTATAGTGGTCAACGAATTTTTTACCATTTTACCCCCATCATAAGACAGTTTAAACCCGATCCTATGCCGAGAAATCCCACAAGGTCGTTTGGCTGGAGAAAACCCCTTTCGTCTGCAATGGCAGCCGTCATGGGCAGGGAAACGGTTCCCATGTTGCCAAGGTAGGGAAAGGTCGCGTAATCCTTTGATTTGTCGATGTTGAGGGCCCGGTGTAACATCTGTTGGTGGGTTGAACCTACCTGGTGACAGATGAACTTGTCGGGCATATCATCTCCAAGGTTGAGCTCTTGTTTAAAGCTTTCAAAGGTTTTTTTTGCCAGGGCAAGGCCGTTTTCCAGCACCCCGTGGGCGTTGGTTCGCATGCGCACCCTTGAATGGGTAGGCATGCCCGATTCTTCAAAGGCCCAGCGGCACATGTTGTGGTGCCGGCTGGCCTGGTGAACCACGCCGCCCAGGAGGGCGTGGCGGCGGTATGTGTCGTTGCCAAGCGTCCCGTCGGTTAAGAGAACCGCACATGCCCCGGAACCGCCGGTCATGGTGGCTATGGTCTGTTTGTAAAATTCCACGCTCTTATACTGGTTGATCTCGTCAATTGTGGAATCGACTATCTGCCGGGCCGTCTCACACGACACAACAAGCCCCGCCCGGATGTGGCCAAGCTCGATCTCGTTGGAAACCTGGATCATGCCGGTGATCATCCCGAGACAGGCGTTTGAAACGTCATACACATGGGCCGTGGGGCTGATCTTGAGCTCATCTGCAACCGCACAGGCCGTGGCAGGTTCAAATCCATCCCGGCCCACCCCGCAGAAAACAAGGCTTTGAATTTCAAGGGGATCTATCCCGGCAGCTTCAATGGCCTTTTTCCCTGCAAGGGCAGACCCCTGGGCCAGGGTGTGTTCTTTCTCCCAGAAACGCCGTTCCTTGATGCCGGTAAGAACCTCAAGCTGGCCCTTGCCAAAACCCACTGATTCGTAAAACGGGGCAAGTTTTGCCTCAATTTCCTCGGTTGTGACAACATGGGGGGCAAGTTCGTACCCGATTGTATCGATGAATACCTTTGTATATTTCATAGATCGTTTAACTCCATGTTCGTTCAATCTCCTGGCGGGTCAGTCCCACAATTTTCAGTCCCATATTTTTATAAAGAACGATCCTGTGGTTGTCTGAAAACATGTGGGCATCGGCGATCACATAGGGTTCAGGATTATAACCTAGTTCTTTGATTTCAATTTCGTATTGGGCCTTTCGTGTGTGAACGGTCACAGGCCCCCGGCATTTGAGATCGCTTTCAATGCCCTGGATAACATCGTAATGGACCTCGTTCCTTGTTGAGATCCACCCCATTCTCTGGGTGAATACCCTTAAGGTATGGGCGCAGCACTCGTACATCAAAGTGCCGGGCATGACCATGTCGTCGACGAAATGGCAGGTGAGAAACCAGTCGTCCGGCCTTATGTCTGCCTCGGCTCTTATCCTTCCCAGGCCGAACCTGCCGCCATTGGGGTCAATCTCGGTGACCCGGTCCAGAAGGTGCATTCTCCCGCCTGGAAGCCTCATGTTTTGTCCAAGCACCATACCTTTGAAACGCGGGCCAAAGCATTCCTCCAGGGCCCCCCTTCGAAGGGCGTTGATCTTCCCGTCATTATAGGCCTCTTTTACTATTTTGACCGGAGGAACCAGCCAGGTTTTTGCCTCGGCTTTTTCCTTTTCCCCGGACTTTAAAATTATACCGCCTGAGTTTTCGACCTCCTCGGGTGTAAAAAACCCGGCACATCCGTCCCGCATGGATATGAGCAGTTCTCCGTTGATGTATCCCCTGTAATGGAAGAAAAAGAGGTAACTTTCTCCCTGTTTCAGGAACCGGTCAATCTCTATGTGGTATTCGATGGTCTCACCGGGGCAGGGAAGCGTACGGTGAAAGGTAACTCTTGCATCGAGGAGCCTGTAGCTCCTTTTCCCCTTGACCTTGTGGTCGATGCCAAGCCAGGAGCAGAGAAAGAGATCTGCCTGGCCCGCCTCAATGGTTATGCAGACCGGGGCCTTATTTCCGTCAAGGTACCAGGCGTTGTCATGAACATCGTGGTGGGTGACGATTTTTCCAGGCCCCATGGAGAGCATTTCCCCTTGGATTTCCATGATCCTGTCCACAAGCATGAGGGGTTCGTCAGGAAGCCTTACCCGCACGGGATAGGAGTCAATGATGTCAAAGGCCTCACCAATGACGCTGCCTGCCCGGCCGATGGCAAATTCAAGGCAGGCCTCCCGGTCAAAAAGAGGTTTGGGCGAAGTTTCACCATTCGTGCTGTCCGTTGTCGTTCCTGCCGCAGCCCTTGCAAGGGCTGCAAACTGGGTCTCAAAGGCCTTCATGTTTGACTGGGTCAAGGCGAGAAATGACTCATGGGCACGGCTGGTAAGCCTTGCTGAATCAAGCAGTCCAGGAGCTTTCATCAAGGCTGGCTTTTCAGGCTCAGACTCAAGTTCAGACTCAGGCTCTGGTTTAGGCTCTGGTTCAGCACAGGAGGTATTTATTATTTTTGGCTCTTCTGGTTTTGAGGAGGGTTCTTCCACCACCATGGCCTGTTTTCTTTGGGTATAAAGGGCCTCCAGGGTCGAAGAATCAATGACTGATCTTGAAGTTGGAATGGACAATGTCTGTGCAGGGGATTCGTCCCGGGTGCCAATAGGCGATAAAAAAAGTCGTGTCAAATCGAGGTCAACCCCGTGGGCTGCCAGGGTTGCCAGGGCTTGTAAAAGCACGTCAAGGTCGTCGCCTTTTGTTGAGGAGAGGGAAAGGGCGAGATGGTCCCTGTCCTGGAGAATTTGACCTATGGCCCGGGTGCATGAGCTGCCCGGCCCCATTTCCACAAACACCCGTATTCCGTCCTCCCACGCCTGGTTGATGAGGCGTACATAGTCAAATCCCTTGACTGCCTGGTCAAGGATGGAGTGGGCCGCGGTTTCGGTGGTAGGAATGTATCGCCCGGCCTTGGTGCAGCTGTAAAAGTCTATGTCCGGGCGGGGGGTGCATCCAAATTTATGAAGATCCCGGTAATCGTCGGCACAACTCTCAACGATGGGGCAGTGCACGGCCATGACCCCTTCAAGGAACATGGCGCCGCAGCCAAGCTCTTTGATCAGGGCATTGACACAATCCTTGTCTCCGCCGATCACCGTCTCCTCCGGGGTGTTTTTGATCAGAAGATAAACCCTCCCATAATGGCCGAGGCGGGCCTCAACCACCTGGGCGCTTCGGTTCACTGCGGCAACAACCCACTCGGGTGTTTCATCCTCGGTAAGGCCCCAGGTCTGCTTAACTGCAAGGAACTTCCCGTCGAGCTTTTCGGTAAAAAGGTCTGACCGCTCCATGCGGTCGAGCATCGCACCCGGATCATCCCACACCCCGAGGGAAAAGAGCGAGGCTGTTTCCCCAAGGCTGTGGCCGATTCCTGCTCCGGGAGTCAGGCCAAAGGTCCTGGCAACCCGGGTCATGAAATCTCCCAGAAACACCTGGCTGTAGATCAGATTGCGGCCATGGACATCCCCCCTCTGTTCCATCTGGTCACGGATTTCGGGGAAAAGGGCGCCGATCTGTTCGCCCATGCCTGGAAAGTGGTTGCCTGACCCCGGGTAAGCAAAGGCCGTCTTACCCTTTATTCCCATGGGGTTGAGGGTGTATACGATTCCCTCAAGGCCTTTTATCTGGCACTCTTGATTGGTTTCAACGGCCTCTAAGGCCGTTTGGATGAGGTGCTTGAGGGAATTGACGCTTCGTGCAAGAATGGAAAGAACCGGACCTGTTGACGGGGAGCTTTGCCTGAACCATGCGGCACCGATGGCGCAGCAGGAAGGGCAGGGGGATTCTGACTCCATGTAGGCAGTTAGGTCAGCCAGATCCTGGAGCCGGTTTAGAAGGTCGTTTCTTGAATCTGCCCTGACCACAAACAGGGTCATTTCCGGGCTGCCCAGGGGGTTGAGCCTTTCCCGGTCTATCCTTTTCCTGTTGGTGTTTTCAGGGTTAATCTTTTCGCCGTTGGTTTTCTTATGATTTGTCATGGGTGAACAGGGCATCCCAGAGGGGTATTCTATTCCCTCAAGAATAAGGTGGGCGACTCCATTTTCCCGGGTTATGGAAGCAACCATGGCCAGTCTCGGCTCATCCTTGCCTTTTTTTACCCAGTAGGCCGGATTCTTGGGGATGCGGATGGCGCTATTTTCTGCAACAGCCTTTAATGGTTCAGCTAATGGTTCAGCAAAGCCTGGAACAGGAGGAATAATATGGTGAAACAGGGCAAGGCTTGCCTTGATCGCAGAAAGGAGCCCTGCAGCTGCACCGGTGTCACCGCAGGTTGCCTTTGTGCTGCCAACGGCGCAGTCAAACCCGAGGTCGTCAAGTACGTTAATTTCCATTGCATCCAGGTTGGGGTCTGCGCCAGCATGGGCCTCATAAAGCCCGATTGAGTGTGCCGGGATGTTTCCCTGGGCAAGAGAGCGCTCAAGGGATCCTTTGTAGGCCCCGGACATCTCTCCCTCAAAATTCCCCGGACCTGCGTTGCCCGTGCTCCGGATTATCGAGTAGATCCTGTCATTGTCCCTTATTGCCTGGCCAAGGGGTTTCAGAATAAGGGCGCAGGCCCCTTCCGATGGATGGGTTCCTTGAGCATTTTCATCAAAGGGTCTTGTCTCGTCCTGGTCGGAAAAGGGTGTCAGCCCATGGGCCAAGAGAGTCTGGCGAAGATCGCCAGCCATGTCAACGGTCCCGCACAGGAAGAGGTCAGTTTCTCCGGATTGAAGGGAATTGACTCCTATCTCCATGGCTCTTAAACCCGATGCTGCCTGGGCTGAAACGGTAAAGCAGGGGCCTCCCAGCTTGAATTGTCTTGCTACTCTGCTTGCAACGATTCCCCCAAGGGCCCCCAGGGTTCGTTCGGCGGTAAGAGGCGGGCTTAAGTTTGTTTTTGTCTCATCACTGCTGGCGTCGGCTGACCAGCGAAGGTGAAAATCCGTTGCACCATAGTCAAACTCGATGCCGATGGCCGCTCCAAAACGGGTTCTTGGGGGTTCGGCTGTTCCCGGACGCATGGGCAGGGCCGCATCTTCCATGGCGGCCTTTGCGGCTTTCAGCATGATCAAGTGCTGGGGCAGAAGGTCGGCGATCTGGTTAGGGGGAAGGTTAAATTCTCCTGGAAAAGTCGTGACCCGGTCTATCCAGAACCCCTTTATTTCGGGAAGCCTGTTCTGGTCGGACGGGATCACCCTCCATCTTTGTCCTGGAGCTTGAGGCAGCCTGGTTTTGCCAGAAAGAACCTGCTCTTTGAACGCTTCAAGGTTGTCGGCCGTTGCAACTATGGTCGCCATGCCAACAATCGCAACGGGTTCAGGTTCTTTTCTTTCGACTTTTCCCGGTTGGAAAAATTTCCTGGGAGCCCCGGGTGTAAACTCTTCCACTAAAACATGGGCGTTGATCCCGCCAAACCCAAATCCCGAAACTCCAGCCCTTCGAACCTCTGCATCCCAGGGTTCGGGCCGTGTCTGAACCCTGAAGCCCGTTTCATAAAGCGGACTTCCGGAGGGCGGCTCTTTAAAGTGAAGGGAGGGGGGGAGAAGTTTCTCGTTCATGGCAACAAGGGTCTTGATCAATCCTGCGGCTCCTGCGGCCGTTAAAAGATGGCCTGTCATGGATTTTATTGAACCGATTGCGCAGGAGGCATTGGCGCAGCCTGCATCAATCCACAGGGTCTTCATGGAGTTAAGCTCGATTGTGTCTCCCACAGGGGTTGCAGATCCGTGGCACTCCAGGTGCTGAATATCTTCGGGCAGCCAACCGGCATTTCTAAAGGCAGCTGCCATGGCTCGGATCTGGCCGTCGGAAGAAGGTGCCACAAGGTTACCGCCGATGTCGTTGGACCAGCCTGAACCCTGGATCACCCCCCAGATCTTGTCACCTGCTGCAACGGCATCCCCAAGGCGTTTCAGAACGACAATCCCAGCTCCTTCACCCACAACCAGTCCATCTGCACTTCGATCAAAGGGGGCACACCGACCCGTTGGAGACAGGGCCTTCAGCTGGGTGAAACCCACCTGGGTGTAAAGGGAGTCGGGTCTTGACACGCCGCCTGCAATCATCATGTCTGCCCTGCCAAGTTTCAGCTCCCGGCAGGCAAGCTTGACCGCGTAGAGGGAGGATGCACAGGCCGCATCAAGGGTGTAGCTGCCCCCGGCAAGCCCCAACGCACGGGCCAGTATGGAGGCTGGAACCGACACAACTCCTGAGGAAAGAATTTCGGTCCGGGAGATACGGCTGCCATCTCCCATGATGATCCTTCGGGAAATGTCAGACGACGCCTGGGTGGGAAGACTTATGGCCGCAAGGATCACCCCGGTCTTTGACCTTGTCTCCCGGGTGTGGGAGCATGATTGAAGGGCCTCTCTTCCCCCATGGAGAACCATCTGATGCACCGGATCAAGGGCTGATGCCAAGTCCTGGTCAATGTACAATCCAGCAGGATCAAACTTAAAGTCCTGCACAAGACCGGCCCTTCCGGAGCAGGCCTTATCCGGCAGGTAATCCGTTGAGACTACCCTTTCCGGGGGGATGATCCACCGATGGTCTGGAACATCCACGATGGCCTCAAAGCCTGCCATGATGTTCTGTGTAAATCTGTCAATGGTCTGGGCACCGGGAAAAATGCCTGACAGTCCTGTAATTGCGATGTTATCGGCCGTGTGTTTCATGCTAAGGTCATATAGTTGAGAAGGGTTCTTAATACAAGGAAAACTCCATATCGAGAAGGTTGTTCAGGAAAGAAAGATTAAAAAAAGGGAGAAATAAACATTTAAAAACAGACTGTTAGCCATCCCCTTTTGAGGGCGGTCGGGATTGTAAAATTTCTGTAAAAGACAGTAGGGAGTAGGTAGTGGGTAGTAGATGGTTGATATTTGATCATCAATTATTTCAGGGTAGTTTTGAAACTCCCTAGTGTCATTCCGCCCTCTTTGGTTATCCTGCCCGGAACCGCAAAACGTCGGGGGTCGCTTTGACCCTTTTTAATGCTTTCGACCCTTTGGTTTTGAACGTTCCGGCAGGATAACCAAAGAGGGCTCTAAAGTCGAGACTCGTACTATGATGTTTCAACGGGAATTTCATATAAACCGGCACGGCCGGAGCGAGGGAGGCATCCAGCCACAACGAACATGGAAACTCCTCCAATACCAACGTTTCGGTGGGAGTTTCATATAAAAACCCTCATGTCCTTAGGAACACAACGAACTATGAAACTCGATAAAATAAGCCGAGGTCACTGTAGGGGCGATCCCTTGCGGTCGCCCTTTGTGGCGGCAAGCTTGGTGGGAGTTTCATATAAAAAAAGCTCACATGCCAGGTTATCCTGTCACGGCTTAAACATCCGGGGCAGGATCGCCATCAGCCGCATGCCGCCTTTGAGCCGCCTCCTGAGGTCTGTGCCGTAGAAAAGCTGAGCCGCCCCTTTAATACCGTCGTAAACTGCTTTGCTGAAAGGATGCCACCAGAGGTTTTTTCGTGCAAGCGGGGTGAAATAATCATGCACAATGACCTGGGGATAGGTCATCTCCCCAAACCCGATCTCACCGTGGGTTCGGCCACCCCCGGTCTCCTTTGGTCCGCCCCAGGGAGTTTCCGGCAGGCCGTGACTCATGAGATGATCGTTGACCATGGCCACACCTGTTTTTATTTGATGGGCAAGGTGCTCCGCATTTTTCCGGTTCCCTGACCAGACCGAGCATGTGAGCCCCAGGCTGGAATCGTTGGAAAGTTCCACCGCCTGGTCCATGGTCGTTACCCTCATCACACCCACCACCGGCCCGAAGGTTTCTTCGTTCATCACAAGCATGTCGTGGTTGACCTTGGTCAGCACCATGGGGGGTACAAAATGGGGGCTGTCTGAATTTAGAGGCGCCTTGGCCCGGGCATAAATCACCGCACCTTTGGCCAGGGCATCATCCACGTGGTGTTTGACCGTTTCCACCTGGCGGAGGGTTGTCATGGCACCGATGTCCATCGTGAAATCCGTATCAAAGCCCACCTTGAGATTTTCTGTTTTCTCTTTTAAGATCGCCAGGAACCTGTCATGGACCGATGCATGGACGTAGATTCTTTCCACGCCGCCGCAGGACTGCCCGGCATTCTGAAACCCAGCCCAGATCGCTCCCGCTGCTGCACGATGCAGATCCGCATCCTCGCAGACAAGCATGGCATCGTTGCCGCCAAGCTCCAGGCAGACCGGGGTCAGAGTCTTTGCCGCAAGCTCGGCCAGCTTTTTGCCCACCCCCACCGATCCTGTGAAGAACAGCTTGTCGATGCCGTTGTCGAGCATTGCCCTGGAAGCCTTTGACCCTTCCAGGTTGACATAGGAAAACACACCTTGGGGAAGGCCGGCAGCTTCGATGCATTCTTTGAGGGTAAGGCCCGGTAATTGTGTTTCCGATGCGACCTTGAGAATGACGCAGTTGCCCGCCAAAAGGGCCATGATCACTTCAGAAAAGGGGATGGAAAAAGGATAGTTCCAGGGCGAGATGATGCCCACCACCCCATAGGGCTTCCTCAGGATTTTGCTCTTTTTGTTGATAAACAGGAGACCGCCCGACATAAGAGACCGGTCCTTGAGAAACTTCCTGGCCCGTTTGCAGTAATAGCTCACCGAGGCGATGGCGGGTAAAATCTCCGCTGCCAGGGCGTCAGTTCTGGTCTTTCCATTGTTTCGGGCTATGGTCGCTGCCAGATGGTCCATTCGTTCTACCATATAGGGCTGGATCTTTGCGATCATCCTCGTTCGTTCTTTGATGGGCACAGCCTGCCAGGCCGGCTGAACTTTCCGGGCAGCTTCTATACATTGGGCCACCTCTTCGGGGCTATGAATGGGCGAATACCCGATCACCTCATCGGTGGAGGGATTGATGCATTCTGTCTGTTCAGCATCCATTGCGGGGTCCGTCTGACGCATGGGGATCTCCTTTGGTTAGAGTGAGGCATCTTGTAGATCTAATGACATTTTTCAGCAAATATTGCATGTCTTTTTATTAAAAAAATTAAACTAAGGTGGCTGAAAAGCACGGCTGGACCGAATCCATGGTCTGGTCCATGGCCCTTGATGGTAAGGACAATCTTCTAAGATTCCAACAACTTCTCTGGGGCCTGAAAACCTAAAGACTGTGGAACTGGAATGATTGTGGCAAAAGATTTGGAGATGAATGGCCCGGTCGTATCCTGTCCCAAATGATAGCCCACATTCTCTTTTATTTCTCAAACCAGAAGTGTTTGATCCGTGATTCCATGACCAGCGACAGCTTAACAAGACCCCGAAATGCGCCATGAGCCAGAATATTTATGAATTTTCGTTGGAGGGAAATATATGGTTGAATTTTGAATTCACCATACTTAAAGATGAAAATCAAGGCTTGACCCCAGTTCTGGGTTCCAGTACGTTCAAAAATAATTCTGTTCTCTTCTACTTTGTAAATTAAAAGCCAATTTGGTTCAATATGACACTCCCTGCGCCCTATCCAATTACCGATGAGCTTGTGATCACGGTAAATAGGTTCCAAGTATTCTTCTGCAATCAAAGACCTAATGATTTTCTTTAATTTTTCGAGGTTCTTGGCACGCTTCTGCATTCGTTTTACGTCTCTATTAAATTAGCGAGTGAATATTGGGATAAGCATTAGATACCAAGTTTGCGAAACATATCTTCAGATGTTTTGCAAACAACCAAATTGCGGCCAGCATCGGTATCTTCAAATGTTCGTTGTGTAGTTACATTCGGAATAGTCACTTCAAAGGGTAAACCATTTTGCAATTCCACCTGTTTATAAAACAGGGTAATTGCTTGTGTTGTCGTTAGTCCTAATTTGCTGAAGATATGCTCTGCTTTGTTTTTAAGCTCGGGCTCAACTCTGGCCCGTATGGTTGCAGTTTTGCTCATAATGTACCTCCATGTTATAAAAAATAAACTTACCGTGACACAAACGGGGTACATTGTCAAGATATAGTGATGTGCATCAGACCGGGGGCAGACTGAAAATTCAATTTTATTGGAGATAAGCTTGGATGGGTTAATTTCAGATCGACTCCTTTCACCAGATTCAACTTTCTAATGTATAAAGTTTGATTTGTCGCTCCCGCAGGGGGAGCGACTTGGAGACCGAAATGGCTGAGGCTATCTCCTGGGTTTCAATCCACGCTCCCGCAGGGGGAGCGACTCTTTACAGACACCACCTCACCTGCCCCCCCGCCCGTTTCAATCCACGCTCCCGCAGGGGGAGCGACCAGTGGCTACCCCATATGCAGCACAATACCTCGGTTTCAATCCACGCTCCCGCAGGGGGAGCGACCAGTGGCTACCCCATATGCAGCACAATACCTCGGTTTCAATCCACGCTCCCGCAGGGGGAGCGACTACGACAAGGTCTTGCAGGAGCATCAGCCATCAGTGTTTCAATCCACGCTCCCGCAGGGGGAGCGACTTCTTTGAGAACGTGCTCCAGGATATTAATACACGTTTCAATCCACGCTCCCGCAGGGGGAGCGACCTTTGGTGGTTCTGGTGCTGGCGGTTCAGGATTGTTTCAATCCACGCTCCCGCAGGGGGAGCGACCTCTCACGATACAGCAGAGACACTGGACAGCAAGTTTCAATCCACGCTCCCGCAGGGGGAGCGACGGGGTGCCCTGAACGACGGGTTTGAGATTAAGTTGTTTCAATCCACGCTCCCGCAGGGGGAGCGACTCTCCGCTTCCTGAAGGCAAAGACTCATACCAAGTGGTTTCAATCCACGCTCCCGCAGGGGGAGCGACGTGGGGGGGGCAGGAATATCCATGGACTGTGCAAGTTTCAATCCACGCTCCCGCAGGGGGAGCGACGGATAACAACAGATCAGCCATTCAGACAGAGCAGGTTTCAATCCACGCTCCCGCAGGGGGAGCGACAAACTCCTTATCATCCATGTCAACTATGATGATCGTTTCAATCCACGCTCCCGCAGGGGGAGCGACCTCAGCAGGGGTACGACGAACCGCTGACATTTAGTTTCAATCCACGCTCCCGCAGGGGGAGCGACTTGGCAAGGATTCGCTCAACAATGCGGGATTTGGTTTCAATCCACGCTCCCGCAGGGGGAGCGACCATTGTGTTTATGATTTGTAAACATGATGGCTATGTTTCAATCCACGCTCCCGCAGGGGGAGCGACCCTCACCCCCGCCGTTCTCCGAGCCTGACAGATCGTTTCAATCCACGCTCCCGCAGGGGGAGCGACAGGCCGCTTGAGCAACCTCCCGGTCAGACCCTTGATCGTTTCAATCCACGCTCCCGCAGGGGGAGCGACTTGACAAAGATTCCCACCCGCATCGATGAGGTCAAGTTTCAATCCACGCTCCCGCAGGGGGAGCGACACGGAACAAGAGCCGAGTGATTGAAACGGCATTGTTTCAATCCACGCTCCCGCAGGGGGAGCGACTTTAAGGGCGGCATAGCTTATTTCTAAGTCTGGGTTTCAATCCACGCTCCCGCAGGGGGAGCGACGCAAAAAACAGCCAGACACGGATGTATTGAGCAAGTTTCAATCCACGCTCCCGCAGGGGGAGCGACCATCAGGTCGTTTGTGATCATGGATATCTCATCCAGTTTCAATCCACGCTCCCGCAGGGGGAGCGACATTTTGAGTTCAATCAGTCCAAGGCCACCCGGCTGTTTCAATCCACGCTCCCGCAGGGGGAGCGACCCGGGCATTGCTCCCGGGCATTGCTCCGACGGGCGGTTTCAATCCACGCTCCCGCAGGGGGAGCGACCTAATGGTAACCCGAGATATGCAATCCACTTTTTGTTTCAATCCACGCTCCCGCAGGGGGAGCGACATAATTTGATCATCTTAAAGAGGAGAATTAAAATGTTTCAATCCACGCTCCCGCAGGGGGAGCGACAGCCGAAAAAAGGATAGCTGAGTTGGCAGACCAGGTTTCAATCCACGCTCCCGCAGGGGGAGCGACCAAAGGCAACAAGGCGGTTGATATCAGCAAGGTTGTTTCAATCCACGCTCCCGCAGGGGGAGCGACCTCAGCAGGGGTACGACGAACCGCTGACATTTAGTTTCAATCCACGCTCCCGCAGGGGGAGCGACCTTAATGATTTCAGATAGTTACGGGAGAAGAGGGTTTCAATCCACGCTCCCGCAGGGGGAGCGACCAATATCCGCGATCGTTTCACCCAAATTATATGATTGTTTCAATCCACGCTCCCGCAGGGGGAGCGACCTGCTTATAGGGAACATCCTTGACAATAGATCCAGGTTTCAATCCACGCTCCCGCAGGGGGAGCGACCCATGGCGCATGGGGTAGCCGAATCTCTACTGAGGTTTCAATCCACGCTCCCGCAGGGGGAGCGACCTACAAAACAAGTCAACATACAGTTGACGGGCTGTTTCAATCCACGCTCCCGCAGGGGGAGCGACTGTTTCTCCTTTGTTTTTTTTACCTGTCAATTTCGTTTCAATCCACGCTCCCGCAGGGGGAGCGACGGCCGCCTGTCCATCTATATCGGTACGTGCAGGGGTTTCAATCCACGCTCCCGCAGGGGGAGCGACATTTGGTCCTCCAACATATATCCTTGGGCAATAGTTTCAATCCACGCTCCCGCAGGGGGAGCGACAGATCATGGCTCAGGAGGCGGCTGACGCCAAGGCGGTTTCAATCCACGCTCCCGCAGGGGGAGCGACCCGGGTCCTCAAGGTAGCGGGTGAGCGCTTCAATGTTTCAATCCACGCTCCCGCAGGGGGAGCGACGATGGGGATCTTAAGCTCAGGAAAAAATAGGAAAGTTTCAATCCACGCTCCCGCAGGGGGAGCGACACACCGTCGTACTCCCCCTCTCGTGCCATGACTTCTGTTGTGTCCCTCCGGCAAGCCTGCGTGATTTAGTTTTTTTAGAATGATATCATAGGTTCCAAATATTATCATATAGGAGGAACCGATGAAGTTAGCACCATCACCCGCAGCAGTTTCGGCATTAAAAA
>Ga0265295_1003499_pt1 | contig 22785 bp, 14 predicted proteins | sample Munlansysbiofilm_FD_192503 | JGI IMG/M metagenome (GOLD analysis project Ga0265295, IMG submission 192503) | Leachate microbial communities from a municipal landfill in Southern Ontario, Canada - Methane capture system biofilm | ecosystem: Engineered > Solid waste > Landfill > Unclassified ...
AACAGGCGGCGCAACAGGCGGCGCAACGGGCAGCGCCTATGAAGAATCAAGAATTTATTTCCATGAAAAATTAAAAGACATGGAAGGCGCGACGCGCTTCCCCAAAGACCGGGAATCCGAGATGGGCGGGGTTCCAAAAACGGTCGCGACCGTGATTCCTCAAACCTTTTTGAAAAAGGCCGCAAAAGATCTTGGAATGACGCCGTCGGATTTATTTTTAGCAGCGTCGGGATTGGCAATCAGCCGTTTGGCTTCCGCAAAAAACGTTAGATTTGCCGCGATTACAAACGGTAGAGACGACGCTTTGTTTCAAAATAATATCGGAATGATGGTCAAAACCGTGCCGATTATTTTAGACATGAAAGCGGAAATCGACGCGAAGTCGTATTTAAAAGGCGTTCGAGAAGTCGTCACCGAAACATTCGAAAAAACCGCTTACCCTTACATGAGAATCGCGTCAGAATACCAATTTAATTCTCAAATACTGTACGCTTACCAAGGCGGCGTCGTCTCCGAGCACGCCGTCGGCGGGCATAAAATCGAGTTGAAGGAATTGAATTTGGATACCGTCAAATTCCCGATTTCCATTCAAATCCAAGAGAAAAATGAAAACTTTATCGTTCAAATTCAATACGACGACGCGTTCTTTTTGGAGCCGTCGATGCAAACGCTTGCGGATTGTATCTCTCAGGCGGTTTTAAACTTGACAAAGCGCCAAAACGAAAAAGTCGGAAAAATCGGAATTCAAACGGAAAAACAAAAAAACATAATTGAGAGATTTAATCAAACGGCGTCTCCCTTGGAAATCAAAACGCTTCACACGATGTTTGAAAAACAAGCCCTAAAAAAACCGCATTTCGTCGCTTTGAGATCCTCCGGCGGAAATTTCACTTTTGAAGAATTGAACGAAAAAGCCAATCGTCTGGCAAACGCTTTGATTGAGAAAGGGATTTTAAAAGAAGATCGCATCGCCTTCATCCTGCCGCGAACCGGCCATATTTTAACCGCCATGCTCGGCATTATCAAAGCCGGCGCCGCTTATATTCCGGTGGATCCGGATTATCCGGCGGATCGAATCGAGCATATTTTAAAAGACAGCGGAGCAAAATACATATTGACGGAAGGAAGCGAAGGGTTTTCCAACGCGCTGGACATTCATGAGTTGCTGAAAAACGAAAAGGTTCAAAATCCGAATCTGCCCGTCGACGGAAAAGATTTGTGTTACATCATTTACACCTCCGGCTCCACCGGAAAGCCCAAAGGGGTGATGCTGACGCATGAAGGCATTTCCAATTACGTGACAGCGCATCCGAAAAACAGGCATGTTTACGAATTGGTCAAAAACGAATGCGTCATGGCTTCCATTACCACCGTCAGTTTTGACATGTTTTTAAAAGAGGCTTTTACGATATTGATGAACGGCTTGACTCTGGTTTTGGCGGATGACGAGCAGTCGAAAAATCCGAATAAGCTTGCGGCTTTAATGAAAGAAACGCAAGCGACCGCTTTTAACGCGACGCCTTCGCGTATGCTTCAATATATGGAATTAAAAGAAATGAAAGAAGCGCTTCAAAACTGCAAAGTCATTATGGCCGGCGGGGAAGGGTATCCGCCTCTTTTGTATCAAAAATTAAAGGAAGCCACAAACGCCGTTTTGATAAACACGTACGGGCCGACGGAAATTACGGTTTCGTGCAACGGCAAAATTTTGAAAAATGACAAAATAACGGTCGGCGCACCGCTTTTAAATGTCGTTGAAGAAGTGATGGACATTGAAAGCAATCCGCTTCCGGTCGGCGTCTTCGGGGAGCTTTGGATCGGCGGCGCCGGCGTTGCGCGCGGGTATTTCGGAAACGAAGAAATGACCAAAGACCGATTCGTTGTCAAAGACGGGATTCGCTATTATAAATCCGGAGATTTGGCGAAATGGACCCCGGACGGCGACATTGTCATTGCCGGCCGAAACGACGGTCAAATCAAGTTGAGAGGACTTCGCATTGAGCTGGGAGAGATTGAAAACACATTGAATTCCTGCGCCGGTATCAAACGCTCGGTGGTCGCCGTTCGAAAGATTCATGACCAAGAGCATTTGTGCGCGTATTACACGGCCGATTTCCCGATTTCCGTTGAGGAGTTGCGCAACAAATTATCGGAATCGTTGACGAGATACATGATTCCAACAGCGTATTTACAAATGGACCGGCTGCCAATGACGCCGAACGGAAAAATCGATATGAAAGCGCTACCGGAAGCGAAATTGATGACCGGCGAAGTTTACGTGCCGCCTTCAAACGATAGGGAAGAGGCGTTTTGCGCGGTTTTCCAAAAGGTTTTAAATATCAATCGGGTCGGTGCGACCGATAATTTCTTTGATTTGGGGGGAACGTCGCTATTGGTGACGCAATTGACGATTGATTCGGCAAAGCACGGTTTTGAAATCAATTACGGAGATATTTTCGTTTGCCCGACGCCGAGGGAATTGGCGGCGCAGATTGAAAAAGGCTCCGAAAAAGAAGCGGCGGTTTCTTTTGATGGATATGATTTTACAAAAATCGAGGATTTGTTAAAAGAAAATACGATGGACTCTTTTAAAGAAAATCCGCTTCGAGATATCGGAAATATTTGTTTGACCGGGGCGACCGGCTTTTTGGGAATCCACATTCTTTGGAAATACATCCATTCCGAAACAGGAACCGCTTACTGTATTGTTCGCGGCGGAAAAATATCGGCCAAAGAGCGTTTGAAAAGTTTGCTGGTTTACTATTTCTCGGACGGCTTAGATGCGGAATTTGATTCCAGGATTGTTGTGGTGGACGGGGATATCACCGATTCAAAAACGTATGAAACGCTGGACGCGTATCCGATTCACACGTACATCAATTGCGCGGCAAACGTCAAGCACTTCTCGGCCGGAACGGATATTGAAGATATCAATGTCGGCGGCGTCGTTAAGGGCCTCGAATTCTGCCGGCGCAAAAATTGCCGTTTCGTTCAAATTTCAACGGCGAGCATTGCCGGAATGAGCATTGACAATCGCCCGGATGAAACCATAAAGATGGATGAGAGAATGCTTTATTTCGGGCAGGACTTGTCCAATAAATATGTCAACAGCAAGTTTGCGGCAGAGCGCATTCTTTTAGAATCCGCCGCTGTCGACGGCGCCGATGTGAAAATAATTCGCGTCGGCAATTTGATGGCGCGCGATGCGGATGGGGAATTCCAAGCCAATTTCAACACGAACAACTTTTTGGGCCGAATCCGCGCTTATTCGATTATCGGAAAAATCTCGTACGCCGATATGGACTCGACAACGGAATTCGCGCCGATTGATTATACGGCCGACGCTGTTTTAAAGCTGAGCAAAACGCCCGGTCCGTGCCGCGTTTATCACGCTTACAACAATCATTTCGTTTACATGAGCGACATCATACAGATTTTAAATGAAATCGGAATCGTCATTGAACCCTGTGAAAAAGAAGAGTATGACAAAGCGTATCAAAACGCTTTTATGAATCAAGAAAAAGCGCGGTATTTGAATTCATTAATCGCTTATCAAGAGCATGGAAGGCGCGTCGTCATATTAAAAACGTCAAACGCTTACACCCAGCAGATTCTTTTGCGCTCTGGTTTTAAATGGCCGATTACGACGGATTTGTATTTGAGGAATTTCTTTAATATGATGAAAGAATTGGGATTTTTTGACCTGGAATTTGAAATCGAATAAATCGGATGAACCCGATTAAAGCGGACAATCGGCATGAGAAAAGTAAAACGGCAATCGCATGAAAAAAGTGAAACGGCAATCGCATGAGAAAAGTGAAACGGCAATCGCATGAGAAAAGTGAAACGGCAATCGCATGAGAAAAGTGAAACGGCAATCGCATGAGAAAAGTAAAACGGCAATCGCATGAGAAAAGTGAAACGGCAATCGCATGAGAAAAGTAAAACGGCAATCGCATGAGAAAAGTGAAACGGCAATCGCATGAGAGAAAGGAAACGGTAATCGCATGAGAAAAGTGAAACGGATGATGAAATCGGGCAAAATAAAAACCGAAAGCCGGCAAAACAGGATGGGTGTAAGAAATGTATGAGCGGGACGAAAAGTTGGTGTTGAAAAAATTCAGGGAATATTTGATTCCGACGATTTTAACCTCCATGGCGGTTTCAATGTCCGCGGTTATTGACAGCGTTCTTGTCGGCAATCTTTTGGGGGACGAGGCGTTGGCGGCGGTCAGTTTGTCGATGCCAGTGATTTATTGTTTGAATATGATTTTCATGCTTTTCGGAGTGGGGGGAATCACAAGCGCGGTTGTCGCAAAAGGACGCCGGGAAGGCGAGAAGGCGAATTTGTATTTTACCATTTCTTTGGTTTTTGGAACGGCGGCGATGCTTTTGTTTTTAATCGTCGCGTATTCTCTTTTGACGCCGATTACCGCGCTTTTGGCCGGCGGAAACGCTCAAATGCAGATTTTGTCGGCGGATTATCTGAGGCCTCTTTTGTTTACGGCGCCGTTTTTAATGATTTCAACGGGAACGTCTCTTTTTATTCGAACCGACGGGAGCCCGAAAATCGCGGCGTTCGTAACGATTATGGCGAATGCGGTTAAGCTTGTTTTTTGTTTCGCGTTCATCCATTATTGGGACATGGGAATTGCGGGCGCGGGGCTTTCAACGACGGTCGGATATGTGTTTGGAAGTTTGTTGGTGATTCCTTATTTCTTTTCCAAAAAACGTTCTTTTAAGATTTTGTCTCCTTTTAAAGCCGATTTCGTGTCTTTAAAAAACGTTTTCCTTTTGGGACTTCCCAAAGCGTCCATGCAAGCCACGTTTTTTTTACGAACGTTGATTTTAAACAGTTTGGTTTTGCTGACGCTCGGCTCTGTCGGGATGTCGGTCATGGCGGTTTGCATGAACGTTTTGATTATCGCCAACATATTCATCAACGGAACCATTGACACGCTGCTGCCGATTGTCGGGACGCTTTACGGAGAGAAGGATCATTTCGGGATTCGAAAAATTGTCAAAAAGGCCTCCGGGTTGTTATTCTCCATTTGTTTGATTCTGGCGCTTTTTTTTATCGGATTTCCGCAGGTTGTCGGCGGTTGGTTTGGGATTCAAACGCGAGAGGGCGTTGAAATGCTCGTTCCGGCGCTTCGGTTGTTCGCGCTTTGTTTGCCGTTTTTGGGGCTCAATACGATTTTTCAGAGTTATTACAATACGACCGGGCGAGAAAAGATTTCGTTGGCCATGGCTTTTTTGAATAATTTCATATTTGTCGCGGCGTTCGCTCTCCTTTTTGTAAAAATTAACGAGAACGTCATATGGCTTTGTTACGTTTGCGCGGAAATCTCCACGCTTTTGTTTGTCGGAGTTATCGGGATGAGAATTTCTCGCCGTGAAAATGTATCGCGCCTCCTTCTCTTAAAAGAGGAAGAGAACGGCGTTTATTTAGACGTGACCATTCCGGCGACGATTGAGGATTCCGTCGGTTTGTCCAAACAAATCATTGATTTTTGCAGGGAGAATCAAATCGATGAAAAGGCGGCCAATCGAATCGGTGTCGCGATTGAGGAAATGGCGACCAACACGGCAAAGTTCAGCCGCGCCGGAAATAAGATCGGCCGAATCGACATTTTGGTTCACATCAAAGAAAACGAATTGACGGTTCGCTTCAGAGACGACGGGGTCGCTTTTGACCCGACGCAATTCCGCCCGGAAGACGAAACAAGCGGATTTGCCGTCGGCGGCATCCAAGTCGTCAAAAAGATATCCAAGCGTATCGAATACTCCCGCCAAATCGGATTCAATACGACGGTGATGACGTTTGAGAAAAATGTTTCAAAGATCTGAATAAACTTTAAAAAATTGAAAAATGGATTATAACGACAGGATCAAACGGCAACTCAAACGGTAACCGAAAACGGCAACTGAAAACTGTAATTATAATATGCAAACCGCAACCTCAAATATTTCCGGCAAATGAAAAGCGCGAGCGGAGTTGTTGTGAAAAAACGCGCGCCCAAACAGCGAAACCGAGATTGAATTTTTCAAAAGATTAAGTGAGAAAAAACGCGCGCCCAAACAGCGAAACCGAGATTGAATTTTTCAAGAGATTAAGCGAGAAAAAACGCGCGCCCAAACAGCGAAACCGAGATTGAATTTTTCAAGAGATTAAGCGAGAAAAAACGCGCGCCCAAACAGCGAAAACGGGGTTAAATTTTTCAAGAACGGAATGAAAAAAGAGGGAATGATTTTTTATTTTATATTTTTGGCGTCCGTCCGCAAACTTCCGATTTTTGAACGCTATCGCTCACTCGAATCGAAAAATTGCGGAGGCGGTCTTTGGGATTTTGGAAAAACTTAAAAAACGGATCGTCTTTTCGTTTGATTCAAAAGAAATGAAAAAATTCAAAGAATTCCAAAAAACCGAAAAACGTGTTACCGCCTTTGGAAAACGAGAATCGTGACGTCGTCGGAGGGGTCGGAGCCTTTTGAGAAGGTTTTTAATTCGGCGGTGATTGAAGAAATCAAACTTTTCGGGTCCTTATCGGATTTGTTTAAAATCTCTTTTAATCTCTCTTCTCCAAACAAATTCAGGGCGGGGTCCATACATTCCGTCACGCCGTCGGTGTACATGAAAAAAATATCGCCTTTGTCGAGACGGAATTCGCATTTTTGATATTTTTTATTTTTCAATCCGGCTAAAATGAAATTGGGGGGACAGGAAATGTATTCAAACTTTTTCCCATTATTTCCATCGTTTTCATTGATTCCATCGTTTTCATTGATTCCGTCGTTTTCATTGATTCCGTCGTTTTTGTTGTTTGCGTCGTTTTCATCATCTCCGCCCTTTTGATAAATCAGGGGGGCGTTGTGCCCGGCGTTTAAGACGGTCGTTTGACCGGTGTTTAAATCTAAAACGCAAACGAGGCACGTGACAAACATATCGCTGTCGGATTCGCACAATTGATTGTTGACGGCGTAAAAGGCGTCTTCGATGCTTTTTTCGGATAACACGGCGGCGCGGATTTTATCTTTGACGGACATCATGTAAAGCGCGGCGGGGATTCCTTTTCCGGAAACGTCGGCGACGATTGTGCAAAGGTGATTTTCATCCGTCATGAAAAAATCATAAAAGTCGCCGCCGACTTCTTTTGCCGGAATCATATCCGCGGCGATTAAGAAACGATCGTCGCTTGGAAGAGAAGACAATTTGGGAAGAGAAGCGCTTTGAATTTGGCGCGCGTATTTGAGCTCGGCATCGATTCGACGGGCTTCTTTTTCAATCATTTCTTTTAAAGAAGAAACCATCGCGTTGATGCCGTCTGACAATTGAGAAAACTCATAATTATCATAAACGGAAGCCTTTTCGTCTAAATCTCCGTTCGTGATTTTTTCAAGAGAGCGGTTGATGTTTTGAACACCGCTTAAAACGAAACGGCGAAGCAAGAGATATATTCCGAAATACAATGCCGAGAACAGAAACAGATGTCCGAGGAAAATGTACAGGATGGATGTGTTTCGAACGGCGTAGGCGATACTGTTTGGAAGCGCGGAAACGACCGTAATCCCGTTTTTTGTCTCATAATAACATTGATATTTTCGGTCGTTGGTTTTGAAGACAAAGTGTCCGGAAACGCCCGAAAAGTCGTCTTTGGAAAAGCCGACGGAATCAACGGAGTACCCAAAAGAATTCGATAACGTGTCCGAAAAGATTAAAGAGTCGTCCGCCGCGTTCGTTTGATTGAACTCATTGAAAATGCCGGATTCGCCGATAACCATTCCGTCTACAATGATGAGCAATCCGCCGTTTTTAATCACCGGAATGTTGCGGCCATAAAATTCACTGAGTTTTTCATGCGTGAGATTAAAATGAGAATGATCGTTGATGTAATCGATTTGGTCGATTGAGGCAAAAACATATTGGATAATGTTATTCATCAACAAATCGGCGTTGTTGTCGGATTGGTGGGTCTGGGCTGTCCACGCCAACGCGGTCGTGATGGAAAGCGTCAGTATGACAATAACGGTCAGCCGCTTAAAAAAAATATGCGTTAATTTTTTATCGGACATAAAGAACATCTGTGAATCCGGTCATGTTTAATATATCTTTGACCGTTTCATTGCAATTGAAAAGGGTTAAAGCGGAATCGTTTTTCAAACAATTTTTATGAATCGCCAATAACACGCGAAGCCCGGCGCTTGAAATGTATTCCAATTCGCCGAAATCAATTTCAACCGATTTAAAATCCGTTTCAAAATCCACTTTTTCCTGAAGCTGCGGGGCGGTGTTGGCGTCTAATCGGCCGATTAAGATGATTTGAAGGTCTGAATCCTTTCTCTGAATTTGAATATCCATGCTCTGTTTCTCTCTTTTTTATTTTTTTCTGTTCTTTATTATTCTGTTTTCATTATTTTGTTATTATTATCTTGTATTTTATTATCTTGTTTTTTATTATCTTGTTTTTTATTATCCTGTTTTTTATTCTTTTTTAGTTTTTCTATTCGTTTTTTTCTGTTTTTTATGATTCTTTTTTGGTAATAATCGTTAATATATTTTTATGATTCATAAATTGATAGGACAAATCAAACACGAGATTTTTCATCATCAAAATCCCGAATCCGCCTTCATCCAATCGGGAAAGAGGATTTGAGAGGGGCGGAGTTTCAGAGGCGAGAGGATTAAACGGCACCCCTTCATCTTGAAATTCGATGTAAATAAATTCCGCGTCGTCATAAATTCGAATTTGAGAAAATCCGATTTTTGGAGAATAAGCGTGCCTGCAAATGTTTGTAAAAACTTCTTCGGCGACGATTTTGATTTTTGTAAGCGTCTGCGGATTTAAAGAGTAGGGAAAAAGGGATTGCTCTATAAAATCAATGACGGAGTCCAAATTCTCAAAGACCGCTTTTACTTTGAACATATTTCCCCTCCGTTTTTTGGATTCAAAAGATTCGAGCGGGAAAGAAAAACGAGGTTTATCGGCTCGTCTTTCTTTGAAGCGACACAAATTTGATGATTCTCATAAACTTCCCAAAACAAACACCAGATTTGGTTTTGAACGCAATGAAAAGAGGGAGTCATCGGCAAAACGCAAAAACTTTCGGGCGCCATTTCAAGCCCTTTTCCCGCGGCTTTCATAATGCTTTCTTTTGCGGTCCAAAGTTTATAAAAAGACGCGTCGTTTTTTTGCTCATCCAGCCATTCCGATTCTTGAGGGACAAAACACCTTTGAACAACCTCTTTTGAATAAGGGGATATTTGCTCAATGTCAATCCCGACTTCCGCCTCCGAGACAGCCATTGCGACGTAATTTCCGGAGTGGGACAGATTAAAATAAAATTTTGAATTTTTCAAATACGGTTTTTGATTGGAATTATAAAAGATTTGGGATTCTTCAAAAATCCCGAGAATTCGAGACATCATCAAACCGCCGACCAAACAGCGGAGACGGTCTTCCTCCCGGCGATAACGATTCATTTTTTGCCGCCGCTCCTCCCAAATCGAATTGAAATCCGAAAAACCCCTGAATTCGTCAATCGAGCAAATATAAACATTCATAATCATCAAGAAACCGTGGATCGTCTTTTGGAAGTTCAACCTTTTTAAGATTTGTTCATTCTCTTATGTCCATTCTTTTATGTTCATTCTCTTATGTCCATTTTTTTATGTTCATTCTCTTATGTTCATTCTCTTATGTTCATTCTTTTATGTTTATTCTCTTATGTTTATTCTCTTATGTTCATTCTCTTATGTTTATTCTCTCATATTTTTTCTTATATTCAAAATCGTTTTTCCATTTCTTAAAACTTGTTCTCTTTTTTTCTCTTTTTTAATTCCGCCCTTTAATACGAAAAAAATAAAGGAAAAAAGATTGGAATGAAACTTCTTTTAAAATCTCAAAAAAAATCGACTCGTTTTTCGCGGACTTGTTAAAAAACCCGATTCCTTTTTCGCTGTTTGGCGCGGCGACGTTTGATTGAAATTGCCGTTTGCCGAACGTTTTTGTTTGCATTTTTATTTTACGATTTGATTTCTCATTTATTTTCAAGAGTTTTTAAAGAGATTTCATATTTTAGAAATGAAATGTTTTTTGTCGAATTCGGAAAAAGGAAGATTTAATTTTCAAGTTTTTTTCAAAGTATTAAAAAAAGATTTTATCAAAAAGAAAATATGGCACGGTCGGCGGATTTAGATCATTCCTTTTTTTTAAAGATTTGATTTTTAAGACAAAAAAAATCGGCTCAAAATAGACGTCTTTTTTTCATCGTAAAAACCGGCAAAAACAATATGAGATTAACTCATTGTAACAAATATTTATATACTACAAAACCCTATTTTATCATCGTTAGATGACAAATAAAACAGAATCCGAATAATCTCAAAAACAACTCTTCCGATTTCGTTTTTAGAAATCGTTTTTCTATGACAAATCGAGATTTAAAAAATATTTCTGTTTTTTCAAAAATATCAGGATGATTGACAAATCATTTGTGTTTTCAAAATTATAATATTTCATTTTTAATATAAATAGGACGCTTAATTTATGGATGGACAAAAAAAGTATGACGGAACCAATATTCAAGTACTGGAAGGATTGGAAGCCGTTCGCAAAAGACCGAGCATGTATATCGGCAGCACGGATTCGCGCGGTCTTCACCACTTGGTTTATGAAGTGGTTGACAACAGTATTGACGAGGCGCTTGCCGGATACGCGAAAAATATTCGCATGAGCATCAACGAAGACGGAAGCATTACCGTCGTCGATGACGGGCGGGGCATTCCGATAGATATTCAGCCCAAATATCAAAAATCGGCGCTTGAAGTCGTCTTAACCATACTTCACGCCGGCGGGAAATTCGACAAAGACACCTATAAAGTCTCGGGCGGCCTTCACGGCGTCGGCGTGTCCGTCGTCAACGCGCTTTCCGAATGGTTAATCGCAGAAGTCAAACGAGACAAAAAAGTCTATCGCCAAACCTTTGCGTACGGCCTTCCGACATCACAATTAGAAGTTGTCGGGGGATACGCCGACGATAAAACCGGAACGACCATACGGTTTATGCCGGATCGGAAAATATTTGAAACGCTGGATTTCAAATACGATATTTTGCTCACGCGGCTTCGAGAACTGGCTTTTTTAAACAAGGGCATTCGCATTATTACCGAGGATTTAAGGGTTTTTGAAGAAGAGGAGGATGGCGAATACGGAAATATTTCGGAAGACGATTCCGATTTGGCGGCGGATTTGGAGTTTGAAGAGGACGAGGAGTCCAAAGGCGGCAAAAAATCCGGCCGCTCGTTTGGTACCAAAGAAAAGTATCACGAATTGCATTACGAAGGCGGAATCGTCGAATTCGTCAAATATTTAAACGGCGGCAAAAGCGTCCTTCACGAAACGCCGATTTATTTTGAAAGGCAAAGAGACGGAACCGATGTCGAAATCTCAATGCAGTATACGGAAAGTTACAATTCAAACGTCCATTCTTTTGCAAACAACATCAATACGACCGAAGGCGGAACGCACGTTGTCGGCTTCCGCTCCGCTTTAACGCGTGTCGCAAACGATTACATTAAGAAAAACGGACTCGATAAAGACAACAAAGAAGGCGCGTCGTTAAGCGGAGAAGATATTCGAGAAGGATTGACCGCCATCATCAGCGTTAAACTTTTAGAGCCGCAATTTGAAGGGCAAACCAAAACCAAACTCGGAAACAGCGAAATGAAAGGAATCGTCGAGTCGCTCGTGACCGACGGTTTGGCCGAATTCTTTGAAGAGAATCCGAAAGTGGCCACCTCTATTTTGGAAAAAGCGCTGCTGGCCAGAAAAGCGAGAGAAGCCGCCAAAAAAGCCCGAGAACTCACGCGCCGAAAAAGCGCGCTTGAAGTCAGCACCCTTCCCGGAAAATTGGCCGACTGCTCCGAGCGCGACGCCTCTTTGTGCGAGCTTTATTTGGTGGAAGGAAACTCCGCCGGCGGCTCGGCCAAACAGGGACGAAACCGAGCGTTTCAAGCGATTTTGCCCTTCAGAGGAAAAATTCTCAATGTTGAAAAAACGCGAATGGACAGAGCGCTCAAAAACAATGAAATCGTGTCGCTCATAACGGCTCTCGGCGCGGGCCTGGGGGATGACATGGACCTTGAAAAACTGCGCTATCACAAAGTGGTCATCATGACCGATGCCGATGTGGACGGCGCGCACATTCGAACATTGATTCTCACGTTCTTCTTCCGCTACATGCCGGAATTAATCAACTGCGGCCACATCTACATCGCTCAGCCCCCGCTTTACCGCGTTAAAAAAGGAAAATCCGAATACTACGCGTACAACGAGCGGCAATTAAAAGAAAAGATGGAAGAAATCGGAGACAAGGGCGTGACGGTTTCCCGATACAAGGGTCTTGGTGAAATGAATCCCGATCAGCTTTGGGACACCACGATGAATCCGGAAACCCGCACATTGCTCCAAGTCACCATCGAAGACGCGATTGCCGCCGATGAAATCTTTACGATTTTAATGGGCGATGAAGTTCTCCCGAGAAGAGAGTTTATTCAAAAACACGCCAAAGAAGTCGTGAATTTGGACATTTAAGGAGGCGGAAAAATGGAAAATCAAAATAATCAACATCAACAAGTTTTGGATGAATACCTCCGCCGCGCCGAAGAAAAGGAGACCGAAACGGAAATGGAATCGAAACCGGATTTGGAATCGGAAGCAGAGTCGGGAACCGGATCGGGATTGGAAACAGGGTCGGAAACGGGATTGGATTCGAAAACTGGATCGGAATCAGAAACAGGGTTGGAATCAGAAACAGGGTCGGAATCGGGAACAGGGTCGGAATCGGGAACAGGGTCGGAATCGGAAACAAGGCCGGGATCGGAAACAAAAACAATTCCGGTTGAGCCGGCCGATGAAAACGGCGATGACGAGGATAAAATACCGGTTGACGAAGAGCATGTGTCGGTTCGCCCGATTTTATTGAACGATGAAATGAAAAAATCATACATTCAATACGCGATGAGCGTTATTGTCGGGCGCGCGCTTCCGGACGCCCGGGACGGTTTAAAACCGGTTCACCGCAGAATTCTGTATTCCATGAAAGAAAACGGCATGGTTTATGAAAAACCGCCGAAAAAATCCGCGCACGTGGTCGGTGACGTTCTTGCGAAATACCATCCGCACGGGGATTCCGCCGTTTATGACACGCTCGTTCGAATGGCGCAGGATTTCTCATTGCGCTACCCGCTCATCGACGGGCAGGGAAACTTCGGATCGATTGACGGCGACGAAGCGGCGGCCATGCGTTATACGGAAGCGCGGATGGGAAAAATCACATCCGAAATGCTTGAGGATTTGGACAAAGAAACGGTTGATTTCCGTCCGACTTATGATGAATCCAATTTAGAGCCGTCGGTTTTGCCTTCCAAACTTCCGAATTTGTTAATCAACGGCTCGACCGGAATTGCCGTGGGTATGGCCACCAACATGCCGCCGCATAATTTATCGGAAGTGATTGACGCCGTCGTCATGATGATTGACAATCCCGAAGCGGATGTTTTGGAATTGATGTCGGTGATTAAAGGACCGGATTTCCCGACGCGCGCAGTCATTTTAGGAAACGAGGGAATTATGAACGCTTACAAAACGGGCCGCGGCAGCGTTCGGATTCAGGCGGTATCCCACATTGAAGAGATGAAAGGAAATCGGGAAAGAATCGTCGTCACCGAGTTGCCGTATCAAGTGAACAAGGCCCGCTTGATTGAAAATATCGCGGAATTGGTTCGGGATAAAAAAATCGCGGGAATTTCGGATTTGCGGGATGAGTCGGACCGTGACGGAATTCGAGTCGTCATGGAACTCACGAACGGAACGAATTCCGCGGTTTTGATGAATCAGCTTTACAAACACACCCAATTGCAAAACAGTTTCGGAATCATCAATTTGGCCATCGTTGACGGGGTTCCGCGCATTATGGGTCTTCGCCAGATTTTGAAGATTTATTTAAAACACCGACTGGAAGTGATTCAAAGAAGAACGCTTTATGATTTAAAATCGGCTCAAGAACGCGAGCATATCTTAAGCGGTTTAAAAATCGCGTTGGATCAAATTGATCCGGTGATTGAATTAATCAAAGCGTCCAAAGACACGCAAACGGCAAGAGACGGTTTGGTGTCTCAATTCGGTTTGGATGAGATTCAAGCCAAAGCGATTTTGGAAATGAGGCTTCAAAGGCTTACCGGAATGGAAATTCAAAAGGTTTTGGATGAATTAGACGAGCTGCTTGAGAAGATCAAAGAGCTTCAAAAAATCGCCGAAAGCGATGAAATCAAATACGAAATCATTCGAACCGAGCTTTTGGAAATGAAAGAAAAATTCGGGGATGATCGCCGAACTCAGATTATTCAAGGCGGGTATGACATCGACAACGAAGATCTGATTCAAAAAGAGGATGTCATCATCACGATGACGAACCGCGGCTACATCAAAAGAATTTCCGCAAACACGTATTCCAAGCAGCGCCGCGGCGGAAAAGGAATTATCGGAATGGAAACAAAAGAAGAGGATATTGTCGAAAATCTTTTCGTATCCTCCACGCACAATTATATTTTGTTCTTTACGAACAAAGGCCGTGTTTATTGGAAGAAGGGATACGAAATTCCGGAAGGCAGCCGGACGTCAAAGGGAAAATCAATCGTCAATTTCTTGGATTTAAAAGAAAATGAAACGGTCACCGCGTCAATTCCGGTTTCCGAGTTTAAATCCGGCCGATTCTTGATGATGGTGACAAAACAGGGAACCGTGAAAAAAACGCCGTTGACCGAATTTAAAAATCCGAGAAAAACGGGAATTATCGCAACGACGCTTGCGCCCGGCGACGAGCTTGTCAATGTGATTCAAACCGACGGCGAGCGCGAAGTGGTCATGGTTTCAAAAGGCGGCAAAGCCGTTCGTTTCGATGAGAAAGAAGTCCGAGACATGGGGCGAACCGCGCGCGGCGTTATCGGAATGCGCCTTGTCAAGCCGAATGACGCCGTCGTCAGCATGGACATCGTCAACCCCGAAGAATCCCTGTTAACGATTACGGAAAACGGATACGGAAAATTAACGCCGTTTGACGAATACATCAAAAAACACCGCGGCATTCAAGGCGTCATGTCCATCGTAACCGATGAGAGAAACGGAGAAGTGGTCGCCGTCAAATCCGTCGGCATGGACGACGAATTAATCATCACCAGCGCCGAAGGAATCGTCATTCGAATCCGTGTCGGCGAAGGGCTCCGAGAGCAGGGCCGCAACACCAAAGGCGTTCGCATCATGAAGTTGACCGACAATGATAAAGTGGTCAGCGTCGCCGCCGTGAAACAGCCGGAGGATGTTGAGGAAGAAGAAGACGGCGAAATTTCAAACGGAAATGATAACGAAAGCAATATCAAAGAGGAGAATTTGGAAATTTAATTTCTGAAAGATTGAATCTTTTGAAAAAAACGAAAACAGATTTTTTTTTCTGTTTTTTGTTTTTATTTTTATTTCTGTTTTTTTATTTCCTTTTTTATTTCCTTTTTTATTTTTATATTTGGCCATCCTATTTTTCGATGAAATGCGCCGTGCCCAAACAGCGAAAACACGATTCGTTTTTTATGATAGAATGATATGAGTATTGTTTTTGATATTTTTTAAAAAAACATTCGGATTTTGCAAGAAAAGTTATTTATAATTCGGTATGTTCCTTTTTATTAAAGCGCCTAAGGGTGTTTTTATAAAAAATAATTTGAAAAATAAGACAGATTCATATTTCATTTCAGAAAGAACAGGAGGATTAAAAATGGCTTTGTTTAATTTAGACGGAAAGGTGGCAATCGTTACGGGCGCATCCGGCGGTCTCGGACTTTCCGCCGCCAAAGCGTTTGCCGAAAACGGCGCGTCCGTCGCTCTTCTTGCGCGCCGGAAGGATAAATTGGAAAAAGGGGTCCGAGAGATAATCGATGCCGGCGGCAAGGCGATTGCCGTTGAATGCGATGTCACGAAAGAGGATCAGGTTAAAAAAGCGGTGGATGAAGTCGTCAAGGAATTCGGGACCGTTCATATTTTGCTCAACAACGCCGGCATCGCCCAAAGAGGATCCGTTGAAACGCTGACCGCGGAGGAGTGGGACAAAAGCATGGATGCGAATGTCAAAAGCGCGTTTTTGATGTCCAAATACACGATTCCCCTTATGCGCAAGCAAAAATACGGCAAAATCATTAACATTTCTTCCGTCAACGCTTTTGTCGCCGACAAAGCGGATGATTTAACGCGCCACGTCTACAACACGTCCAAAGCCGCGGTTCGCGGATTGACGCTTGGAATGGCGACCAGCTACGCGCAGGACAACATCACCGTTAACAGTGTCGGTCCGGGACTTTTTGAAAGCGAAATGACGGAAAAAACGCTTTTTGCGCATGAAGGTTTTATGAATATGTACAATGCGTTGACGCCCGCTTCCCGTCCGGGAAAGAAAGGGGAGTTGAACGGAACTCTTTTGTATTTAGCGTCTGACGCGTCCAGTTATGTCACCGGTCAATATATTCTCGTGGACGGCGGCTTCTCGCTGGTTTAAATTCAAAGAATAAAGCGGTACGGATTATAAGAATGAATGAATTGAAAAGCGATTCATTCATTTTTATTTCGTTTTGATTTTTCAATGTTAATTCTTCAAAAATAAATCGATTTCTTTTTTCATTTGTTCGTAAACAAAGGCGTGCGCTCCGCAAAAACGCGCCCGCTAAACAGCGAAAATATTCGATCATTTTTTAAAAAAATGAAAATAAAGGCGAATGACATGAATTGTTTGATGAAAAATAAGGCGCGACAGGAATAATATTGAAAAAATGAAAAAATATTAAGAATACTTGAAAACTCCGAGATTTCAAACATTTCAAAAAATCCAAAAACCGTCCAACACGTCGGTAAACTCTTTGAGGATGAAAATGGTTGCCAGTATGAGAATAATCAATTTGCTGGTCCAAAAAATAATCCAGTAAATCGGTTTGACATAAATTTTTTTTCCTTTCACATTCATTTTTGGCATACTTCTTCAAACGGACTTTGAAGTTTAAAAATATGACTGAACAATAAAGAAAAGAAAAATGGTATTTTTTGAGGTTTATTAGAAATATATATAAATCATTAGAATGTTTCAATCCGCTCCGATTCTTTTTTTAAAAGAAGATAACTTCGAATAAAACCGTAACTTAGAGAATGGTTATAAATGAAAAGTATTATCTAAGGACTTACAAGAAATTTGAGAAAAACTTCAAAGATTTCTAAAAAATTAAAAAATTAAAAAATTAAAAAAACTCAGAGAGGAAAAATATGAAAAAATATTTAATGACATTCGCGGTTTTGGCGGTGGTTGTTTTAGCCGTCGTTGCAAGCGGATGTTTGGATTCCGAAGATAAAACGAACAACGACACCGTGACAAACGCGACATCTGCTCCGATTCAATCCTTGATTTTTTACACAAACGGAAATGACGTAATCGCAAGCGCGACCGTTATGATTATGGGAACACACAGCCAATCGATTGACAAAGACAACATAACCGTAAAAATAAACGGCTCATATGTGGACGTCGTCATTCCGGCCGTTAATTCCGGCAGCATGAACACAAAAGACATCGGTTACGAAGACGTTGAATTCGTGGTTGGAAAAGTCAGCGACTTAAAAGACGGAAAAACATACACCCTGACAAACAACGGAAAAATCGATGAAATGAAACAATATAAATTTGAAATCGTCAACGGCCAATTATACACATTCATTCCGGCCGGCGTTGAAAAAATCGAATTCCTTCAAGACGGAAAAGACATCGTCGCGTCGGTTATCATTCCCGTCGGCGGCGGCGCGTACAGCATTGACAGTGAAAACATCACGGTTTCCAAAGGCTTTGACGACAAAAATGAATTCGGCGTCTACATCCCGTTAAAAATCAAAGACGGCCCGTCCACTCTTGAAATGAAATGGGGCGAAGAAAAGTTCACGCTCGGTCAAACCGATAAATTGGAAAACGGAACATATACGTTTAACGTCAACGGACACACCGCTTCCTTTACGATGGAAGACGGCAAAATGACCGTTAACAATTAATTCAATCAATAAAACGTTTGAGAAAAAACCGACAAACCACACCAATAAATTCTAACCTTAACAAACTTAAAACGAAATCAAAAACGTAATGTGTAAAACCCCAAAAATCGAAACAAGTGAAAGGACTTCAAGCAATTTGTTTGAAGTCTTTTTTTATTTTTATTTTATTTTTTTTGATTTTATTTCATTTTATTTTCATTTTATTTCATTTTATTTTCATTTTATTTTTTTTATTTCATTTTATTTTTGATTTTCGTCGTATCCCTTTTGGAAATCGGGCAGGGCATCCGCGGAAAAACTGTTTCGGGCTGTATTTAAAGAACTTTTTTGAAAAATTATTTCTTCAATTTTTCCGGTTTTTCGTCGTATCCCTTTTGGAAATCGGACGGGGCATCCGCGGAAAAACTGTTTCAGGCTGTATTTGAAGAACGATATTGAAAATCCCAAATACGACCGCTCATTTTCGATTTTTTTTGTGAGCGAGAGCAAACAATTAAAATCGGAAATGTGCGGATTCGACCAAAAAATATCAAAAAAAGAACGGTTTGTTTTTTTCGTTTTTAGCTTTTAAAAAAATGCCGGACGACTTCGCTGTTTGAGCGCGTTGTTTTTGTTGAAATGCCGCGCCGTTTTTTATCGAATTTATCAATTTTGCAATTGGCCGGCGGTTAATAAAAAAAATAAAATGTACGAAAATAAAAGAGAATCAGAAAAATGAGTCAAGCGGATTGACAAATCATTCCACTTTTATGTTTAGATGGGCCGCCGTAATTGTTTCCGAAGAATATTCTTCAAACAAATCCGGGTGCTCTTCTTTGAATTTTTTGGATTCGAATCTTCGGCTTGTTTTTTCCGGAACGTAACGAACGGTTGCGCCGTGGTCGGTTATTTTTTCAATATCGTTTTCTCTAAACAGGAATAAGAGCTCTTCCCGAAGAGCATTTTCGGCGGTTTCTAAATCTTTTCGTTCCTGAATAATCATTTGAATGTCATTGATTAATTCGGAAATTCGAGTATTTGTTTCTGTTGTTGTCATAAGAATTTGTTATCGGCTTTATCCGACATAAGACCTTGTATTTTTTTATTTTATTTTTTTATTCCTATCTTCAAATTCGAAGTGTATAATTTTATCGCCCTGTCATTTGATAATAAACCAAACTCCGACGATTCCAAAAAAGCAAAAAACGGAGAACTTATCTATTTATCTTCTTTTTATCTTCTTTTTATCTTCTTTTTATCTTCTTTTTATCTTCTTTTTAATTTCTTTTTTTTGATTTTTCATCGTTTCCTTTTTGAAAATAGGACAGGGCATCCGCTGAAAAATTCGGGCTTTCATTTTTAAAATGGAAGGCAACTCATTGCTTTTCGGAAATTATGCACTTCTCCATTGAATTCCGCAAATAAAAACAATGATTATCTTTTCTAATAAATAAAAATCACAATTATTTCTTTTAAAAAAATTTAAAAAGATATAATTACAGCAACTGTTTTTTTGAATTTGCATTAAAACAAAAAAAGCTGAAATCTTTGTTCTGAAAAAAGAGGGTTTCCTTCAAATTATTGTTGCCGGCGAATGCGACAAAACGAAATTAAACAAATGTTTTAGTGCGTTATAAAAATCGAAATATTATGAGGAAAAAAAATGTTAAAAAAAACAATAATTTTAGCTGTAATTTCTTTTGTTCTGATGGCATTCATTGCTCCCGCATCCGCTGCGGTTGGCGGAGAAGGCGGAATGAGTGAAACTGTTATTTTTACAGATCAAATGACAGAATATACAGCAACATACAATGAATATGAAATGATGAAGGCACTTGCTCAAGAAAGTCCGAAGAATTTGATGGAGAAAGGATATACTGCAAATGAAATCGATTCCATTAAAAAGTATAAAACCGCATTTGAAGAACATATTGAAGAATTAAATGTTCGCTATACAGACGCTGAACTTCTCAATGCAGGCTATACTAATGAGGAAATCGAAATTATTCATGAGTTTAAAAATCTGAGTCCTGCTTTGAGAAATGCTTGGTCGAGTCAATTAGCTGCAAATTTAACTCTTAATTTGTCTGCCAAAAATCCTTTGTCCTATACAAACGGCGTTAATAAAATTACGCTCAACTACAAATTTGATTGGACACGCATACCGATGATGCAATTCACCGATAAATTCGGCCTCAGCTGGAGCAACGCGAACTTTATCATTGATACGTCTGTGCATCCCAACGGAATCGTTCCGATTCAAATGAATTATATCTTCGTGCCGTATACCAGCAACATTACTGCCAGTTTGCACGGCAACGGAATCATGTACAATATTCCAATGAGTTTAGGAAACGGTGCGCATACCGGTGACAATGCAGAAGGCAATTTGACACTCCGGTATAACGGCACAAAAACAAATGAATTAGCGGTCCAGCTGGACTATGCACATGCCAAATTGCCGACGGGAATCAGCGTGTCGCTACCGGCAGGGGCAGTCGGGTTTTCATTTACACCCTCCGGCGTCACGGATTGTATTTGGAAATATGTTATATTCAGTCAATAATTCCAAGTATAAAACAATTGAATAACAATTGCAAACATTTTTAAATGATTAAAATATTAAAAAAATGAATTCCAAATTTGAATTCCTCCTTTTACAATCTTTTTATTTTATACTGATGTTCCGGAATGATCGTATCACGAGAGAAAAAAATGAATCCGTTGAAAATATTTTGGCAGGGAATCTTAATTCTTCTGATTTTATTATGTTTGTCATCTCACAGTCTTGCATCAAATTTTTCAGAATATGGTAACGGAACAATTGATAATCCGTACCGAATTTCATCACCGGAAGAGTTTAGCAAACTCCAAAATGATTTTTCTGCGCATTATATTTTGATGAACGATTTAGACTTTTATAATAAAAACGAACTTTGGAAACCTGTCGGAAATATGGATGATGTTTTTAAAGGAACTTTGAATGGAAATAACAAATGTATCTCAAATTTAACAATTCGACTGGAGGCAGATGAACAATATGCAGGGTTATTTGCAAAGACAGGAAAAGGCTCTCAGATCTATGATCTAACGATTATTAATATGGTCGTTGAAAACGGCAGATATGCAGGGTCTTTAGCAGGTTATAATTCAGGAGAGGTACAAAACTGTCATGCAGTCGATGTGATTATTTATTCTGCGGGCAGTTCGGGCGGTTTGGTCGGGACGAATTATGGAGGGACAATAAAGAATTGTTCCGTGCAAGGCAAAGTCACGGGAAATGATTCGGGCGGATTTGTCGGGATTAACAATCAAGGACAGATCGAAAATTGTTTTGCATCCGCCGAAGTGACCGGAAATGACAGTGCAGGAGGATTTACCGGCCGAAATTACATCGGCGTGATACAGAACTGTTATTCGGAAGGTCCGGTTAAAGGAAACAAACTGACAGGCGGATTTGCCGGAGGAAACCATAAAGGGGACATTGAATATTGTTATACGGCAAATTCTGTTGATTCTAAAATCGAAACGGGAGGATTTGTCGGTGTAAATCAAGGTTGTTTAGAAAATTGCATTGCTGTTAATGATTATATTAATAATCGCCCGTTTTTCAGTAAGGAAACATCGCCTTATCCGCCGTACATTCATTATATATTCGGAGCAGGCCCCGGAATCGGCAGAATTACAAGCGCGAATTATTATGCAGGTCCGGATGATTATGCCGTTGAAATTTTAAATTGCTATTCTCGAAAAGAAACTTCCACGAATCGTTTTTTATTTAGAGGCATTAATGGAAAAGTTGTCAAAACGGGAGATATTGAAGGCACATTTCCGGATTCAATATGGAGTGGTTGGAATACGGATATTTGGAAATTAAATCAGGAAAATCCGCTGCCGGTTTTAGCATGGATCGGTGATAAAGAAAGAAAGCCCGAATTCTTAAATTAAGCCAAAATATTTAAACACAGATTGTCATTCTTTCTTGAAAAAGCAATTTATGTGCTTTTTATAAAATCTTTTATTTTTAAAAACAAAAATTCAAAAACAACATTCCTGTCTTCAATCGCGAAATGAATCATTTGATTGCCCTGTCCTTTGATAATAAACCAAACTCCGACGATTTCAAAAAAAACGAAAAACGGAGAACTTTTCTATTTATCTTCTTTTTAATTTCTTTTTTTTTGATTTTCATCGTTTCCTTTTTGAAAATAGGACAGGGCATCCGCAGAAAAACTATTTCAGGCTGTATTTAAGGTTTTTTTGAAAATCCCAAATACGACCGAACATTTTCGATTTTTTTGTAAGCGCTGCGAGCAAAAAATAATCGGAAATGTGCGGAGTCACACCATACATATCAAAAAAATAACTGTTTTTTTCGTTTTTAGCTTTTGAAAAATTGCCGAACGATTTCGCTGTTTGGCGCGGCGTGATTTTACCGTATCTGTCGCGTTTTGTTTTGTACTTCATTTGCGACCTTCGTTTTAGTTTGCCGCTTGCATCTGCATTTTTAGTTTGCCGCTTGCATCTGCATTTTTTAATAACAGCCGTTCACTCTCGCGAACGTGTGTCTGAAATCAAATGTTTCCATTAAGCCTGCTTTTATCAAAATCTTTTCAAAAATAATTCAACCCGGAATTTAATAAACGGTTGCATTATGATCGGTTCATTTTTTAATATA
>Ga0265295_1003500_pt1 | contig 22782 bp, 29 predicted proteins | sample Munlansysbiofilm_FD_192503 | JGI IMG/M metagenome (GOLD analysis project Ga0265295, IMG submission 192503) | Leachate microbial communities from a municipal landfill in Southern Ontario, Canada - Methane capture system biofilm | ecosystem: Engineered > Solid waste > Landfill > Unclassified ...
AATTGCTGATAGATTTTCCGGGGCTTGACCTTTCCCTGAATAAATTCCATAATTATAAATCGTAAATGGTCTGCCCTGAAAAAAAGAGGGGTTGACCTTTCATCAATATTTAATAAGTTTCATATATGAGTCCCTTATGAGTCACTTTTTCTCCATGGGGATGGGAATCTGCTATTAAGGAGTGTTTTACATGGCTGATAACCGTTTGATGCGACGTCCCCCGAATAAGTTTTTAATCAACATTTTTAATCAATTTTTTAATTAAGGAGATTTAAAATGAATGAGAAAAAAAACGGCCGGAAAAAAAACGGCCGGAAAAAAACTGGCCGGAAAAAAATTGTATTTACCTTCCACGCCCCTGAGGCTGTTGAAGTTCAGATCCTGGGGGATTTCAACCGGTGGAATGGGAAAAAACACTCCATGAAAAAGGGAAGCCGTGGGGTCTGGACCAAGGTCATGATGCTTATGCCCGGAACCTATGAATACAAGTACAAGGTTGACGGCATCTGGATGGAGGACCCAACAAATCTTTCCAACCGGGTGAACCCCTTTGGAACCTATAACAACATTTTAAAGGTGGGATAGGTTAGAGAGCCGCCTTTATCAGCTCTGCCCGTTCCTTTATCTCTTCCATGTCGCCGGGTTTTATCGTCCAGCTGGTGATGGGCAGGGGCGGTCCATCAGCCTTTCTTGGAACCAGGTGAAGATGATAGTGCATAACCTCCTGGTGGGCGGCCCGGCCGTTTAGCTGCATGCAGGCGATGCCGTCGATTTTGAGGGCCTTTTTGATTGCCAGGGCTATTTTTCTGGAGGTGCACTGCACGGCTATCAGGTCTTGCTCATCAATATCCCAGATGTTTTCGGCGTGATTTTTTGGAATTACAAGTGTGTGGCCCGGTGAGATGGGGTTGATATCTTTAAAAGCGAGCACTCTTTCATCTTCATACACCTTGACGCTCGGAATTTCGCCCCTGACAATCTTGCAGAAAATACATTCGTCCATTTGTTCCTCCCAATGGTTAGTTTTTACAGAGTGAAAAGAATTATGACACAGGGTATGTTTTCATTCAAGTAGGATCAAGAATTGACAGTAAAACAATAACCTCCTTGACATCTGAGTCAAAAAAGTTTCTATTAAGTCGTTTTAAGATAAATTGTGTAATTCAACCTGAAAATTAATGAAAGAAAGGAAACGAAACATGTTAAAGAGAAACTTGGTTTTGTTTGTGGCTGTCATCAGTTTGATAGCGGGTGGTTTTACCACCGCCTTTGCCGGTAAGAAGATCGTCAACGGAATAGATGCAAACTTTCCGCCCTTTGCCTATATTGATAAGACGGGCAAGCCTGCGGGTTTTGATGTCGAGGCAATGGAGTGGATCGCAAAGGATCTGGGATATGAGATCGAGCACATGCCCATTGACTGGGACGGGATCATCACGAGTCTCATGACGAAAAAAATCGATATCATAGCTTCGGGCATGAGCATTACGCCGGAACGATTGAAAAAGATAGATTTTACCATTCCCTACTGGACAATAAACATTGTCATGGTGGTTAAAGAGGATTCAAACATAACTATGGCCGAACTCATGAAGGGCAACAACAGAATCGGTGCTCAGCAGGGTACGCCAGAGGCCAAATGGCTCAAGACCGAGGCAGAGCCAAGGGGTTGGAACTACAAACTTGGCTACTACAACTCTTCGCCCCTTGCCGTGGAAGATATCCTGAACGGAAGGATAGTGGGCGCTGCCATGAACGATGCCCCTGCCTATGATGCCGTTGCCAAAAAGCCGGTCAAGATTCTGGGTAGTTTTGGGATGGAGCCTGAAGACTTTGGCTATGCCGTCAGAAAGGATGATACCGAACTTCTTGAGAAGGTGAATGCAAGTCTTGAACGATTGATGGCAACACCCTATTGGGATGAGCTTGTCGCAAAATACAATCTGAAGAATTAAATGAAAAAGGCGGGGTGCCGGATGTCAGAGGTCGCCCCGCCCTTTTTGTGTCTGGTCTAATCCATGCTTGAAAGCCTTATAGTCATAAAAGATGCCCTGCCCTTTTTGATCCAGGGGTCATTCACCACTGTTGTCATCGTTGTTGGAGCCATGTTTCTGGGGCTTGGCCTGGGGCTTGCCATGGCCTGTGGCATGGTCTACGGGCGTAGATGGGTTCGCTTGGTCGTTGGGTTTTATGTCTGGTTCTTCCAGGGGGTGCCCGTCCTGGTCCTTTTGTTTCTCTTTTATTTTGGCCTGTTCAACTTCATGGGCCTGACTTTGACGGCCGTTGCCGCCGTCACCATTGTCCTTGGCATGACGACTGCAGCTTACCAGGCAAACATCTTCAGGGGGGCGATTCTCTCGATTCCCAACGGCCAGTTTAAGGCGGCAAGCGCCCTTGGTATGGGCAATGTTCAGGCAATATTGTACATTGTGCTGCCCCAGGCGCTGCGCATCTCCATTCCAGCCTGGTCCAACGAGTTTTCCATCATCCTCAAGGATTCGGCTCTGGCCTTTGTGATCGGCGCTCCTGAAATCATGGCAAGGACCCAGTTTGTCGCCTCAAGAACATATCAGCACCTTCCCCTTTACATCACGGCGGGCATCCTCTATTTCATCCTGACCTGGTCCGGTGTCAAAGGGTTGCGGGCGCTGGAAACCAAGGTCCGCATACCGGGCTTTTCCCTTCATGGAAATTAACAATGACTCCTTCTGAACCCATCCTTAAAGTTGAAAATATCACTAAATCCTTTGGGGAGACCGCCATCCTCAAGGGGGTTGATCTTGCCATCTCCAAGGGAGCCATCAAAATTCTCATAGGCCCTTCCGGAGGGGGTAAAAGCACCCTTTTGCAATGTCTGAACTGCCTTGTCACCCCGGATACCGGAACCATCCGTTTTAACGGCAAGGTGGTTAATATACATAAGAAAAAGGAACTCTACGCCTTTCGTCAGAAAATGGGCATGATCTTCCAGGATTTTAATCTCTTTGACCATCTGCCTGCGCTTGAGAACATTGTAATTGCCCTTCGCAAGGTCAAGGGGATGAAGAAATCAGCTGCCGTAAAACGTGCCATGTTCGAGCTTGACCAGGTGGGCCTGGCAGACAAGGCCCATCTTTATCCCGCCGAGCTTTCCGGCGGCCAGAAGCAGCGGGTTGCCATTGCAAGGGCCCTTGCAATGGATCCCAGGGTGCTGCTCCTGGACGAACCCACATCCGCCCTTGACCCCGAGCTTGTGGGCGAGGTGATCGCTGTGATCCGAGCCCTTGCCCAAAAGGGGATGACAATGATCCTGGCCACCCACCAGATCAGCCTTATCCGCAACCTTGCCGATGAAATTCTCTTTATGAAGGACGGTGTTATCGTGGAGCAGGGAACCCCGGATGAGCTTCTTGGGGCGGAGTGTATGAGCTTCAGCCAGGGTTTTTGCGACCGGCTCAACGAACTTACCGGAGAGGATGTGTGATCATGGGGGATTCTGCGTTTCTCCAGGAACTTTTCACAGCCCTTAACCGAGGTCTTGGCATGAGCATTCTGCTCATTATCCCCTCGGCCCTGGGTGGTATCATCATCGGGATTACGGCCGGGTCTGTAAGGGCCTTTGGCTCAAGGACCATGGCGAGGATAGGCGACGGTTATGCGGCCCTTTTCCGGGGGACTCCCCTGGTGGTTCAGCTTTTTATTCTTTACTTCGGGCTTCCCAATATCGGCATTTACCTTTCACCCTACTGGGCTGCTGTTACCGGCTTTATGCTCTGCAGCGGTGCCTACCAGTCGGAGTATGTGCGGGGTGCCCTTGTCTCCATTCGGCAAAATCAGTATCTTGCAGCCGAAGCCCTTGGTTTCACAAGTATCCAGACCCTTATCTGGGTGATCATTCCCCAGGCCATGCGCCGGGCCCTTCCCGGGTGCGGCAATGAGATCGTCTATCTGATCAAATACTCATCCCTGGCCTACGTGGTAACCTTCATGGAGCTGACCGGGGAGGGCAAGACCATTGCAACCGAGCATTTCCGCTTTACCGAGGTGTTTCTTGTAATCGGATGCTACTACCTGGTGCTTGTATCCGTGGCAAAGATCATCCTGAGAAAGGCGGAACAACGACTCCATGTGCCTGGTTTCGGATAGTTCCGCAGAACGAACGTTGAAACTTGAATAGAACCGCACCTTGTTTCTTGTCTCTTGTTTCAAGTCTCTTGTAAACGCTGTCTGCCCGAATAAACGTAGAGCCCCTCTTCACGAACCGACGCCAGGGTCATGTTAAGCTGATTTGCAAGGTCAAGGGCCAGGCCCGTTGGCCGGGACATGCTGATAACGATTTCAATCCCGGCCCTGGCAGATTTCTGGATCATCTCATAGCTCGCCCTTGACGAGAGAATGGCCATGGTCGCCTGGGACAGCTTCCGCTCAAGGAAGAGCTTGCCAATGGCCTTGTCTAGGGCGTTGTGCCTGCCCGCATCCTCGGCCGTGGAAATCTGCTCAAGGCGATTGTTTAAAATCGCCACGGCATGGGAAGAGAAACATCTTTTCCTCAGCCTTTGAATCTTCTTTAGCTGGAACACTGCCTCCATTGCAGCGTCAAAGGAGATTGTCGCACTTGACTCTACAGGGGTCAGTAATTTGCCCAGGTCCTCGATGATTTCCCTTCCGCAGATGCCGCAGCTTGTCTGACTCATTCGATTCTTGCCTCCAAGAAGCGATCTTACCTTTTCGTAGCGTTCCCGGGAGAGCATGACGGCTGCAACATTGGAGTAATCACCGTCACAAAGGGCAATGTCCCGGATATCATCTAGCTGGTCCACGATGCCTTCGGAAAGGCAGAATCCTGCGGCATGGGCACGTTCAGCTCCCGGAGTTCTCATGACCGTGGCATAGGTCTTGCCCTGGACGTTGATGGCCAGGGGTTCTTCCTGTATCAGCTCCAGATCGATGGATTTTACCCCGACTGAACGGTAATGCCAGGCAGGTGTGGGTGTCAGCATCCGGTGAAATTCATCTTTTTTCTCCATTTTACATTCCGTACTCCCTGTCATAGGTATCGGTGATCCCATCTATCACCTTCTGGAGTGTAGGTGGAACAAAGCTGATGTCTGGAAGCTTGTACTCTTTGATGGTATTGGTCATTTTTTGATTCCTTGTTGCATATAGGGTCAATAGTGTTTCTATGTGTAGAATCAATACAGGATGGAAGATCAAAAATCAACCTTTTTACTAGATAATCGAGTAATAGGTGTCCTATCCAAAAACATAAAGGGCTTACAAATTTCTTTGTAAGCCCTTTATTGAAGATATGGTCGGGGCGAGAGGATTCGAACCTCCGACATCCTGCTCCCAAAGCAGGCGCGCTACCAGGCTGCGCTACGCCCCGTTAAAACAATCAGAACTTTATATCAATTTAAAGGGGGGAAATCAAGTAAAACATTTTTATCAGAAATTCCCATCTTATATGCGCCCCTTGCCATGTTCAACTCTGCCATGAGTCGTCGAATAGCGACTTCCTTGGCCTTTGCCTCCACCTCAACGGTAATATCCATTGAAAGCCAGGTGGGAGGAAAGTCGTTTATGTCAATAAAATCATGGTGCTTTTTGATGTTTGAAGCGTTCCAGCCATCTTTGGGTGAAGAGATGTGGAACAGGGGCTCTCGATCCCAGGTTCCCAGGCTGATTTCCGTTGCTTTTTCGATTGAAAGATCATCCGGAAGGCACCTGTGATGGTGCACATCATAGACCAGGGGGATGTTCATATCACGGCACACGGCCAAAAGATCCCGGGGTGAATAGCTTCGGTCATCATTCTCAAGGGTCAGCCGTTTCCGAACTGAGTCTGGAAGGGTCTCTATTGTGTTTATAAGTCTCTTGATTGCCGATGGTTTATCGCCGTAAATCCCTCCTGCGTGTATATTGATAACATCACCGTTTACCCATTGGGCGACCTGGGCCTGGTATGTAAGATCTGCAATGGAACGTTCGACCACACCGGCATCCGGAGAAGAAAGAACGATAAACTGATCCGGGTGAAATGTGGTTCTGATATCATTTTTCAGGCTGTATTCCCCGCAGGCTTTGAATGCCTGAATGATATCTTCTGACCCTGGCAGATCCTCAATGTCATACCCCACATTGGGGTGTGTTTTTAACGGCAGTATCTGGCTGTTGATCCTGAAGTCACCTATTTGATTCTGGTTACAGAACTTGAGGGCCTTTAAAAGACTTTCAGCATTGATCAGGCAAAGTTCAGCCAGGCGCTCTCTCTGCTGCTGTTTTGAAAACTTTGAAAGGTACTTAGCGGTTGTCCGTCGAAATTTTATGGGTTGCTCTTTAAATATGCAGCACAGGCCGAATCTGATCATTCTAATTCCGTGAATCTACTTGTTTGAGTTTAAGAGAGGGATTGTGCTACTCACAGATGAAAAGAACATATCAGAATATGTTTTTACAGGAAAGAAATTTTTATGTCGTCAAGAATTCATAGAATAATCCCGTTGATGAAAAAGATGCACAGCACCACATCTTATCTTTAAGGCTAAGTTTTATAATGGATGATGATAAATATCGTTTATAGATGGTTTTGAACAAAACAGTTGTTGTTTGTTGGGTTTTTTTGTTAACAAATGTTATTTGTCAGGTTGTAAAAATTTTAATTAAGCCTAGGTGGAGTGTATATGACTATTCTTGAGGAAACAAAAGATTTGGTAAAAGAAAAAATCGGCAAAGAATATAATTCGTTGTTTGTTGAAAAAGCGGTGATCGGATTGTTTTTCACCGCAGTCAAGCTGTCCAACGGGGTGGGCGGGATCTGCTACACACCTGCAAAGGAGATTCCGGCTGCTGTCTGCTGCCCCAGTTCAGCCGGCCGGATATTCAACCCTGAACAGTTGAACGGTATGCCCGTGTCCGAGGCCCTTGCCGGGCTGTCGTCAAGCGAACCCATCAAAACAGCACTTTCCATATCTGTGTTGAACGCCTTGAGCACGATTTGTCGCCGGAACGGCGTGGCAGGAGAGTATAGGGTCCTGAAACAGACAGATGCCCAGGATGCGGTCCCCATGCCGGCGGAAAAATCCGTGGCCGTGGTGGGGGCGTTTGTTCCCACTTTGCAGGCGTTAAAGGCCAGGGGCGGCACCTGGTGGGTGATCGAACAGAACCCGGAAACCCTTCTGCCCGAAGAGATGCCCCATTATATCCCGGCGGCCGAATCCCCTGATATCTTAGCACAGGCAGATATTCTCGTCATTACCGGTGTGACCTTGATCAACCATACCCTGGAGGGCATTCTTTCGGCGGCCCGGCCCGGCGCAGATATCGCTGTTATGGGGCCGACAGCGAGCGGGCTTCCAGACCCGTTTTTCAACCGGGGGGTTCGGGTGGTCGGCGGGGTGGAGGTGACCCACCCGGCCAAGCTGCTGGAAATTATTTCTTTGGGCGGTTCCGGATACCATTTTCTGGATCGTTATGCCGACCGGATTGTGACACTGAAACATTCAGAGGGATAAATATTGCGTGTTCCGGGTTAACCCGGAACACGCAGGATCAATATGTGTCCGTTCATCGTTCCTGTTTCTGAAAGCAGAAACGGGGATGCTTTGGTTTCGGCTGACTCCCGCAACAGCTGCCGGTGGCGCAGCATCTATGTGGTCATGAGCATCACACCCGTGACAGCGGCAAGGAACAGGTAAGCCCGGGGCAGATCCGGCCGCCCGGGCAAGAGAAACACGGCCAGAAAAACAGCGGCCAGAAAAACAGCGGCCCCCACCTGGTGGGCCGCCTGGATGAAAATGGAAACCATCCATATCCAGTAGGGGCGGTCACCGGTCCGTCCCAGACGGGTTTCCGGGGTGCGACATGTCTGTTTTCTGTCAGTCATGCATGTCTCTTTGTTTTTTTTCGTGATAGTTTCGGGTTGTCTGCGATAAATCCGGTTGGGTCACACAAGTTTTGTTTCATCACATGTCCCAGTAAATCAGGGCGGACCGGTTGCCGGGGGGCCAGACATAGGTGCCGTCCGCCTCCATGATCACATCCGGATAGATATCCATGCCCAGAAGGATGTTGTAGGCGATCTGGAAATTGGGGCTGTCATAGGGTTGGCCCCAGACGTGCATGGCGGCTTTTGCCATGATCGAGTCGGCAAACGGGACCCGCATCACCAGGATGCAGCCTTTGACCGCATTGGCACACATTTTTTGTACAAAAGCGGCAAAATCCGGAGTCCCGTACATGGAATGGGAGGCCAGGATAAAATCATGGGGCCCGGGGTCATCTTTGGGCCAGGTTCCGGTGAAAATATCGATGTTGGTGAGTTCCATGGCATCGATTTTTTCTTTGAGTACGACCTGCATGGTTTCAGAAGGGTCCAGTGCCGTGATTTTTGCGGCGTAAGGGGCGACCAGTACTGACCATTTGCCAGTGCCGGCTCCTATGTCCAGGAGAGAGGATCCAGGGTTGGCCGAAAGTTTATCTAAGAAAAATTGCCGGGAAGAATCGGGTTTGGCCCAGCGTTGTTCCACTTTTTTGTCATAATTTTTGGCTTTGTCCTGCCACCAGCTCTCCTTTTTTCATGAGCAGAACCGTGTCAGCTATGGCAGCGGCGGCATTGGGGTCATGGGTGGTAAATACCACTGTTCTGCCTTGTTGTGCGATGGTTTTCATCAACACCAGCATCTGCTGGGAATTGATCAGGTCCAGGTGGGAGCAGGGTTCATCCAGCAGGAGAATTTCCGGTTCCTGGGCCAGGGCCCGGGACTGCGTGGGCTGAAACGGGAAACAGCGGAACCAGAAAAGTGACCAGGCAGACAAGGGCCATAAAAACCAGGGAAAGTCGGCAAAAGGCGGCCAAAGAGGTAGTGACTGGACGGATTATGGCCGGATGAAAGGATTTTCGAAAAAACCCCCGGGTGGTTCATGATGCCTCCTTGACAAGGGTTCCGGTGTGCGGGTGCAGCACCGGGGTGAGCAGCTGCATGATGCATTTGAACAGGGTGGATGTTCCGGATCCATTGGGTCCCAGCAGGCAGAACACCTGGCCCGGTTCCATAAAGCTCATAAAAACATGACCTTATGTAATGGGTTTGGTTGTCATTGTCAATGGTTGGTTGTGGTTTTTAATCGATAACAAATGCATATAGAATAACAATAACTGTTAACAACTGAAAATTACATAGGATAGCCCATGGCCTGAGGTTTGGGATTTGAAATGACAGTGATGTCTGGTTAGGTTTTTGCCTGTAACGGGTGTAAGGAACTTTAAGCCCATATTAAGCTTGAACAAAACTTACTGTAATTGTAGGTTCCTTCCGGGGATTGATTTTTATTGTGCCTTTTGCCTGCGGTTCTTTTTAGGTTGGGATCGTAGATTGCAATTATAAAATAATGGGAGAAGAATCATGGGAAAATTATTACAAATAGATTTTGATTTCACAGGTCCATTTGGTGAGGAAATGACAGACAAGTTGAGGGGATTAGCTGAGTCCATTGCAAATGAACCGGGTCTTATTTGGAAAATTTGGACCGAAAATCAAAAAGATCAATCAGCCGGAGGTATCTACCTGTTTGAAGATGAGGCCTCTGCCGATTCTTATTTGAAAATGCATTCAGCCCGGTTAAAAGAGGTGGGGGTAAAGGAGATTCGGGCACGGATCTTCGACGTGAATATTCCTCTGTCTGCCATTACTAAAGGTCCTGTAGCCTAATCAAGAAGCAGCAGCAATGAAAAAAAACAAAACGCTTCAGTGGAAAATCAGGTCAGCAGTCTGTTTCTCACTGAAGCTTTGCAGTTAGCATCTAATTTATTCCATATAGACTAATTTGGGTTGGTTTAAGTACAGTTGGATTATTGTGAAATGGATCATCTGTATCTTTGGTATGATATTCGGGACATTTTACTTGGGTCCTTGGGTTGGCGAAATGTCCCAGATTGCACAAAACAAAGGGATGGAGGCTTTTACTGACTCGCTTTACTTAGTGTTTGAACGAAAACTCACCCACCTGCTGCGTTGCTTCACAAAGCTAAAATCCTCACGTACAACAGTACGCTCCGGTTTCAGCTTTGCTCGCGCCTTGCATCTGGGCAAGTTTTCATCCAAACACGGGTTTTCGGTCACCCACTACTTAAGTACTCGATACAAGGTTTTAACGTTTGGAACTTTACAGACATCCACCGTTATTTTTGCAGTGTTTATTTCCACGTTAAAGCCCTGGAAAAAGAAAAAATAGCTATTCCATCAATGTTAGAATTGTTTTTGAACAGTATTCCCCTACATCGGCAAGCCCATCCACCGGTAAAAACAACTGTGCATTATTTGAATATAGGCAAGTTACTGAAGGGGGAAAATCCTCATCAGCTTCATAAAAGATATAGCACAGTGCAATTTTAGGCAGGGGATAAACAACAAAGGAGAAATCCCCGCCTGTCCCTTCAGGAGCTTTCTCCCCCTTGAGTGTTTCTAAAATTATTGGGATTGATTCTTTTATTTTTGCCACATAGGGGACAAGCAGCTGTTCGGTATGTGTCGTAAAGGCTCCAACATAGGGCATGGTGTCTGGAAACTCCTTAAACGCTTTTAACGGTAAGGGAATACATATGTCAGGGCGGGCATTCAAGGCATAAAGAGATATTAAAACACCAAAAATGGAAGAATGTTCTTTAGCTCCAAGTGTTATTCCTTTTGGTTCAATGATGCACTTCTTTCCAAATGCATCAAAAACAAATAGGTCTCCCTCCTGATCGGCCGGAAGGTTGTTTGCCAGGTCTTCCGGCAGATCAGCGTATAGTTTATTAAGATTGTCCTGAACGATTTTTTTATAATTGTCTATCATTTTTTACCCCAGTTATCATTGATCAGCAGGTACCCGAACAGAAGACTATGCCCTTGGCAAGTCCTGCCTTTTTACCCCGAACGTTCAGATTTGTAAACTTTTTCTGTTTGTTGACAAAAGGCAAAAAAGCATTTACGTATCATTCTTAAGCGTGTCTTCGATCTTGTGCACCCCGCAGTTAAAGAAGGTGTGCCCGCACCGGTGTGATCTTCCCTTCCCAGGATTATAGATGGCCTTTGGTTTGGAAAAATTGTTAAGTTTAAACATGGAGGTGTTGATATGATGAAGTTCGGAGGAGTTATTGAGGTTTGTGTCACCCACGATGCGGAACATTGCTGCACTTTAAGGATGACCGAGTCGTCAAGGTGACTGGAGACCTGGATCATCCGGTCACCCAGGGCACCTCGGGCACCTACTATTCTGAAGATATAGATCCTCAGATGGTGGATTTGCAGCATGGCTGGTGGTTCCCGGAGCGTGATGCAAAACTGCCGGAACTCTTTGGCGTCTTTGACTCTAATGCCAACATTCTTTGCCCGGATGGACCGGAATTTTGCAGCCCGGAAATCGGCAGCTGGCCGCATTCAGCTTTGTTTTGCCGTGTGGAAAAAGAATGAGGGCTTAATGCAAATTACCAGACTTGTCTTCACCATATTAATTTTTTTATCGATAATCTGTGGTGCCCACTATCTTTTATATACTTCTTTCATTCGTTTTTTTTTAATTTCCGACCCTGTAATGAAAAAGGTATTGTTCTGGATAATGACTTTTCTGGCCCTGAGCTTTTTACCGTCGGCCATTCTACTTCGCATGAATAACAATATGCTTACCAGCATCTATTATATTATCGCCAGCACCTGGATTGGGCTTGCCGTTTATTTGGTTTTTGCAGCAGTGGTTATCTGGATTATATTTCTTGCCGGAAAACTGATGGGCACAATTCCTGACATGGGGATGATCAGCATTGTGTGTGTTACCATTGCATGCTTAACTGCTGCTTATGGGATCTGGCGTGCACAGTATCCTGAAATAAAAGATGTGGACGTCAAAATTGAAGGACTGCCTGCTGCCTGGCAGGGTAAAACTATTGTTCAGCTCTCGGATGTGCATCTCGGTTCAATTAACCGGACTGGATTTATGAAGCGTATTGCTGAACGAGTAAATAGTGTTAACCCGGATCTTATTTTGATTACAGGGGATCTTTTTGATGGCATGGGAGGGGATCTGCCATCATTTATTGAACCGCTTAACGTTTTGAAAGCCTCAAAAGGTATATTCTTTGTAACCGGTAACCATGAGGGATATCTTAAGCTCACAGAACCGGTTTCTATAATCAGAAAAACAAATATCAAAATTCTGGATAATGAGATTGTCGATATTGATGGGCTTCAAATTGTCGGCATCAGCTTTCCTGAACATAATCTTAAAAACAATGTTCGTACCATGCTTGAAGCATCAGCTGTTTTTGACCCTGCCCGGCCCAACATTTTAATGTATCACACACCGACCAATATCTCCGACCAGTACAATAACCGTGCTGAACAGCAGACACAGACCTACTGGCACCCGGATACCAGTATGACCCTGGCAAAAGAGATGGGAATTGACCTCCAGCTTTCAGGTCATACGCACAATGGTCAGTTTTTCCCCTTTAATCTGCTGACACATTATATTTATAATGGCTTTGACTATGGATTGCACAGAGACGGCAGTTTTCAAATCTTTATTTCAAGGGGTGCCGGAACATGGGGACCGCCAATGCGAGTTGGTTGCCCCCCGGAAATTGTTGTGATAACCTTACGGTAAAATCGGTCGCTCAGTTGAAAACTGCAACACGCTGTAATAAAGTCAGGAGGCCAATATGATTGAAAATAAAAAAGAATCTAAAAGTGTTCTGCCCTATGGATGGTGTGGGAAAATTTTAAAGGTTGATCTTTCTTCTGAAACCATCACCGAGATTGATACCCAACCTTACGCAGACCGGTTTTTAGGGGGGCGGGGAATTGCCACCCGCCTTTATTGGGAGCATGTTCCTGCTGCAGTCAAGGCCTTTGATCCGGAAAATTATTTGATCTTTATGACAGGAGCGTTAACTGCAACCGGTGTACAGGGAGCTTCCCGGTTTGAAGTAGTGGGCAAATCACCCATGCTGATGCCCGAAGGTTTTTGCTATGGCAACCTGGGAGGATTTTGGGGGGCTTCATTAAAAAGAGCAGGTTTTGATGGAGTGATGGTTTCAGGAAAGGCTAAACAACCGGTTTATTTGTTGATTTCAGATGGAAACGCAAGGCTTGAAGATGCCGCCGGCATTCACCTTGAGGGGGTTACCCAGGTTGGTGAATATTTAAAACAAAAACATGGCAAAAAAACACACTTTATCACAACCGGTCCAGCCGGGATGAATCTATGCCGAACGGCCAATCTGATGACGGACAATGAGGGAAGTGCAACCGGCGGTTTTGGTGCGGTTATGGGGTCTAAAAATCTAAAGGCCATTGCTGCAATCGGAACCCGGTCTCCAAGGGTCTATGATCCGGCCGCACTCAAGAAACTCAATCGCCTGACCATAAAGCTGAATAAGCGGGACACCTCATTCAATCCATTTCCTCCGGATCAAATTACCCGAGCAGGCAAAGCATCTTGTTTCCAGTGCGGCCTTGATTGCGTTATGCGATCCACATTCCAAACCCAATCCAACAAGGCGGTTGTTAGAAAGTGCCAGTCCATGTTTGTTTATTTTCCCTGGGTCATGGGACGCCCGGGCGAACCTGCAGAAACTGCCCTGGATGCGACAGGGCTTTGCAACGATCTCTCCCTGTGCACCATGGAGATGGCCAATGTGGTTCAGTGGATCAGTGAGGGGTACAAGGCAGGGGTGTTGAGTGACGCACAAACCGGTCTTGAAGTTGAGAAACTGGGTACATGGGAGTTTTTTGAGACCCTGTGTCATATGATTGCCCATCGAAAAGGGTTTGGTGCCATCCTGGCCGAAGGACTCCTTAGGGCCGGTGAAACCCTGGGCCTGGACGCCAAACAGCTTTTTGCCAATGAAGTGGCAGGTGTGGGTGACGGTGCCACCTATTCGGCAAGGGAATATCTGGTGAACGGCCTGCTCTACGCCTTTGAGCCCCGGCAGCCCATTGCCATGCTCCATGAGGTCAGCAGGATTATCGGCATGTGGGTGATGAATCTGCAATATCCCGGATCAACACCGGTATCTGCCGATGTCTATCGGGCCGCCGCAGCCAAATTTTGGCGCCATGACAAGGCCTGGGATTTGAATTCCCATGAGGGCAAAGCCATGGCAGCCACCTGTACCATAGATCGTACCTATGTTAAGGACAGCCTGGGACTTTGTGATTCCTGCTGGCCCTTGATGTTTTCACACCATACACCGGATAATGTGGGCGATTCCACCCTGGAGGCCCGTACCTTCAATGCCGTAACCGGAAAAAAGCTGGAAGAGGATGACCTGCTCAAATTTGGTGAAGTCATTTTTAATCAGCAGCGGGCCATACTCCTTCGCGAAGGTTGGAATCCAAAGCGAGATGATACGATTGCAGACTTTAATTTCAAAGATCCGGTTCAATCTGTTTTTATGAACCCTGATGTACTGATTCCGGGTGAGGGGGATGTTGTTTTAAGCCGTAAAGGACAAACCCTGGACCGGGACCTGTTCGAAAAAATGCGCGAAGAATTTTATCAGTTAAGAGGCTGGGATCCTGAAACAGGATATCCCAGGCCGGAAAAATTTCAGGAGCTTGGGCTTTCCGAGCTCCTGGATAACAGAATGCAGGAATGACGGAGATGCTTTTTTTGAAAAAACGTAACCGCAATGCCAGGACTGCTGAGCAGGATCGTTGCAAGTGGGATATTTACTTTAATAGAACCAGGAAATACCCAATCTCAACTCATCGCTTCTGACATTGTAGTCCCGGATAACCTCGCCGTAACCGTAGAAATACTGCAGGTAAAGGGTGGGATTGAACGTTGTCCAGCGTTGGATCCTATATTGCAACCCCGCAGTGACATAGCCTTTATCAAAAGGAATGCCGTGTTTTCCGGAGTTGAAATTAAGTTGAAAATCCAACCCATCTCCCGATTGATGTTTAAGAATGTTTTTCAGCCAAAACCCAAAACTCCACCAGCCAAGATAATCACTAATGTCTTTATTTTCTCTACCCTCATAGAGGGTTACAGGCCAGATATGGGCATACCAGTACAATTTCATGTCGGATATTTCTGTGGTTTGCATAAGCCGGACGAACAAGCGATCCCATGAGCGTGCGTTTGGTCCAGACGTACCGTTGGAGAGGTGCCAATATCCAACATCAGCCGACAGAAACCACCTGTTCTCTTTTACAAAGCGGTAAAAAAGTTCTGGTTGATAATTGTTATCATAGGCTGGATTCTGGTCTTCATAGATATTCCAGAGGATGAGATTGGTAAAAGATCCATACAAATCGGCTTTGGTAAAGAAACGGTATTTAAAGCTATACTGTAGCTTGAGGTCATTGCTGCCAATGATAGCGTAGTTTGGTTTATGCATGGAAAAGGGGGTTTTGCGGTAATTTCTAAACACACGCTCTTCGATTAACTGTTGGCGTTTTACTGCATTCTCACTTTCTGCAAAGACAGGCACAGCCAGAAAAATTAGGGCTAATAAAAAAAAACAACTTGATTTGTTAATCTTACCCATGGAAACTGCCCTCGGAGCAAGGTGAAAAAATTTGAGCCAGTAAAGCAGAAACTACACAATCACTTAGGAGTGAATAAAAAAAATTGGTTCCAGAAGCCTGTATCAATATTCCTAATACCTGTAAAGATGTTTCTGTTCTTGATCATAGCAAAACAAAGAGGGTTTCCGTAATATCTTTTTGTATTCCACATAAAAAAGCGCACGAATCAGCATAGAAAATCAGCAAAGCATCAGAACAGTTTAACAAAAAGCTCATACATGGTTCCATGCAAGAAGAAAAAGAGCAAATTATAGTACTGTTCAATACTCAACTTTCGGCGTTGATTAATTCGGGAGGGGTTACATTAAGTCCGAAGGTTGTATTAAAAAATTACAAAACAATCTAAATTTCGGAGGATGATAATGAATTTAAAAGACAAGACACTTTTCATCACAGGTGCCAATGGCGGCGTAGGTATGACAACGGTGCTGTATGCGCTTAAGAACAATGCAAAGAAAATTTACGCCAGTGCAAGAGATACCTCATCATTAGAGACGTTAGCGGCAGCAAACCCATCGATAATACCTTTGACGCTTGATATCACAGATGCAAAAAGTGTAGGTGACGCAGCTGGGGAAGTAGATACTCTCGACATGTTGATAAACACCGCAGGGGTAAATACAAGAGCCAGAGTATTAGAGGATAACATCCTGGACTTTGAGGTAAATATACTGGGAAACCTGAAGGTGTATCAAGCGTTTGCAAACAGGGTAAATGAGGGTGGTGCAATCGTCACGATCACATCTATCCTGGCTCTTGTCAATATGCCTGTCCTAGGGCTTTATTCTGCTTCAAAAAGTGCTCTTCGTTCAATTATACAAGCCCTTCGTGCAGAGCTGTCACCAAAAAAAGTTGAAGTGTATGAAGTGCTTGCAGGTCCTATAGATACAAGGATGACAGAAGGGCAGAATATGCCGAAAGCAAAACCTGAAGCCATTGTAACCGAGATGTTTGCAGGAATTGAGTCAAAAACATTTGAGATCTATCCTGATGGTTTCGCAAAATCCATACGCGAAGGTCTTTTAACAGATCCAAAAGCGGTTGAAGCTGACTTTGCAGATAGTATTAAATGAGAAACTGCCCCAGGGGTAAAAATTTGATTCTCTGCACCCACTGTTTTCAAGTTCATTGTAATCGGATTTGTTGTTCAGGTATATTGCATAGACTAAGGACCGCAAATTTTATAAAGTAGACCAAATTACTTACCCTTTGGCCCATCTATTTCGTTTGATCCAAGGCCCGATAGGCCTCTGCTATAGGAAATTTAATGCGCCTTCTATGTGAGCCAAAGTTCTGCGTCATGTTGGTAAACTTTAAAAGATCCATGGCCCTGCTCAGCTTTATCTCCGTAGTTCTGGTGATAAAAATCCTTCCTGTCCAGGAAACATTCGAGGTCCCCAAAACACCGGTGAACATCTTTGTCCTGTTCCGGAGCACGATGCAAAGCCGTCATGGGAGAGGCCATTTCCTGGCCTGCCATGGGTGCTATGGCAGCCAAAGAAGGGAAAGATTTCCGTCAGGGATCCATGATGGGGGTGTTCAACATGGCCATGAATATAGGGGTGTTTATCGGGGCCATGGGTGTGGGTGTGCTTTCCCTCTGCAAGTAAAAAAATAAATAATGGGTCTTTCTGGCAGGTGCAGGTCAACCGTCAAACCTCGGGTTGTGTGGTTATCCATGGTGTTTAAACGTTATTCCTTGCAGATTGCCCCTTGTTTTTTATCAATTTAAAGGTTAATATATGATCTGATTATGATGGGTTAAATCAATCCTGCAATGGAAAAACAATGGAAAAGACACTCTCCATCAACCAGTCCATCCCCTTTGAAATCTGGGGGTGGGAGAATCGTTTAAGCGACCTTGCCTGGCTCGACCCTGGTCGGTCAGAAAGGATTGAATACTGGAAGGCAATGGAACTCATGGGCAGATGTTCGTCTGTGAACCGTTATATTATTCACCAAAGTGTGTTGAACCATCTGGGTGCGGTTTCGGTCCTGACCCTGGAAAACCATCACAACTTTGCGTGGAAAATGCAGTGTGGGGATGAGGAGGTGGTTGTTCACCACAAAGGAGCGACTCCTGCATATAGGAGTTCTAAGCGTCACTAGGTTTCAGCAGGACTGGATGGAGTTCCATGGCATACAAGGATATCCTGGATGTCAGGGTCCATCAGAAGGATCTTGGGGAAACCAGCCCGGTTTGATCCAAAGTTTGTTAAAATGACCGAACCCGATGTAAAAAGACGAAAACGACAGAATTCGGTTGTTTTCAGTTAAAAACTGATTCAAGGAGAAATCATGTCAAAGATATTGAGAATAAACACAACAGATAAAACATATACATTCGAAGAAACCCCTGGCGATCTGGCCGGTCTTGGAGGCCGGGCATTAACGTCAAGGATGGTACTCAATGAGGTTCCTGCCACCTGTCATCCCCTGGGGAAATCCAACAAGCTTGTGATTGCTCCGGGCCTTTTATCAGGTTCTCCGGCTGCCAACTCGGGCAGACTTTCAGCTGGTGCAAAATCCCCCCTGACGGGCGGCATCAAGGAAAGCAATTCAGGGGGCCTTGTCTCCCAGAAACTTGCAAGGCTTGGCATCAGTGCGGTTGTGCTTGAGGGCAAACCTGAAGACAACAAATTCTCAATGGTCATCATTAAAAATGACGGTGTTGAGATTGTCCCGGCCGATGAGTATGTTGGATTCGGGACCTACGATACCGTAGAAAAACTCTGGGATCGATTCGGTAAGCGAACCGGTGTAATGTGCATCGGCCAGGCAGGTGAACAGCGCCTCAAGGCCGCAAGCATCCAGCTGGCCGACCCCCAGGGAACAGCGGGCCGGGCACTGGGCCGCGGCGGTCTTGGTGCGGTCATGGGATCCAAGGGAATCAAGGCCATCATCGTTGATGACAAGGGTGCTCCCCGACTTACCATAGCCGATCCAGAGGCGTTCAAGGCGGCCAACAAGCATTGGGTCGAAATGCTCACCAGCCATCCCGTGTGCGGCCAGGGCCTTCCGGCCCTTGGCACGGCTGTATTGGTAAATCTCATCAACGAAGCAGGAGCCCTGCCCACAAAGAACTTCCGGACAGGAAGGTTTGACCATGCCCAGGATATCAGCGGCGAAAAGATGGCTGAGAACATCGAGGCCAGGGGCGGCGTAATTTCGGAAGGCTGCCACCCGGGCTGTGTCATGAAATGCTCCCAGTCCTACAATGACAAGGACGGAAACTACCTCACCTCCGGGTTTGAATACGAGACCCTCTGGGCGTTTGGTGCCCACACCCTGATCAAGGACCTTGACGACATCGCCATAATGGACCGGCTCTGCGATGACTATGGCATCGACACCATTGATACGGGCGTTGCCATCGGCATGGCCATGGAAGGCGGCCTCCTTGAGTGGGGAGACGGCAAGGCAGCCATTGAGCTGATCAAAGAGGTGGGCAAGGGAACACCCATGGGTAAGATTCTTGGCAATGGAACGGCATTTGTTGCCGACGCCCTGGGCGTTGACAGGATTCCCGTTGTTAAGCGCCAGGCCCTTCCCGCCTATGACCCGAGATCGGTCAAGGGCGTTGGAGTAACCTATGCCACCACTCCCATGGGTGCAGACCACACCGCAGGCTACGGCGTCACTGCAAACATCCTGGCCGTTGGCGGGACTGTGGATCCCCTGAAAAAAGAGGGTAACATTGTACTCTCCCAAAATCTCCAGATTGCCACGGCAGCCATTGATGCAGCAGGCTTATGTCTTTTTGTGGCCTTTGCAGTCCTTGACAATGAGGACGGGGTTCAGACTATTGTAAATCTTCTCAACGCCCAGTACGGGCTTTCCCTTACCCCGGATGACGTAATGAGCCTCGGTAAAGCCATTCTCAACGATGAAAAGGAGTTCAACATAAGGGCTGGTTTTACAAAGGCTGATGACCAGCTCCCTGAAATGTTCAACGAGAGCTTCCCGCCCCATAACACGACCTGGGACTTTTCCACGGACGAACTACAGGAGGTCCTTAACTTCTAGAGTTAAGAGATAAATACCAGGGGCAGATGTGACATCTGCTCCCGGTCATTTGAAATGTTCCTTATTGCTTTAGGGGTCTGGTTCAGGTAGGAGGTGTGGATTGCATGCTACATTAGATCTTTGTTTTTAAATCCTAAATGGACCCTGTATGGTCCAGGGGTCCCAGGGGGAATAAGGGCCACCCTGTCACCATCCTGAATAATAGTGTTGAAAGGGGCAACCTTACCGTTGATAAATGTCACTTCCACATCATCCCTAGTCAGAGCCATTGTTTTAAGAAGATCATTCGGCGTTGTTCCCGGGCCGACTTCCATAGCTGCGTTACTGTATTCTATCCCCCTGTCTTTTAGTTTTTTCTGAAGAAATGAAAATGCATTAAAAGTGATCGTTGCCATTAATTGTCTCCATCTGTTTATTGTTGCACAGATTTATATGGTTGTGTCATAATTAACTCGTTTAATATCAAATAACGCTACAATGGGAAAGTGGTAATCTAAAATGATTGAAATTGAAGTCAGACTGTTCGCAACCCTGGTAAAATATATTCCCAAAGAATCCGACACATTTAAACTCCCGGACAAGACAACTATCGCAGGGCTTCTCGCCAAGCTCAATATTCCTGAAGAGGAGACCAAACTTATCTTTGTCAACGGAAAAAAAGAGCACCTGGAGTATGAAGTGCAGAACAGGGACCGGGTGGGTATCTTTCCCCCCGTGGGCGGCGGTTGAGCCATGGAGCGTTACAGGCGGAACTTCAACACCCTTTCCCCGGTTGAACAGGTCATCCTTTCAAACTCCCGGGTGGCTGTCATCGGCCTTGGCGGCCTTGGCGGCGGGGTGGTGGAGATGCTTGCAAGGATCGGGGTGGGCACCCTGGTTCTCATGGACGGTGATTTGTTTGAAACAAGCAACCTCAATCGGCAGATTCTTGCCACCGAGGCCCTGGTAGGTCATTCAAAGGCCGGTGCGGCAAGGGATCGAGTCAGGGCTATAAACACAACCGTCCAGGTTACTGCCTTCCATAATTTTCTGGACAGTGAAAATGCAGATGCAACGGTTAGAGGATGCGATCTCGTGATTGACTGCCTTGACAGCATCGAAGCCAGGTTTCTGCTGGAAGATGCCTGCAGGCGGGCAGAAATTCCCTTGGTATCCGGGGCTATCGCAGGTACTCTGGGCCAGGTCATCACAATCTTTCCCCAGGATCCGGGGCTTAAGCTCATCTATGGAGATCGGTCGTCCCCCCGGGCAGACGGCGTAGAAAAAGAGGTGGGGAACCTCTCTTACACTCCCATGTTTGTGGCGGCAATCGAGACATCCGAAGCTGTAAAGGTACTTCTCAACCGGGGGGAGCTGCTGAGAAACCGGCTGCTCATCGTTGATCTCATGGCTCTTTCTTTTGATCTGGTTGAATTGACCTGATAACGGGAGCGTTTTATACTCCTTCTTATAATTCCTGACCCAGGCGTAAAAAATGGGGCTGAAACCAGGAAAATGGTAAATTCATCTGCCTGGGATCAGCCCCATTGATATGGATTAGCCTCTATCATCTTAAAATATCAATGTTCAGGTGTCAACCCGATGTTGATTTGTTTTACAGGGCGGCCGTGTATATTCCAATAACGTCGTCCAGGGTTAGAAGTCTTGGGTTCGTTGCAGCGCAGGCGTCCTTCTGTGCGTTTTCAGCCATTATTTTGAGGTCTTCCTTCTTGACACCAAGCTCGGTGAGGTTGGCTGGAATACCCACATCTGCAGATAGGGTCTGGATGGCGGTCAAGGCACATTCAGCAGCGGCCCTGGTGGAAAGACCGGTGATGTTTTCCCCAAGGGCAACGGCAATGTCTCCAAATCTTTCAAGCTTTGCAATGAGGTTGAACCTTGACACATGGGGAAGAAGAATTGCATTGCATACACCATGGGGAAGGTCGTAGAAGCCGCCGAGCTGATGGGCCATTGCATGGACATACCCAAGGCTTGCGTTGTTAAAGGCCATGCCTCCAAGATATTCCGCATAGGCCATCTTGTCCCTTGCCTGAATGTCGGTACCGTTGGCTACGGCCTGCCTGAGATTTCCGGCGATAAGCTCGATGGCCTTGATGGCGCAGGCATCGGTTATCGGGGTTGCGATGGTTGAAACATAGGCCTCAACCGAATGGGTCAGGGCATCCATTCCAGTGGCTGCCGTGAGAGAAGAGGGCATCCCCATCATGAGAAGAGGGTCGTTGATGGCGATGTTTGGTGTGCAGCGCCAGTCAACAATGGCCATTTTAACCTTTCTGCTCGTATCTGTGATTATGCAGAAACGGGTCATCTCGCTGCCGGTTCCAGCTGTGGTGTTGATGGCGATAAAGGGAGGCATTGCCTTTGTGGACTGATCCACTCCTTCAAGATCGTGGATGGTTCCGCCGTTGGAAGCCACAAGGCCGATGCCTTTCCCACAGTCATGGGAACTTCCGCCACCGAGGGTTATTATCATATCACAACCGCTCTTCTTATATAGTTCAACACCCTCTGCAACATTTTTGTCCGTGGGATTTGGAACTGTCTCATCGTAGACCACTGGATCCACACCAGTTCCTTTTTTGATCATGTCGCAAATCTGCCGGGTAAGACCGGCAGCTGTGATTCCCTTGTCTGCCACAAGAAAGGGTTTGGAAACCCCCAGGCTCTTCATCTGAGCACAGACCTCTTTGTGTGAACCAATGCCCATGAGTGAAACTGTGGGAATAAAAAAGCCAAAAGTTGCTTCTCCGTTTGACATGTCAGACTCCTTATTATTTTGCATTATGATTAAAGTAAAAAATAGCATCTATTTAAAACTCTTTCTTTTTAAATGCAAAAACATTACCATGTTATTCTTTGAAGAGGATTAACTGTCGCCACTGCCCAGTTTTTGTGCTTGTAACTTTTTGAAATAAAACAATTAAGCAGCGATTAATAAAACATTTAGAAAAATTAAACCTCCTCATTTCTTCCATGGATCATCTTAATTTCATACGTAGAATTGGGACAATATGACCCACTACTGCCATGAAGATGGGGCAAAGGGAAACGTTGTTCTTTCCATTTATTGCTGTCAAGGTCATTTTACCTTTATAGTTAAAAAAATAAATAATCTGATTCGGGTTCTGATATAATCCCCATGTCCTTATGGATACAACGAAGCGTGAAACTCGATAGCTTTTAGCTGCTATCTATCAGCTAA
>Ga0265295_1003501_pt1 | contig 22766 bp, 18 predicted proteins | sample Munlansysbiofilm_FD_192503 | JGI IMG/M metagenome (GOLD analysis project Ga0265295, IMG submission 192503) | Leachate microbial communities from a municipal landfill in Southern Ontario, Canada - Methane capture system biofilm | ecosystem: Engineered > Solid waste > Landfill > Unclassified ...
GAACCGGACCGGGTGGGGTTCCTGATCGCTGGCGCGAACCCCGTCGCCCGGGCCCTGGGCCAGGCACTGCACGAGCAGGGGGTGCCCGTGCGGCTGTGCGACAGTGACTGGTACAGCCTGTCGCGCGCCCGGATGATGGGCCTGCCCACCTACCACGGCAACCCGGTCTCCGAACATGCCCAGCGTAATCTCGACACCACGGGCCTGGGGCGGTTGCTGGCCCTGGGTGCGCGCGATGAGGCCAATCAAGTGATCACGGCGCGCGCCCGCGACGAGTTCGGCAAGCGCCGGGTCTTCAGCCTGCCCCGGTCACGGGATGCCGGCCAGTCAGAAAAGCATCTGCTGGATGCTGCGTATCGCGGGCGTACCTTGTTTGCCCCGGATCTGGGCTACTGGAAACTATCGGCCCTGTTGGTGGCAGGCGCACGGATCAAGGCGACCCGCTTGACGGACAGTTTCGATTTTGCGCAATACCTGGCTGCCCGGCCAGGCCAGTCCGTGACGCCACTGTTCGCGCTGAGTCCCAAAGGCTATGCGCAGCCATTCACGCTGGACCAGGAATTGCAGCCGGTCGCCGGCTGGACGATCATCGGCTTGCACGAGGGGGGCGATTCCGCTGCGGAGTCGGCGGCCGCGCCTGCGCCGGAGGCGGCATGAAGCCCCAGGCTGCCGGAACGCCTGCAGCCGTGGCTGCCGGGCCGGAACACGGAGCGCCCGGGCGTCGCCTGTTCTTTGCGCTGTGGCCGGATGCCGAGGATGCCGAGATCCTGTCCGGCTGGGCGCGCCGGGCCCATGCGCTGTGCGGCGGGCGGGTCATGCGGCCTGATACGCTGCATTTGACCTTGGCTTTTCTGGGCGCAGTGCCTCATGAACGGGTCGCGGATCTGGTGGCCCTGCTGGACGAGGCGACACTGATGGGCGGCATGCTGCGCCTGGATCGCTATGGGCGCTTCCGGGGCCCCCGGATCGTCTGGGCCGGCCCGACGACACCGGCACCCTGGTTGAACGCGCTGCATGGGTGGCTCTGGCGGGCGCTGGTGCGGCGGGGATTCGACCGGCCGGCCGAGCCGTTCCGTCCGCATGTATCGCTGTTGCGGCGTGCGGGGCCGGGCGACCTGGATGCGCTGCCGCCGCCCGAACCCCTGGACTGGACGCCGCGCCGCTGCGTACTGGTCGCCTCGGCGCCGCGCCCGGAGGGGTCTTGCTACGACATTCTGGCCGAGCGCTCGTTGCGGACCGCCTGAGCAGCGGGCGGTGTCCAGGATTGCGGGACCCCGTCAGCTGCCGATCACGCCGCCGTCCTTCTTCCAGATTACGACGGTTGCGGGGCGTGGCCGTGTCGCCTGCGGGCCATCCGGCCAGGACGAGGCCGAAAGCGGCGCCGCCTGGGCTTCGTCCAGATCCGGACCTTCGCCCGGGTGCTGGATGTTGACGAAGACGAAGCGCTGGTCCGGCGTCCAGGTGATGCCGGTGACCTCGCAGCCCTTCGGGCCGGTCAGGAACCGGCGCAGTTCACCCGAGACCGGGTCGGCGACCAGCATCTGGTTGTTGCCCTGGCCTTCGTAGTCGCCGCGGTTCTTGTAGTTGCCGTCGGTCAGGACCCACAGGCGGCCCTGGGCGTCGAAGCCCAGGCCGTCGGGGCTGTTGAAGGTATTGTCAGCAGAGATGTTGGCCGATCCCCGGCGCGGATCACCGTCCGTGTAGCGGGTCGGATTGCCGGCCAGGGCGAAGAGATCCCATTCGAACACCGTGCCGCGCGGGTCCCGATCCGCTTCGCGCCAGCGCACGATATGGCCGTAGATGTTCTTGTCGCGCGGGTTGGCGGCATCTGCGCCGGGGTGCTTGGGGCCGTCCGGCCAGCGCGCCTTGTCGCTGCCGCGATCCGTGTTGTTGGTCAGGGTCGCGTAGGCTTCGCCGGTGCGTGGATGCACGGCGATCCATTCTGGCCGGTCCATGGGCGTGGCGCCCACGGCGTCGGCGGCCTGGCGCGTGTGGATCAGCAGTTCGCCCAGATTCTCGTTGAAGCGCTCGCCCAGGCGGCGGCCTTGCGTGTCCAGCGTGTCCAGCGTCAGTGGGATCCAGGCGCCCTTGCCGTCGGCGTCAAAGCGCGCCGCGTACAGGGTGCCTTGCTCCAGCAGAGTCCGGTTGCTGGCGGCGCCGGGCCGGTACGCGCCTTCCGAGACGAACTTGTAGATGTATTCGCTGCGCTGGTCATCGCCCATGTAGACCACCACCCGGCCATCCTGGGCAAGCGTCAGGGCGGCGTTTTCGTGCTTGAAGCGGCCCAGGGCCGTCAGCTTGCGAGGCGCAGCCGAAGGGTCAAAGGGGTCGATTTCGACGACCCAGCCGTGGCGGTTGTATTCATTGGGTTCCTGCGTCCAGTCGAAGCGGACGTCGTGCGTATCCCAGGCGTATTCAGGATCGGACGCCTTGCTGCCGCCTTTGTAGCGCTGCATGTGCCGCCGGTAGTCCTCGTTCGGATAGTCCGCCTGTTCGGGCGCGCGGCGGCCCGTGCCGAAATAATCGGTGAAATTTTCCTCGCAGGTCAGGTAGGTGTTCCAGGGCGTCCAGCCGTTGCCGCAGTTGCCGAACGTCCCCAGCACCTGGGTCCCGCCGGGGTCTGCCTGTGTGCGCAGCAGGGGGTGGCCGGCGGCGGGGCCGGTGATGTGGATGGGGGTGTTGGCGTGGATCATGCGGTTGTAGGGGGAATCAGGCACCCGCTGCCAGCGGCCCTGCGCGTCCAGGCGGATGTGGACGACGGAGACGCCCTGCGCGTGCTGCGCCTTGCGGATCCAGTCCAGATTCCAGCCGGTCCCGCCGGGCTGCACGCCTTTGGGGAAGAAATAGTGGGGCGTGACGTATTCGTGGTTGGTCACCAGCAGGCCCTCGGTGCTGCTGCCCGATACGCCGTCCTGGCCGTCGATGGGAAAGAAGTGCAGGCCGTCATGGTTGTAGCCAAACTGCATGGCCTGCGCCGCGCTGTCGTCGCTTGCGTCGCTCTTGAAGGCCGGTGCGCCGGCGGCCAGCGGGTCGCCCCAGCGGTTGATCACGGCATGGGCATAGCCTTCGGGCACGACCACGGTGTCCGCCGTGCTCATGGGGACCGCCTTGAATCCCAGCGTGGCCGGGTGGCGGGTTGCGGCGTCGGCGGCCAGCGCCTGGGCAGCGGGCAGCAACCCGCCCAGGAAGCTCACGGCGCCCAGGCCCAATCCGCCCTTCAGAAAGCGGCGGCGGCCATCCAGGCGCGCCAGCAGCTGGTCCAGGGATTCGGCCGTCGAGGGATTGGCGGGGATGTCGTCGAGATCGAAATGTTTCATGGTTTCAGCGGCTCCGCAGCAGTTCCGGGGTCCGCAGCAGCACGAATTCGTTGTCGTCCTGTCGGTTCGGTTCCCGGCTGGATGAAAAGGGGAAGTTGTTGTCGTTGCCGACGATGATGTGGTCGGCGTCCACGACATCGACGTTTTCGATGGTGAAGAACGGAAACTGCAGCACGCCGTCCGTCAGGGGTTTGCGTGCCTTGCGGTCCGGATCCTGGATGGCGAGCAGGTCCACGTAGGCCAGTTTGCGGACTGCCTTGCCCACGTTCGCTTCCGAGAATTCGATTTTGTAGACGCGCTTGAAGCGGGGCAGGTTCGAGAAGCAGGTTTGCGTGTCGGCACCGGGTGCGCAGGCCTTGTCGGGAGTGCCTTCGCCGTTGTCGCGTTCGATCACCAGGCCGGTCGTGGTGTCGATCATGTTGAAATCGCCGATGGCGTGTTCTGTGCCTTCCAGGGGATAGAGCCAATACCGGCCGGTCCAGCGCTCGTCCGCCACGCTGAATTCCAGGATACGCAGGACCGTCTTACCATCCACCTGTTCCCAGGTCTGGGTCTGTTCATTCCAGAGGGGGCCTTCGAGCAGTGGATACAGGAACTGGCCGTCCCTGGATGCCGCCATGCCTTCGAAACCCTTCGAGCGCTTGAGCGTCACGTCCCGATAGGTCTGGCCCGGTGCGCCGGGTGTGGCGACGGCGTGGTGATCGGGTGAACGGACGATGCGGCCGTCGATCTGGGTCTCGAACAGAGCCAATACCTTGCCCGAGCGATCGGTCTTCAGCAGGTAGGGGCCGAATTCGTCGCCGATCCAGAAATGTTCGCCGATCGGCTGGAAGCTTTCGGTGTCCAGATCAGAACCGGTCAGGTAGCGTTCGGCGCTGTCTTCATGGATGATGCGAAAGGGGATTTTCCGATCCGGGTCGCGCAGGAATACCGTGTCCTGTGGCGCCAGTGTGCCGGCTTGCCAGTCGACGCGATACCGGTTCAGGTACAGCATGGCGTCCATGGAATTCGCCTTGCTGCCAAAGCCATTGTCGGTCAGGACCCAGACAGTGCCGTCGGGCATGACCTTGACGCCCGAGTGGCCCTGGCGGACCTGGCCCGTGACCGGCAGGGCGATGCCGGTGGGGCGTTCGGCCGATCGGCCCATGACCGAACCCAGGGCCTCGACCCGGACCCCGCTGGTGTATTTGCCCGAGACCTTCAGGTCGGCGGGTGCATCGGCGGGCGGCGCCACGAAGCTGGCGGCCCGGAGCACGGCATGGCCCTGCAGAACGGCAGGCACTGCCTGTTGGGCCATGGCGGTCCAGGGCGCGCAGCCGATCAGCGCGGCCAGAATGGAGAGGCGGAGCAAGGACATGGGGGCTCTTCCTGTGAAGCAAGGGGAGGAGCCCGCAGTCTAGGCAAGGGAGATGACAGGAATATGTCGCTGTCCGTGCATGTGCTGGTCTTCAGCGGCCGGGCCGGCGTGCCGGGGGGCGGATGCCGACCTTGACGTCCAGCGTCAGGGCGCGGCCCTGGCGCAACAGCGCCAGCCGGGTCGTCGAATCCGCAGGCAGCGGCGCCAGCCGGTTGACCAGATCGTAGGCGTCTTCCACAGGCTGGCCGTCCAGCGAGCGGATGACGTCTCCGACCCGGATTCCGGCGCGCGCCGCCGGGCCACCGGGCAGGATGCGGGCGACGATGGCGCCGTGTGTATCCTGCAGCCCGAAGGCCTGCGCCAGGTCGGGGGTGATGTCCTGGGGTTCCAGGCCCAGCCAGCCGCGCCGCACGCGGCCATGTTCCAGGATCTCATCCAGAATGTGGTGGGCCGCTGCCGCCGGGATGGCGAAGCCGATCCCCAGTGATCCTCCGGTCTCGGAATAGATCGCGGTGTTGATCCCGACCAGTTCGCCGCGTGCGTCGATCAGGGCGCCGCCCGAATTGCCCGGATTGATGGCGGCATCGGTCTGGATGAAATCTTCGTAGGTGTTCAGCCCGAGACGGTTGCGCCCCACGGCGGACACAATTCCCTGGGTCGTGGTCTGGCCGACCCCGAACGGGTTGCCGATCGCCAGCACCACGTCGCCCACCTGGACCGATGGGGTGGGGTCGAAGGTGATCACGGGCAGGTCGGGCAGATCGATCTTGAGCACCGCCAGGTCGCTTTCTGGATCGGCGCCGATCAGTTTCGCAGCGGATTGGCGACCGTCGCGCAGTCGGACCTCGATGGCATCGGCGGCCTCGATCACGTGGTAGTTCGTCAGGATCGTGCCATCGGCCCGCACGATTACGCCCGAACCCAGGCTGGTGGCGGCCTCGCGCCGCGTGAACCCAGGCAGGCCGCGCAGGAAGCGTTCCAGTTGCGGGTCGGCCGGCAGCGTCAGCAGCGGCACGTCCACGTGCTTGGTGGTATAGATGTTGACCACCGACGGCGCGGCCCGCGCCACGGCGGCGGCATAGCTGAAGGGCGCAGCGCCGTCCGGATGGGCGGCGGGTGCGGAGACGGCCGGCGCGGGCCCCGCGCTCTGCGAGCCGCCCGGCAGCCAGTGTGGCCGCAGGGTGGCCACCAGGAACAGGACCCCCAGACAGGCCGTGACGGTCTGGGCAAAAATCAGCCACAATCGTTTAATGGACATGGAATGACTCGCACAAAGGCACATTCATGAGCGTCAGAATTTCCCGCCAGGATCTGGCGGACTGGCTGAGCGATGCGCTGCAGCCGGAACATTTTCGAGATTATTGTCCGAATGGGCTGCAGGTTCAGGGGCGCGATGAAATCCGTCGCATCGTCACTGGCGTGACGGCTTCTCAGGCCCTGATCGATGCGGCTGTGGCACGCGATGCGGACGCCATCCTGGTGCATCACGGCTGGTTCTGGAAGAACGAGGACCCCTGCATTTGCGGCCCCAAGCATCGCCGTCTGTCGACCCTGATGGCACGCGAGATCAACCTGTTTGCCTACCACCTGCCCCTGGATGCCCACCTGGAATGGGGCAACAATGCCCAGTTGGCGAGGCTCATGGGCTGGGTGCCGGACGTCCGCCCCGATGGTGCGCCCCGGCGCTGCGGGCCGGATGACCTGGTCTGGTTGGGCGCACCTGCCCAGGAATCGACGGTCGGCGCACTGGCCGCCGATCTGGCCTGCCGGCTGGGCCGCGAACCACTGGTCATCGGCGACCCCGGGCGCCGCGTGCGGCGGCTGGCCTGGTGCACGGGCGCTGCCCAGGGCATGATGGACGCCGCCTTGGCGGCGGGCGCGGATTGTTACGTCAGTGGTGAAATTTCCGAGCCCACCGTGCATCTGGCCCGCGAGACGGGCGCGGCCTACATCAGCGCCGGCCATCATGCGACGGAGCGGTATGGGGTCCGGGCGCTGGGCGCGGCCATCGAGGCGCGTTTCGGCGTGCCCTGCGAATTCGTCGACATCGACAACCCGGTGTAGGGCCAGGCCTATTTTTTCAGGGCGTCGCGGATCTCGCGCAGCAGCAGGACGTCTTCGGGCGTGGCCGGGGGCGCTTCGGGGGCCGGTTCGGTCTCGAAGCGGCGCCGGGCGTTGTTCACCAGTTTCACCAGCATGAAGACCACCAGGGCCAGCAGCAGGAAGTTGACGAAAATGGTCAGAAAATGGCCCCAGGCGAACACGACTGCGCCGGCCTTGCTCAGTTCGGCCATTGTCATGGCGCCGGCATAGCCTTCGGGCAGGCGCAACACCCAGAACAGATTGTCGAAATTGACGTCACCGCCAAGGACGAAATTGATCAGCGGCATGAACAGATCGGCGACGACCGAGTCGATGATCTTGCCAAAGGCGCCCCCGATAATGACCCCGATGGCCAGGTCCATCATGTTGCCTTTGATGGCGAATTCTCGGAATTCTTTGATGAAACCCCTGGTTGCGCTCATTTTGCTGTTCCTCCATCCATTTACCCTTCAGGGCGTAACGCTATAATACGCGGTTGAAGATCCTTGTGGGGCCGCGGGTGCGCAGTCCCGCGCACGGGCATCATGTACACAACGCTCCGCCCTCGGGCGGCAACCAGGGATAACAGAATGAGTCAGCATCCGACACAGTCCGACGAGCAGGGCGCAGTCGACCCGAACCTGCCCTCCGATCCTTCGCGCCGCTTCTGGGTCGCATCGGCCTGTACGCTGGGTGGGGCTGCGGGCGTGGCCACGGCCGTACCCTTTGTCGGTTCGTTCGCCCCCTCCGAAAAGGCCCGGGCGGCCGGCGCGCCGGTCGAGGCCGATATTTCCGGTCTGGCCGAAGGCCAGATGCTGACCGTCGAATGGCGCGGCAAACCGGTCTGGATCCTGCGCCGCACCCAGGCCGAAGTCGACGCCCTGTCCAAGCACGACGCCGAACTTGCCGACCCCAATTCCGACCGCCCCGGCTTCACGCCTGAATGGGCCAAAAACGTCTACCGCTCCCGCAAGCCCGAATATTTCGTCTGCATCGGCATCTGCACCCACCTGGGCTGCTCGCCGACCGCGTATTTCCAGCCTGGCGCCCAGCCCGGCTTGCCCAGCGACTGGCCCGGCGGGTGGTTCTGCCCCTGTCACGGCTCGACCTTCGACCTGGCCGGCCGGGTGTTCGCCAACAAGCCGGCCCCAGACAATCTCGAAATTCCGCCCTATGTCTTTTCCGCCGATGGCACTCGCATCACCATCGGCGTCGACGAAGACAACCAGGCCTGATGGACGCTTGCGCCCATCCTTTTGCGATATTGAATTAGGAGCCTTCCATGGCCGATAAAAACGTCGAGACGACCGGGTTGCTGGGCTGGGTGGACCACCGCTTCCCGCTGACCAAAATGTTCAAGGAGCACATGTCCGAATACTATGCTCCGAAGAACTTCAACTTCTGGTACTTCTTTGGTTCGCTGGCGCTGCTGGTGCTGGTGATCCAGATCGTCACCGGGATTTTCCTGGTGATGAACTACAAGCCCGACGCGCGGTTCGCCTTCGAGTCCGTCGAATACATCATGCGCGAGGTCCCGGGCGGCTGGTTCATCCGCTACATGCATTCCACCGGCGCCTCGATGTTCTTCGTCGTGGTCTATCTGCACATGCTGCGCGGCCTGTTCTATGGTTCCTACCGCAAGCCCCGCGAACTGGTCTGGGTCTTTGGCGTGGGCATCTTCCTGTGCCTGATGGGCGAGGCCTTCTTCGGCTACCTGCTGCCCTGGGGCCAGATGTCCTACTGGGGCGCCCAGGTGATTGTGAACCTGTTTTCGGCCATCCCCTTCATCGGTCCGGATCTGGCCCTGTTCATCCGCGGCGACTACGTCGTGTCCGATGCGACCCTGAACCGGTTCTTCGCCTTCCACGTGATTGCCATCCCGCTGGTGCTGATCGGCCTGGTCGTGGCGCATATCATTGCGCTGCACGAAGTGGGTTCGAACAACCCCGATGGCGTCGAGATCAAGCAAGGGCCCAAGGACAAGTACGGCCGCCCCGTGGACGGCATCCCGTTCCACCCCTACTACTCGGTGCATGATGTGGTCGGCGTGGCGGGTTTCCTGATCGTGTTCGCCGCGATCATCTTCTTCGGTCCCGAAATGGGCGGCTATTTCCTGGAATACAACAACTTCCTGCCGGCCGACCCCCTGAAGACGCCGCTGCACATCGCGCCGGTCTGGTATTTCACGCCGTTCTACACCATGCTGCGCGCCACGACCAGTGATTTCACCTGGGTGATGGCTGCCGGCGCTTTGCTGGCCGCCGTGGTGCTGTTCGCCAAGGGCCGGCTCTCGGGCGTCTGGCGCCTGGCCGTGCCCGGCATCCTGATCCTGGTCGCCGTCCTGATGAAGGTCCTGGACGCCAAGTTCTGGGGTGTGGTGTCCATGGGCGGCTCGGTCGTCATTCTGTTCTTCCTGCCGTGGTTGGACCAGTCCCCGGTCAAGTCGATCCGCTACCGTCCCGGTTGGCATAAAGTCCTGTACGCGATTTTCATCGTCGACTTCCTGATCCTGGGCTGGCTGGGCACGCAGCCGGTCTCGCCGGTCGCTACGGTCGTGGGGCAGATCGGTACGGTCATCTACCTGGCGTTCTTCCTGGCGATGCCCGTCTGGAGCCGCTTGGGCACCTTCAAGCAGGTTCCCGACCGCGTCACCTTCCGGGCCCACTGAAGGCCGAACCACTGACTGTCATGGAAAGATCATGCTGAAAAAACTGCTCGGTGTCCTGGCCCTGTCCTTGACCTGCACGCTGACGTTCGCCGCCGAAGGCGGCGTCCATCTGGACCGTGCCCCTGACCGCATCACTGACCTGGCGGCCTTGCAAAATGGCGCCAAACTGTTCGTCAACTACTGCCTGAACTGCCACAGTGCCAATTCCATGCGCTACAACAAGCTCATGGATCTGGGCCTGTCGGAAGACGACATCAAGAAAAACCTGCTCTTCACCAGCGAAAAGGTCGGTGATCTGATGACGATCTCCATGACTCCGGAAGACGCAAAGAAATGGTTTGGCGCCGCGCCGCCGGATCTGTCCGTGATTGCCCGCGCCAAGAACACGTCTTTCGGTCCGTCCGGCGTAGACTACATCTACACGTATCTGCGCACTTTCTACCGAGACACGACCAAGAAGACCGGCTGGAACAACGTCGTTTTCCCCAGCGTCGGCATGCCCAACGCGCTCTGGGAACTCGAAGGCCCGCGCAGCTTTACCGACATCGAGGTCCATCAGGTCACCGATGACCAGGGCAATGCGCATTGGGAACGCACCACCACAGTCTACGATGCGGCGGGTATTCCGACCGTCAAGACCGAGACCCTGCAGGACTATACGGGCGAGGCCACACGCGTCACGCGCTTCGAATCCGCCGACCCCAAGGCCTTCAGCAAATTCGAGAGCGACGTGGCCGACCTCAGCAATTTCCTGGGCTGGATGGCGGAACCCGGCCAACTGGTGCGCAAGCAGATCGGTGTCTGGGTGATGTTGTTCCTGTTCCTGTTCCTGTTTGTCGCCATCCGCATGAATGCGGCATACTGGAAGCACGTCCGTTAACGGTCGGCCACTCCCCACGGGGATCATGACTCTCCGGCCGCAGGGGCCGGGATGCCAGCCAGGCGTTGCGACGCCTGGCTTGCGCTTTCAGGCCCCTGCGTGTTCTTCGTCTTTTTTTGCATTGGAACCCACGACATGATGGTGCTCTATTCCGGGACGACCTGCCCCTTCTCGCAACGCTGCCGCTTCGTGCTGTTTGAAAAGGGCATGGATTTCGAAATTCGCGATATCGACTTGTACAACAAGCCCGAAGACATCGCGGTGATGAATCCCTACGGCCAGGTACCCATTCTGGTCGAGCGCGATCTGGTTCTGTACGAGTCGAATATCATCAATGAATACATCGACGAACGTTTCCCGCATCCGCAACTGATGCCGGCTGATCCGATCATGCGGGCCCGCACCCGACTGTTCCTGTACAACTTTGAAAAGGAACTGTTCGTGCATGTGTCCACGCTGGAAAACCGCAGCGTGACCGACGAAAAAACACGCGATGCGGCGCGCGCCAATATCCGTGATCGACTGGCCCAGCTGGCCCCCCTGCTGGTCAAGAACAAGTACATGCTGGGCGAAGAATTCTCCATGCTGGATGTCGCCGTCGCCCCGCTGTTGTGGCGCCTGGGCCATTACGGCATCGAACTGCCCAAGAGCGCCGCCCCGATCCAGAAGTACGCCGAGCGGCTGTTTTCGCGCCCGGCCTATATCGAGGCCCTCACCCCGTCTGAAAAGGTCATGCGTCGCTGAACATGCAGGAATCCTCGACCAAGCCGTATCTGATCCGTGCACTGCATGAATGGTGCACGGACAATGGCTATACTCCCTACCTGGTCGTCACCGTCGATGAAAACACCGTGGTGCCGCCCGCACATGTCCATGACGGCCAGATCACATTGAACATCAGCCATCTGGCCACCAATCGCCTGACGCTGGGCAATGAATACATCGAATTCGAGTCCCGTTTCAATGGTGTGGTGGAACACCTGTACATCCCTGTGGGGGCGGTCTCGGCGGTGTATGCCCGGGAAACCGGTGCCGGCATGGGATTCGAGGTCGTGGCCTCGCGCCCGTATCCCGGCGGCGACGATGACCCGAAGCCGCCGCACGCACCGGCGCCTGATGTGTCGGTTTCGCCAGATGGTGGCCCGGACACGCCCAGGCCATCTCATCTGAAGATCGTCAAATAAGGGCGCCTGAGTCCTGTAGAATGACGATCCTTGGCCGGCTTAGCTCAGTTGGTAGAGCAGCTCACTTGTAATGAGAAGGTCGGGGGTTCGACTCCTCTAGCCGGCACCATTTCGATATCTGCGCAAACGCCGCCCCTGGAAACAGGGGGCGGCGTTTTTCGCTGATGATTCCGACGAAGTGGATCAGTTTCAACCGATGCTGCCCTTTGTCTGCCGGACTGAATATTACAAATGTGGTATTCACTGCACTGGAAACAGGTTAACATGCGGAGCTACATTTGCGCTGGTGGTTATGGCGATGCCTACATAGCGATCCGGCGGGCGGCATCCGGATGGCATCCGGACAGCATGTGGACGATGAATCAACAGACTATTTCACTCGATTCGGCCTTTTCCCGGCCGATCGTTCAGGCGATGTGGGTCGCGCTTGCCGCGTTCCTGCTGGTGCTGGCCAGCCAGTTGGCCCTGCCGGCTTTTGCCCGCTCGCTGGTGTGGCCTGCGAATGCGGTGCTGGTGGGGCTGTTGCTGCGGCGCGGGGGGCCGCTTCGCATACTGTCGTGGGGGTTGCTGGGTGCCGGACTGTTCCTGGCACACCTGAGCCTGGGCGTGGCGCTTTCCTGGGCGGTGATCGACAGCCTGGCAGATCTGGCGGGGATCAGGCTTGCCTGGTGGATCCTGGCGCGGTTCTGGCCGTTGGATAATCTGCGCGCGCCCCGGGCTGTCGTCCGGATGCTGCTGGCCGGTCTGGCGGCATCTGCGGTCACCGTGGTGTTCGGCCGGTTCGCGCATGCCGAGGCGGATTTTGCTGCAGTGCCTCTGGAAACCATCATCAGCGGTGTACTGGGCCAGTGGCTGGGCTATGGCATCTTTCTGCTACCCGTCCTGTTGCTGCCGGGTGGGACGCTGCCTGGACTCGATCGCCGCCTGCGGGATCGCATTTCGCTGCGCCATCTGGGGGACTGGTCCGCGTGGATACCTGGGCTCCTGCTGGCGATCAGTCTGCTGTCGTGTTTTCTGCTGGGCGGGCCCGGCGCCCTGCTGCTGCCGTTTGCGGCCCTGTTGTACGGCGCGTATGCCTGTCAGCAACGGACGGCGGCCTGGCTGGGGCTGTTGTCGGCCCTGTGTATTCTGTTCGGGTTCGATGCCGGCTGGGCTCGGGTACCGGACAATCTGCTGCTCCTGTCCGCCTGGGGGCGGGTGTCACTGCAGATGGGGATCCTGCTGCTGGTGGCCGTGCCGTTGCTCGTGTCCAGCGCACTGGCCGCGCGCAGTGATCTGATCACATCCCTGAACCGCGCCCTGGATCACGACGATCTGACACAGGCCCTGTCCCGTCCGGCGTTCATGCGGGGCGCCCAGGAATATCTCCAGCGGATTCCGCCCGCCCCGTACGGCAATGGGCTGATGATGCTGGACATCGATCATTTCAAGCAGCTCAATGACCGCCATGGCCATGCGGCCGGGGACAATGTGCTGTGCGAGTTCACGCGCATCATTCGCGAGGCCATCCGTCCCGAGGATCTGTTCGGACGGCTGGGTGGCGAGGAGTTCGGTCTCGTGCTGCCCAACTGTTCACTGGTGGAAACGGCAGAGGTTGCGGAACGGCTCAGGGTCTGTGTGGGCCAGATCCAGCTTTACCACGACAGCGACGAACCCTTGCGGATCACGGTCAGCATCGGGGTGGTGCATCATCGGCAGGGCCAGTCGGCCGACCTGGACCAACTGTTGTTGCAGGCTGATCAGGCGCTTTACCGGGCCAAGCGCCAGGGCCGCAACCGTTATTGCGTCCACGGCGCCGAGGCCGCCAGCACTTCGGGTGATCCATCCCAGCTGCGACAGTCTGCCTGAACGCGGGGATCAGTTCTGCCATTCGTGCCGGCGAATGGGGCTGGTGCGTGCCGGGCCCGGCCGCTGGATTCAGCCCCGTGCGCGCAGGATCTGGGCTGCGGCGATCGCGAAATAGGTCAGGATGCCGTCGCCGCCAGCGCGTTTGAAGGCCAGCAGGGATTCCATCATGACTTTGTCGTGGTCCAGCCAGCCATGGGCAGCCGCCGCCTTGATCATGGCGTATTCGCCGCTGACCTGGTAGGCGTAGGTGGGCATGCCAAAGGCATCCTTGACCTCACGCAATACATCCAGATAGGGCAGGCCGGGCTTGACCATCACCATGTCGGCGCCCTCGCGGATGTCAGCCGCGACTTCGCGCAGGGCCTCCAGGCGATTGGCGGGGTCCATCTGGTAGGTGGCTTTGTTGGACGCCCCCAGGTTGGCGGCGGAGCCCACTGCGTCGCGGAAAGGGCCATAGAAGGCGCTGGCGTACTTGGCCGAATAGGCCATGATGCGGGTGTGGATGCGGTCCTGGGCGTCCAGCGCCTGGCGCACGGCGCCGATGCGTCCGTCCATCATGTCGCTGGGGGCGACGATATCGGCACCTGCCTGGGCATGGGTCAGGGCCTGGCGCACCAGCATGGCCACCGTGGGCTCGTTCAGCAACTGGCCGTCCGCGTCGATCAGGCCATCCTGGCCATGGCTGGTGTAGGGGTCCAGGGCCACGTCGGTCAGCACACCCAGTTCGGGGAAATTCGATTTCAGCAGGGCCACGGTGCGCGGGATCAGGCCGTCCGGGTTGGCGGCCTCCAGGCCGTCCGGTGTTTTCAGGGACGGATCGATGTGCGGAAACAGGGCCAGCACCGGAATGCCCAGTTCCAGGCATTGTTCGGCCGTGCGCAGCAAGGCGTCGGGGGATTGCCGCGCCACATCCGGCATCGAGGCAACCGGGTCGTGCACATCGCGGCCTTCGCAGACGAACACGGGGTAGATCAAATCATCGGTCGACAGTGTGGTTTCGCGTACCAGGCGGCGGGAAAAATCATCGCGCCGGTTGCGGCGCAGGCGCATGGTGGGGAAATCGGCGGGGGGCAGGAATGCGGTCATGCGGGACTCCGTGAAACACTGATCGGATGTGGAGACGAGAGGGAGTTGGATGGCAGGCGGGTGCGGGTTCAGGGCACGGCCTGGGGCGAGATCCAGTTTTCGATATGGGCGGTGGCCTCGTCCAGGCCGATGCGATGGGTGGCGGAAAAAGGCAGGGCGGTCAGCGTGCCGATGTCGGCCAGGTCCTTGCGTGCGCGGGCAGCGGCCTGGATGCGCTGGCCGTAGGGCAGTTTGTCGGCCTTGGTCAGCAGGGCCAGGGTCGGCAGGCCGCGCAGGGCGATCCAGCGGGCCAGACGACGGTCCAGGTCGGTGACGCCGCGGCGGATATCGATCAGCAGCACCACGCCGGCCAGGCTGGGGCGTTCGTGCAGGTATCCGCCCAGGACTTCGGCCCATTCGTCCCGGGCCGCACGGTCTACCGCAGCGTAGCCGTAGCCGGGCAGGTCCACCAGAAAGCCGAGCCAGGCGTCCGGCGTGAGCGGGTCGGGGATGCCGAACAGGTTGATCAAGCGAGTGCGGCCGGGTGTCTTGCTGGAAAAGGCGAGCCGCCGCTGATTGGCCAGGACATTGATGGCCGAGGACTTGCCGGAATTGGACCGGCCGACGAAACAGACCTCGGCCGTGGTCGGTGCAGGCAGCTGGTCCAGCCGGGCGGCGGACACCGTGAACCGGGCGCGATGGAGTAAAGACACGAGGATGCAGGCTCGACAAGGGGGCGATGTGAAGCCTATTGTATAATTTCGCGTTGAACGTTGCCGCGCATCGTGTGTCCCGGGCGGATAAGATGCCGGTCCTTTCAGGCGCCGGCCTCCGGCGTCGCGAACGAATCACCACCGAGGATCTCATGAAGCGTGCGCTTTCCAGTGTGTTCATGGCCGGCAGCCTGATTCTCGCCGGCGCCTTGCCCGGCCTCGCTCATGCCGCAGATGCGGCTCAGCCCGACGCCAAGGCGGGCGAGCAGTTGTTCGTCAATGGCGATCTTTCGCGTGGCGTGCTGGCCTGTATCACCTGTCATGGTGAAGGCGGCAACAGCACCATCCCCATGAATCCCAATCTGGCTGCGATGCCGCATGAATACATCGCCAAGCAGCTGCGCGACCTCACGCCCCAGGGTGGCAAGCCTGCCGTGCGCACCGGCGCCGACGGCGCGCCGTCCGTCATGTCGGCCATTGCCCCTACCCTGACGCCCCAGGACATCCAGAACGTGGCGCTGTACCTGTCGCAACAGAAAATGGACTGGGACAAGGCCGGCACGGCCACGAACGAATCCTCGATGGACCGTGGCCAGACCATCTGGCGCGCCGGCATCGCCAGTCGCCAGGTTCCGGCCTGTGCGGCCTGCCATTCGGCCAATGGCGCTGGCCTGCCGGCAGAATATCCGCGCTTGGCCGGCCAGCATCCCGGATACCTGCTGGACCAGCTCAAGCTCTTCCGTTCGGGCGATCGGGCCAACGACGTCATGCATGACATCGCCGATCGCATGAACGACGCGGATCTGGCGGCCGTTGCCGATTACGCGGCCGGTCTGCGCTAGGAAAAAACGCCCGGATCGGTCGAACGCGGCAAGCGAGGGCCGATTCGGATGTTTTCGGCGATTTCCCGGTCGCGTTCAGGGTCTTGGAGGGGTTCCGGCGCGTGCGGGTGTATTGTTAAAACTTAAAAGATTTGGATCGAGGGGGCACGCGCGAGCGCACCCCCTGTTTTTTTACCTCTGGGTCGCCGTGGTGTCTTCTTCCCGTTCTCGTGCCTTGGGCGCTGATCTCATCGAACTCCTGGGTTCGATGCGCTTTGCCATCAGCCTGCTGGTGTTCATCTGCGTGGCCAGCCTGATTGGCACCGTACTGCCCCAGAACCAGGGGGCCAACAGCTATATCGACCAGTTCGGTCCGTTCTGGTTCGCGGTCTTCGACCGTTTTGCCATCTGGCACGTCTACAACAGCGTGTGGTTCCTGCTCATCATGGCCTTCCTGGTGGTGTCGACGACCTTGTGCGTGTTGCGCAACGCGCCCAAGATGCTGCGCGACATGCGGTCGTTCCGGGAATACGTGCGCGGCTCCAGCCTCAAGGCCTTTCACCATCGCGTCGAACTCGGCAGCGCCTGGACGCCTGACCAGGCCTGTGTCGAAGTGGGCGCGCTGCTGCAGTCCCAGGGCTTCCGTTATCGGGTGCGAGAGGATGGCGACAGCCGCATGGTGGCCGCCAAAAAAGGCGCAGCCAACCGCCTGGGCTATCTTTTCGCGCATGTGGCCATTGTCGTGATCTGCCTGGGTGGGTTGCTGGACAGCGAACTGCCGGTGCGGTTGCAGACCTGGTTGCTCGACAAGCAGCCGGTGACGGGCAATATGCTGATTTCCGAAGTGCCCGAGTCCGGGCGGCTGTCGGCGCGCAATCCCAGCTTCCGGGCCAATATGCTGGTGCCCGATGGCAAGCAGAGCAGCGTGGGCATCGTGACGGTGGGCCAGGGGGTTTTGCTGCAACCCCTGCCTTTCACGTTGAAGCTCAATAAATTCCACATCGATTACTACGAAACGGGCATGCCCAGCGATTTTCGCAGCGATGTGACGGTGACCGATCTGGTGACCGGTGCAACTTTCGATCGCACGATTCAGGTGAACGAGCCGCTGCGCTATCGGGGCGTCACGGTCTACCAGTCCAGTTTCGATGACGGGGGCAGCAGCCTGCGGCTGAAGGCCTGGCCGCTGCGCGGCCCGAGCGCGCTGCCGGTGGAAATTTCCGGGATGGTCGGGCGCGAATCCAGACTGCCGGCCAGCCTGGGCGGCCTGATAGTGGATTACACTGGTCTGCGCGTGATCAACGTCGAGAACATGGGCGATGGCCAGGATCCGCAGCCGGCCGATGTGATCGAGCACGTGGCGGCCGTGACCGGCAGCGCGGCGCGGCCGCGCAACGATGGCCTGCGCAATGTCGGCCCCAGCGTGCAGTACCGGCTGATTGGCGCCGATGGCCAGGCGCACGAATTCAATCAGTACCTGCTGCCGGTGCAGATCGATGATGCGCCGGTGTTCCTGCTGGGCGTGCGCGACAACGAATCGCAGCCGTATCGCTATTTGCGCGTCCCGGTCGATGGGCAGGGGACCATGGATGAATTCATGCAGTTGCGCGCTGCGCTCGATGATGCCGGGTTGCGCGACCAGGCTGCGCGGCGGTTCGCGGATCGCAATGCACCCGAGGGCGAACAGCGCGAACTGATGTTCCAGGCCGCGCGCGGGGCTTTGCGCACGTTCGCGCGCGACGGATTCAATGGCATCGTCGATGCCGCGCCGGTCGATCAACGTGAAAAGATCCTGAATTTTGCCGTGCCCATGATTCAGCTCAGCCTGACCGAACTGCGCGACCTGGCGCGTGCCCGCAATGGCCTGCCGGCGTTCGATCGCCAGGGGCCGGATGTGGAACGCGAACTTCAGTGGATGCGCCTGGCCGTGCTGGCGCTGGCGACACTGCCGGATTATCCTGCCCCTGTGGCTTTGCAGCTGACCGGCTTCGATCAGGTCCAGGCCAGTGTCTTCCAGGTTGCGCGCAGCCCCGGCAAGACCATCGTCTACATTGGCTGCCTGTTGCTGGTGCTTGGCGTGTTCTCGATGTTCTACATCCGCGAACGCCGCGTCTGGGTGTGGATCCGGCCGCAGGACGGGGGCAGCGCCTGGCTGGCGGCCATGACGACCCAGCGGCGGACCCTGGATTTCAACCACGAATTCGAACGGCTGCGGGATGCCCTGCGCCGCCTGTCCGGAGGACATGATCATGACGTCTGATTCCATCGCCGCGCGGACTGCGGCTGCCTGGCCCCAGGCCATGAATGCCAGCGGCGACCGCCGGGGTCGCCGGGGGCGGCCCGACTGGACCGATTTCGCGTTTTTCCTGCTGCTTGCGGCGGGCGCTGGCCATGTGCTGACGGAATACAGCGCGTTCATGGATGACTACGAAAAACTGATCCTGATCGGTTCGGTTGGGCTGTTCAGCTGGATGGGCTGGCTGTGGCGCCCGCTGCGCACCCTGATGGTGGCCACCGGCCTGACGGCGCTGCTGGCGATCTGGCTCTACAGCCCCACTGGCGTGCTGCTGCAAGGCGATCTGTCGCGGGCCGAGAGCGTATTCCTGCTGAAATACCTGATTTCATCTCAGTCGGCCATTCTGTGGATGTGCGCCCTGTTTGCCTTGGCGACGGTCTGTTACTGGATTGGTTTCGCCAGCCGCACGGCCGCCTGGCTGGGCACGGTGCTGACCTGGGCGGCGGTCTACGCCGGGGTGACCGGGCTGCTGGTGCGCTGGCGCGAAGGCCATCTGCTGGGCCCGGATATCGGCCACATTCCCGTCAGTAATCTGTACGAGGTCTTCGTCCTGCTGTGCCTGATCACGGCGCTGTTCTACCTGTATTACGAACGCCGCTATGCCACGCGCGCCCTGGGGGGGTTCGTGCTGCTGGTCATCAGTTCGCTGGTGGTGTTCCTGCTGTGGTATTCCTTTACCCGGGACGCCTACCAGATCCAGCCGCTGGTCCCCGCCCTGAAGAGCTGGTGGATGAAACTGCACGTGCCGGCGAACTTCATCGGCTACGGCACCTTCAGCCTGGCGGCCATGGTGGGCTTTGCCTATCTGGTCAAGTCCCACGGCGAGACCCGTACCTGGAAGCCGCTGCTGCCGGTGTTTTTCCTGGGGGCGGTCCTGTGCGCCGAACCGCTGATTTTCGGTTCGCGCGAACTGTCGGCGACCTGGATGCTGTATTTCGGCATCGGTGCACTGATCGTGGGCACGATCCTGGCCTTCCGCTCGCCGATCGCCCGCCGGCTGCCTTCGCTGGAAATCCTGGACGACATCATGTATCGGGCCATTGCGGTGGGCTTTGCCTTTTTCACCGTGGCCACGATCCTGGGAGCGTTGTGGGCGGCCGATGCCTGGGGCACCTACTGGCAATGGGACCCTAAGGAAACCTGGGCGTTGATCGTCTGGCTGAACTATGCCGCCTGGCTGCACATGCGCCTGATCAAGGGCCTGCGCGGCGCCATGTCGGCCTACTGGGCGCTGGCGGGCCTGCTGGTGACCAGCTTTGCCTTCCTGGGCGTCAACATGTTCCTGTCGGGCCTGCACTCGTACGGCGAACTCTGAGCCCGCGCGCTATGTCAGGCGCCGCCCGCTGATTTCCTCGATGTAGGCGCGGGCGGCGGGGTCTGCGACCAGTGGCAGGATGTTGTCGCAGGCCAGGATTTCCAGCGGTGGGCGCGATCCCGAAATAATGTAGCCCTGGACGTAATCCACGCCCATGTCGGTCAGCGCACGCAGGGTGGCGACGTCCTCGACCCATTCGGCGATGCACTCCATGCCCAGGTTGTGGGCCAGATCCACGATGCTGTTGACGATGGCGATGTTGGTCTCGCTGGCCAGCATGTCGCGGATCAGGGAACCGTCGATCTTGATCATGTCGGCCGGCAGTTCCTTGAGATAGGAAAACGAGGTGTAGCCTGCGCCGAAGTCATCCAGCGCCACGCGGGCGCCCATGCGCTGCAGCCGCCGCATGAACTGGCGGGTGCGTTCCAGATCCTGCAGGGCGACGCCTTCGGTGATTTCCACGCACAGGCGCCGGGTGAACTGCGGCTGCTGGTTCAGGATGCCGAACAGGATGTCGATGAAGCGGTCGTCGTTCAGCGAGACCCCGCTGAGATTCACATTGACCTGGCGTGTCTGGCCGAGTTTCAGGTGATGCCTGGACATCCAGTCGAGCAGTGTCGTGAACACCCAGCGGTCGATGGTGGCCACCATGCCGCTGTCTTCTGCGGCCTGGATGAGTTTGCCGGTCTGGAGTGGGCGCGAACCGGTGCTGCGCACCCGCAGCAACGCCTCGAAGTTGAGGGTGCGCAAGGGATGGCGCAGCGACATGATGGGCTGCATCTCCAGGAAAACGTCCTCGGATGTGCCGGTGCTTTCCAGTTGTTCGAACAGATGCAGTTCGTCGATGTGGTCGAACAGTTCGTGGGCGTTTTCCTCGTACAGCACGACGTCCTGGTGCTGCTTGCGGGCGTCCCGGCAGGCGCGGCTGGCGGCGGCGATGGCGTCCTTCGGGGTCATGCTGCGGTCGATGTCGATCAACCCCAGGGCGCTCTTGAGCTGGAAGGCCCGTTCGCCGATGTACAGGGCCGAGCCGTTCAGGCTTTCGATCATGTCCTGGGCCGTGCGACGGGCCTCGCTGGCCCGCATCCCCGGAAACAGGATGATGAATTCGTCATTGCCGATGCGTCCCAGGGACTGGTTGTCGGACAGCGAGTATTTCAGACGTTCGCAGACCATCTGCAGCAGCGTATCGCCGGTCGAATGGCCAAACAGGTCGTTGACGCGCTTGAGATGATCCAGATCCAGGAAGGCCAGGGCGCAGGGGGTGTCGGATTGCTGCAGGGTTTCGATGGCCTGCTGCATCGCTTTTTCGATGCCGCGGCGGTTGAGCGTGTCGGTCAGGGGATCGTTGTCGGCCATCAGGCGCAGCTTGCGGATGGTTTCGGCCCGGGCGCTGATGTCCTGCAGGGAACCCTCGATACGGCTGCCCACCAGGGTGGCGCGCAGCAGGAAATTGCGGGCCGGCGCATTGGGCGCCGCCTGGATGCGCTGGATTTCGGTGTCACGACCCTGTTCCGTGGCCACGGCAACCTCCAACCAGTCGACTTGGGGGAAAAAGTCGCTCCAGGCGAGCGCATGCAGGTCCAGGTCGTGGGGGATATCGAGGATGTCGCGCGCGTTCGGGTTGAGGTGCTCGAAATGCCGGGTCGCGCCAAGTGTGAACAGGCCCAGCGGGGTGAGCGTGTCGCGGGCGATCAGATCGTTGCGCTGACGCAGCCGGGTCTGGCGGTCTTCGCGGATCTTGTCGGCGGTTGCCAGGGCGATCAGCAGGTTGCTGAGCAGCAGCGCTGCCGCGCCCGGAAACGGGGCGATCAGGTCGGCGCGTCCCAGTCCGATCAGGATCAGGCCTGCCAGCAGGACCGTCAGGGCCAGGCCGACGCCGGCCGTATGCCAGAACTGCTTGCGGGTATTGAAGCGGAACAGGCCATGAACCAGCGTGACCGTGACCAGTGCTGTCGCCAGCCAGGTGGCGAGAAAGGCCGTGAGCCGGAGCCAATCGTAGGACAGCACCAGCAGCGCCAGCAACAGGCAGATGGCGCTCCATCGGCTGACCAGGCGCAGGCGGCGCGTCACGGCGGCATCCAGGCTGGGCTGGAACAGATTGGTGAACAGCTGGACCGTCAGGATGTAGTAGACCAGGACGGTCAGCTTGCGGACCCAGGCCAGCACATCGGGCGGGATGAGCATACCCAGGAACTGGTGATCCCAGCCCAGGACCCAGGCACCCAGGCGCAGGTTGCAGAGTATCCAGCAGGCCATCACCGTGTAGGGCCGTTCGCCCATGGTCAGGGCAATGATGAGCAGGAAGGCGGCCAGTGTCAGCAGGCCGCCTTCCAGCAGGCCGATGGCCTGGGCGGTGTGCGTGGTCGTGGCGGACAGTTCGTGGCGCTGCCAGCGCTCGATGGCAAGCCGGGCGGGCAAGGGCAGTTCCAGCCGGCACAGGGCCTGGTTCGCCGTCGAAGCGTTCGGCAAGCGCATCTGCTGGCCGAGCAGGCCGCTGTGGATCGTGAGCGCCTCCAGGCGCGCAGCGGACTCGTCGCCGGGCTGGACCAGCCAGCACTCGGGGGGGACTGCCGGATGAACGGGCAGCAGCAGGGCCCAGCGGTCGGCCGGGGGATGATTCGAGCGGTCGGGCAGGTCGGCCAGCAGCCAGGCCGGGCCAGCGGGGGCGGCCTCGGTCAGCCGGGTGGGGCGTTGTTGGAGTTGTTCCAGCGCCCGGACCGGATCGAGTCCGGCATCAGGGTGCAGAAAGCGGGCCGTCAACGGCTGGCCGGAGGCTGGGGTGTAATGGGGTTCCAGCAGCAGTGATGCGGCCAGCCCCAGGCCGATCAGGATCGGGATGCCGACATACAGAATGAATGACCAGATGCGTCCAGCGGTGGAGCGGGGGGACTGGCTGGTCGAACGAGAGAGAAGCGTCTTGATTGCCATGAAACGAGGGAAAGAGACAACAGGCCGGTTTCGCGACGCACAAGCCGGGGCTATGGGGCATTGACGTCTGGCAGGGTAAGAAGTTTAGGGGCGGTGGGGGATGCGCTCCTGGGCGTAGAGTTCCTGGATCGTTTCGCGGGGGCGGACCAGCCAGGAATCCTGTCCGTCGACCAGGACCTCGGCGGCGCGGGGGCGTGTATTGTATTGGCTGGACATGGAGAAGGCATAGGCGCCTGCGGACAGGATGGCCAGCAGGTCGCCTTGTTCCAGGGGCAGTGCGCGGCCACGT
>Ga0265295_1003502_pt1 | contig 22764 bp, 24 predicted proteins | sample Munlansysbiofilm_FD_192503 | JGI IMG/M metagenome (GOLD analysis project Ga0265295, IMG submission 192503) | Leachate microbial communities from a municipal landfill in Southern Ontario, Canada - Methane capture system biofilm | ecosystem: Engineered > Solid waste > Landfill > Unclassified ...
CAAATCTCAATCAGTGATTGTAACATTCCTTCGGCATTTACCTTCTCGATAATTGTATGTTACTTCTTCCATCGCACTTCAAAATTAGCGCAGGCACAATTTGTGCTAAGAGCTATCAATCAAATTCCCATAGATCCTTAAGGAGAAAACATGGAAGATTATCTTAAGCAAGCAATCGAGATCGTAAAAGCCCAGGCATCCGTTCGCAACATGAACGAGGATGAGATCACATCCATGATCAAAGCCTTGGCTGGCAGCATTCGCGGAGTTGCCGATGGTATTGCGCCAACTGTCGAAACCGAACCAGCTGTCGACCCCAAAAATGCCATCAGAGAGAAAAGCGTCATCTGCTGCGAGTGTGGGAAGTCATTCAAAGTTTTGACAAAGCGCCACCTTATAACCCACGGACTCACTCCAGAACAGTACAAGGAAAAATACGGCTACAAGAAAGGCACTTCACTCGTAGCAAAATCTTTGGCCCGGAGTCGCCGGAAGATCATGCAGGACATGAAGTTGTGGGAGAAGCGCAAAAAAGCAGTAAAAGCTGAATAACTCAATAAAATCCATTTTAGGCCGACTTCGCATTATTCAGGCTGTCGGCCTATTTTAACCTGCAGCGCTAATCGTTGCGTTTCTGATCAACTGTCAAAGTTTGAATCCAGTGGAACTCGAACCCACTGCCTCCGGCGTGACAGGATGATGAATACCGACTTACCCCATTGTATTTCAGCTAGTTACGCAGACTCGTCTAGTCGCGTGTGGGTTCCCGTGGATTCAAAAACCCACACATGAATCATTCCAAAAAAACATAACTCGATGATCATCGGTTTATCCGGTTCATTATTTTGTTATTAATATTATACAATAAGTTAAATATCGGAAAACAAGAACCGCGCCATGTTTCTTTAAAGCTCAATAATTTCATCTTCTCGCGCAAATTTCCTTTCAATAAGATTTTCCCTTACCTTGATTACATCGGATGTATAAATCACATGGGCGAGACTATTCTTCGCGCGTGTGGATGTTACATAGAACAATCGCCGAGTGCGATCCAAACCAGTTTCGTCGCCATCATCCTGTTTTTTTTGGCTTGCTCGAGAAAGAGCCTTCGCGCCAAAATACTGCTCGTAAGAAAATAAAAAACCTCCTGCTTCATCATCATCCATGACAACCATAACTCGTTCAAATTCGTTGCCCTTCACGCCTTGATGGGTTCGAAAAATTGAGTTTTCATCGGTGTAATCCTTATAGTTCCGACTTTGAAAAAAATCAGTCTCCAAGGCTTCAGCCCACGCAGCAATCTCGCTATCATCACGCTCTTCAGGTTCTGCTTCAACCTCTGGTATGGCTCCGGCTTGGTCAGAATCTAATTCAGCCTCACTTTCTTCAGAAGCGGCTACAAACGACTGTAATTTCGCTGGAATTTTTAGCAACTTATACTCAGCAAGCACTTCTAGAACTGCCCGAAAGCTAACCTTATCATTTGAAACCACATCGCTAAATACATGTTCAGCGAATCGGGCAAGCGCAAGCGGATCGTCTTGGTTAGCTTCAAGCACACTGGCTTCCAAAAGCGGCGACTTATTTTCTCTCAAGATGGACATCACTTCGGCTCGTCTTTTCTGCTGGCTCGCCTCAGCCATAGGAAAAACAATGTCAGAGAAAAAGTTCAGCTCGGTATTTTCACCTTCAATAATCCGATCTTTGATTTTGTCTGATTTTGAAAGCTTGTCCAAGAGATCATCAAAGCCAAGCCGACGTCCAGCCATTTTATGTTCTAGAAGTAAAATGGCACTTTCTTTGGATTGAGTATCTGTCCAGTCCGCGTCACCAGTAACTTCTGCCATAGTCTCACGAATTTTCACTTCGACTTCGTCTTTGTCTAAAACACCGTGCGACAGTAAAAAATATCGAACGTGACCTTCGGCAGCTCCATCTCGGGCAAACTGTTTACGTCTATCATCTTCACTACGAACTTGATTACCCAAACCAACGATGCGCCGTGCTGATCGATGGTTCATTTTCTTGTCGAACGTGATCCAACCGCTTGGTTTAGTCTTACCCAACTCAGGTTCCCCGCCGCCAAAGATGCGCTGCATCGTATCTCCAAACAAGCCGATGACAACTTTATCCGATTTGGCATCTTTCAGCTCAAAGAATGCGCTGACTACATCTTTGTTGGCATCCTGGCTTTCGTCGATAAATATGAAAGGGAACTTGTTTACAATGATCTCGGCCATCATCGGCTTGGTTGCCAAAAAGTTTGAGAAAATTTTCAAGACATCCGCATGGGACAACGCATTCTGGGAAGAGTTGACGCCGTTTGGATCGTAAATGAATGAGCGCGGCTCGGCCAGCCAATCCATTTTTTCCTTTAGCCGAATGATAGTCCTTTTTCGAGCATCAGAAGCCTTGCCAGTACGCCCACGTCTTTCCTCATCTTGAACCTTTGCAAGATCAGAGGGAATCGTATTCAAGTACCACTTGCGAATGTCTTCATTGAAGCCGGCAATAGCCGACCAGCAAAAGCTATGAATAGTTGAGACGGCAAAGATTGCATTTTGCTCGATCCGATCCTTGATTTCATCCGCTGCGTTGTTCGTAAAGGTAACAACCGCGATTTGCTTTCCCTGCCGAGAGAAGTCATCAGAGTATTGAGCTTTTAGGAAATCGAGAGCCTCTTTTAGGGAGTAGGTTTTGCCTGATCCCGCCCCCGCGAAGGTGATGAAGCTTTTCCCCGAGCCGATGCGAAGGCACTCTTGGACACCTTTATCAACGCTATTGTCATGATCGATAGGTTTGGTTTCCGCCAAGTAAAATTCTTCTGACATAACTCCCCCCTAAGCTTTTGGCAAAAGCTGAGCTTCCAGCCACTTAAGGCCTTCACTCATGTATTCGGGGGGATTGAAACTACTTTCTCCCCCTTCCGCGAGATGGAAAAGGCAGTCGAAAGCAAAGTCACCCTTCTTTAAACCTTGCACATAGTCATAGAGTGATTCTGACAGGGATTGACTTTCATCTTCAAAGGCGGCTTTTGCGGCTTTAAGTTTTTTTTTCTTTTTGAAATATGCACCCTCGAAATTCGCCAAAATCAATGCATCTTCAAAAGTTCGGGATAAAATCTCCTTCCCAGAAATCATTGTTGGCTTTTGGTAGGCAACGTAGAGCGGCGCATCTTGGCTTGTTATGGCATGTCTCGCTTGGGGTAAGGCCACCAATTCATCCAGCGCTTCTTTCTTTGGATGCCATATTTTCAATGTATCATTATTTGTCTTTTGATCCGAATTCTTTTGCGGGAAACAAGAATTTCCACTATTGTCAACAGAGTCAATATCCGTCAGCACTAGAGTCGCAATCCCAAGCTTCTCGACTAATTCTCTGTACTTATGTGTGTGTGCACCACTGACCTCGAGCATAGAGATGTACCGGCTCGACAAACCTGGAAAGCTATTTGAAATGAACTCAGGTACCAGAAGACGCTCAGCTTGCCCCTCAACGAATATAACGCCATCGGCAAAAAAAATGTCACAATGAGTGAGCTTCAAGTGTTTCCTTACAAACAAGAGCTCAGCTTTAGCGTTCGTAAAAAGCTCTGACATGTTTGCAATTGATGTGTGGTCCATTGCGATGGACGTATTCGCATCATTTCTCCGGAAGTAACGTAAATCTTTGAAGTCCATATCATCGATAATATGACTGGAGTGTGTGCTAATGACGAGCTGTGTCTGGTATTCAGACTTATCTTTTTTGGTTTTCTTGTCGCACAAATCGGGATGGTTTCGCAGAGTATCATAAGCTTTCGATACAAACACGCGCTGGACTTGCGCGTGAAGATTAACTTCCGGCTCTTCAAGCAAAACCAAATGAATTGGCTCAATCTGTTCTTCGGCGTTGTCCCCTAAAGAAGCCGATTTACCAACACGCATCCATTTATCTCGGAATTCTAGAAGCCTGAAGGTCAGATATATGAGGTTCTGGTAGCCAAGCCCTAGGTAACTTTCGGGAAGAAATTCCTCCTCCTTCTTGTCAAAACGATATCGGACCGATGAAGATTTTTGCAGAGCATCAGTTCCGCTAATTTTTGCAGCAATTTCAACAACTGGATTACCACCGATACCAGGATAACCCATATTTTGTAATTCTGTGAAAGGAGCCGCAAATTGGACATTCAATCTTTCGGTGAAGTCATTTTCTAACTTTTGCTGTTGGCCCAATACTTTGAGGTCGTCGGCCTCTGGAAAATCTTCTGGGTTCAAGATACGTTCATAATAATCTCGAAGTAGCTTATTGAGTCGCTGTTTTTCTGAATATGGCCCTTTTTGGTCGGTGTTATCTTCAGCACCTAACCCTCGTTGCTCGGATATAACGTCTACTCGAATTAACTTTTTCAAAGCTTCAGACTTGAGAGGCTGTAAAACTTCGTTCTCATCAGGCTTTGCTTCTTTGCTCAAAATGTGGTGCCTTTGCTTTATGAACCTGCTGAAGTTCCGACCTTTCTCTAAGAAATCACATAAATCTTTGGGCCACAGACTCACATCACCTCTGTGATTGGATACTACACCTCTCGTATCAACGAACTCACGAAATAGTTTCGAAATATCGGTCGCTTCGTAAGTTATGCGAACAGATAGAGCGCCACCGATCCATTCCAAATCTGGGAGGATGTCACGAACCTTATATGCCTCACTCGCTTCTGCTGTGATTTGGATGTCTAAATTCGGCAATAACCTGACTAGGACATCCGATAACTCCTTCATTTTCTCGATAGTGGGGAATTCTTGTTCGACTTGTTTGCCCAGGTCTTGAATTTCCTTCCAATTCCGCTTCGATATATCTCGAACTTTAAGATTATCTGGACTTTTCAGGAATGTGTGTAGCGCTCCAATACAGGACGTTTTTCCACTATTGTTAGCGCCCACAAGAACAGTAGTTTTATCATCAAGCACCAATGTTACGTCGGCTAGCCGCCGGTAGTTTTTCAAAGCAAAAGAGGTAATTTTCATATAAAAAACCTTAAAAAAACAGAGTTGAATATTTCAAAAACGCAAATTTACTATTCTCAATTTTAACTGAGGTCAGATGCATGTTATATTTGTATCTAAATCAATAAATATATCTATGTTATATTTTGAATATTGAATAATCACCTTTTCAGATGAGTTCACTCACAACTGAATAGTCTAAGCCTGGACGGGGAAAGGGACCCAACCTCGTTTTCGCTTTTATTCAGCATTGCTCGCATCTTTTTCGCTCTTTTCTTGGATTTCTCATTTCCTGCCACCCAGGCACCAAGATGCTCCGTCAGCGTTGACTTTCAACTCTCTTCAAACGCGCCATTTCTTTTCGCATCTCCGCTACAAGAAAAGTTGCATTCACGGCAAGGCCTTCTTTTGTCATACATATATGCGATCATGGCGACCTTAGCTTTTTAATAAGGAATGCTGATTTTTTCTCCCCCGGCAGTACTTGTTATCTATCATGTTTACGTCCTTGAAATTACGCACATTGATACCCAGCGATCAGCGAGCACAAACTGCTCATGGCATTTTTAGTAGCACTCACAAAAGGAAACAGGCCGGCCACCCTTTCTCCTGGGAAGCCGGCCTCTTCAATGTTTAGTTGCCTAAGACGCTACCGCCTTCCTCCTGTGGGGACAGCAGCTCCTCTTGTTCATCAGTATCATTCTTAGATGAATCGGATGACGACGCGGTGTTTGATGACATGTCCGATATCAGCGCCACCGCAAACAAACCGCCAATTCCAGCGATGCATCCGCCCAGAAATGCCCACACTTTTCCACTTCTATCTTCCCTTGGCATAATTTCATCAGTCATCGATGTTCTCCTTCACGATTTGAAGCACGGTAAGCGCAATAGCGATAAGTGATCCCCAGTTCATCATGATTTTTTCCTCTCTCGAATTTACTGCACGCAGGGCGGCAGCAATTCCCGTTATTGATTTCAAATATGCTATTTTCTCATGTCGTTGTGATGAACAATCACCATAGGTTCCCCCCCGGATTAGGGTTGTAGAGATATGAGGAGCGCTTATGCTCCTTCAATAAGCTCATCAGGTTAAGCGCCTGATCAGAAGGGCGTTCTCAAGCAGAGTGAGTATCCGGAACCTCGCTTGGCATGGCCGGAAGGTGAATGGTCGTGCCGTCGGTGTAGGCATCCGCCCCACCCATCTCGACCTTCACTCCGTATTTTCTGCCGAGCACGCTTGCCACCAGCGGCAGCGAGCGCATCACGGCCCGTGTATCGATCATGAAGTCCTCCAAATACGAAAAGCCCCGGAGCTTGTGACTCCAGGGCTTTTCGTTCGTTGTTGTGTTTAACGGCTAGGCTATGCCGAGCAGGTACCAGTATGGCTCGAAACTTCGTTCGATCAACTGGGCAAGCTGCTGGACAAATGGGCCGTAATCCATGTCCTTCCCCGCCTTGTCCAGATTCTCGTAACAGGCGGCCCGATCCTCCACCGGAATGATGACGGTCGGAAATCCTGCCCGCATGAGTTCCAGGTTCATGACGAGCCTGGAGGTCCTGCCGTTGCCGTCCCGGAAGGGATGGATGATGACCAGGTCGGCATGCATCCTGGCAGCCCTTTCAACGGGATGAAGGCTCTGGGCCTCGCCATGGTACCAATCAAAGAAGCTCTGCATGCGCTCGCCGACATGCAGGTGATCAGGCGGGGCATGCCCTGCACCCGAGATGATGACGTTGTAGCCGCGATAACGTCCGGCTTCGTTGTCGATACCCCGCAGGACAAGCTGATGCAGTTCCTTCAATGTGCGCTCATCAAGCGGGACGTTCTCCTTCACGAGGCTTTCCAGATACGTGATGGCGTCGGCATGGTTGATGGCTTCGAGGTGGTGCCGCAGCGGTTTGCCACCGATGGTCAATCCATCTTCAAGGACAACTTTGGTCTCCATGAGGGTCAGCGTGTTCCCCTCAATGGCGTTGGAATGGTAGGTGAATCTCAGCACCATATCCTCGCGCAAGTTCCGGACAAGTTCCGGCGCAAGGGGACGATGAGCGTCGAGCTTGGACTTCAGGGCGTCCAGATTGGCGAAGGCGTCATGATGCATGGCATGTCCTTTTTGGCTTTTGAATTTGGTAAACGCGTTGCCCTCCCGTGTCCAGTGAACCTGCCACTCCACGCAGTTCGTTCACAGGCAACAAGGGCACGACCGCAATACTCGCCCTCTCCCTCCATCGAGAGAGACTGACATGCGTCGCCATCTCCATCATCAAGAATAGCCCCGCATTTTCTCGCCAAGGAACTAGCCAGTAACCCAAGCCGGAACCTCAAAAAAGAAAAAGCCGCTGAAACTATTACATTTCAGCGGCTTATCTTTTTAGATGGTGTCGAAGGGGGGATTCAGAATAAAGAAATGCTAAGCAACTGAAAAAACTAACTTAAATACTGGTTGGCATGGCCAATTGTTCAACCAAAATCGCCACCAAAATAATGCCAACTTCTGGGGCAATGGTCAATCCTGTTGGATCATCCCCGGCCATTCTGGGAGAGTGTCAAACATTCCTTCAGGGGCTACAGGGTATATCTTCGCTAATTCGTCAAAATAAACATAGTAGTTAATCATGGGCATTGAAACAGAAGGGCTTTCATCTTGATCAGGAATACCATGCTGGCAAAAAGAGCCACTGATAATACGATTGAGTTGCCCCCAAGAGGGCTTCCTTTTGGTAGCGTGATCGTAAAGACTAACCCTCTTTAGACATATCTCTTGAATATACTTGACTATTTTTTCGTCAACCTGATGGTAACTAGGTTCAATGAACTGGATATTTGCCTTGCCAATGAAGCCATAAGTATTTGCATTCTGGAATACTGTTGCAAGTTTTACAATATCTGAAGCCTTATCCCTTTTAGTGAAGTAATATCTCTGAGCCTCATGGTATGGCGTTACCATCGTTAAGGATGGATTACCATCTGAATTGATAACTGCCCACTTACGCCTAGCTTTTTCTTCAAATAAAGAAATATTAAAATCATCCATCCCAGAATGTGCCAAGCAATGAACATGAATGTTTCCATTGGAACATAATTCAAAGTTGTAAAACATCCATCCATTTGAATATTTTCTCTTAAACCATAAAGTAAATTTATCAAATGACTTCCTGAAATCATTAGCGTTACTTGTGTTATAAAGTAATGTAATAAACCCCTGATGCTTAGGCTTGATAGTCTGGATAACTGACAAGAGATTTTGATTTCTTCTCTTGACTGATAGATATGGACTGACTGACTTCTTCGCAATACTGGATGAATTCTTATCATCTAATGATTTATTGCGCTTCGCTTTGTGAACCTTCCTTAATGGCTGTTCCCTAAAGACTGATATGGATGAAGAACTTTCCCCCTGTTGAATTTTTATGATTGGCATCCCTTTTTTCCCCTAGCGGTCTTGAGTATGGCCTGATAGAAATTGGCTTGGCTAAACGGTTAATGGGTGAAGTGTAGTAGAACGTGTACTTATACTAGCAGGGGCATTTCTGCCCCTCAAGCCGTCTTATCCGCCTTCTTCCCTTTTGCTCGTTCTGAGTGAATGATTTTGACCAATTCTTCTAGTGAATCCTGGCCCGCAAACTCGTCTATCTCGATTTCCTTATTGAGGCTGGAAATGATACACTGGATACTATAGGCAATGCTTTTATTTTGTGTTGGCGTTATCTCACCTTGAAGCATTGCATTCAACCCCATTACCAGCATTAGACGGCAATCTTTATAATTATCAATTTTGATTTTATTTTTTACTATATTAATTTGTTCTGCAACTTCAACTTTTTTCTTTCTTGGCATTGTCATTGATCCTACAAATACGCTTTTGCAATATTGTACTTGCCGCGCAAGAATGCGTCCCATTGGTAGCACTCTCTAAGAACGTTGCCTTGCTGCAAAAGTGAATATTTCTCTGAAGTAGGGTCATAGAAAGGTGAAAGCTTGTCTTCAATGCTGGCAGTCATTTGAAAAGAGCCTTGAATGGTGTAACCCCCAATTACTTCATTCCGCTTGTCTTTGTAAATCTGGTGATATTGTTCGATTTCTTCCTTTGTGAAAGATAAAGTCTCTGGTATCATTTTGTATTTGCTCCATTTTGTATAATATAATTTCTAAGTCCTGTCTTGTCTTGCGTAATTCTTCAAGCGTTCTATTCATCCCTTTTACCCTTGGCCCTATTCTGAAAGGTTTAGTTGTTTGCCTCTGACTCTGGCTTGATCTTGGGCTTCCTGCCACGTTTCCCTTTGGTAAGAGTTGAGAACTTGAAGTTCTTCTGCTCTATACCATCTTTAGTTCCAATCAATCCTTTCAAATCTACGTCCATATTCAAAAGCTCTTCCAGACTCACAGATATATTAAACTGCATTTGTTTTCTCCTTAATCTTGATAGGCTCTATAGGGTTAATTTTATAGTGGGCCACCAACTGATCCAAATACATGGACATTACATGCGCTATGAACGCACTGCGTGACCATCCGGGGATATTGTCGATAGCTCGGACCACATTACCGGGCATTGAAATTGTAACTCGTTCTTTTCTCATTCTGCAAACTCCTTGTTTTGTTTGTATAAATTGCTTCGTTTTGCATACCCTATGGTTAAAAAAGGGGCGAACATGAACTGGTGAAACGGGATGGAATTTCACAAGCTCATGTTCGCTAACCACAAGGGCATATTATTTGTTGTCTCTATATAATTAATACCTGTGGCAATCTGTCCGTTTTTCGCTGTTTTTTAAAAATAATTGTCAATTTAAATCGAATTTTTCAATTAATTCCCTTCTAATGTTCCAATATGCTTCATCTCTCCCATGGACTTTTTCATGTGAGTCAAGGTATGCCGCCGGATCAATAGGGACTTTGGTCACGAAATTCTCTTCCATGTACCGCCTGATAGTCCTTTCGTTGACTTGATAATGCTCTGCTAAGTCGTTGATTGTATATCCACTTCTATACATCTCAGTAAGCTGGTAGAAGTTGGGATCAAACGGAGCTGGACCGGGGCGGTCTGTCCTGCCTTCAATTTGGCTATAATACTTTTTAATAAACTTTTTTCTAAACCACTCAGATTTTAATTCAAATTTTGCAATAACACATTCTTCAGATTGATCTTTGTTATGAATACAATGTTCGCACCAAAGTATATACATTTCTCCTTCTGCGTCTTCGTAATTCATGCTTACATCCATTCCATTCGACTCAACAATAAATAACAATTTTTTTGATGCTTTTTTAATTACACTTTTCGCTTTGGTGTTTAAAAATACTGGGTTCTTGTCTGTCCTGTCAAAATTCTTCATCGTCACTAATAACCGTCCCCCTTGTGATAATATTTCCTAGTAACTCCCATCCCTGTTGAACGACAAAAAGCCGGGAATTTACTCCCGGCAATGTTGTATATATAATCATCAATTACTGTTTAGTCAACCAGTCAATTAAATTTTATTCAAAGATTTTAGAGATTTTTTGAAAATATCGCAGTGCAATTTTAAGACTGATAATTTTTTTTTCGACCCTATAATCTGTCATACGACAAACACGTCTTGCCTGAAAATATTAAATAAATTTATTATTGTATTACATTGGTTATTGTATTGCATTTTTCATTATAAATTTTTAATAATTTTGAAAAATTTAACATAAGGATTGTTGAATGAAAAATTTAATTATTTTGTTATTTCTTTCAATTATCATGTCTGGCTGCGCATTGGTTAAAATACAACCTGTTAGTAGTCACAAGATGCCACCAGAGCATGTTCTTATCAAAAACTATAATCTTAATGAACACAAAATGGCTTATGTTGGTGAAACAATAATTACTCATAAAGATTATTATATTTCAAAATCTTATTCTAATATTTTGTATGCTAATAAAAGTTTTACTTACGGAGATAACTATTCTTTTGAAGAAAATCATGAATTTGTTATTAAAGGCATAACAGAGTACAACAAACAGAATTATTATTTGATTGATTTCGATAATAGGGAATATATGCCGTGTTACAGAATGATTGATAGAAATGGAATTATCAGCAATAGATTTGTGTATTTTAATCAGTTTGGACCTGAAGTGCATCCTATGAGCGTTTCATTAGCAATAAATCCACTCAATACAAGATTTTTGCGTAAACAAGTTGAAGAGATTGACAAGTCTTCAGGATTTATAAATTTTGAAATTATTTATACTGGAATTGATAATAATTCTTTAACTCTGCTCTATAGAGAGTTTACTCCAGACAACTTAATTCGTGCTGCATATTCTCAAGATTTAAAATATCCTAACGATTCTAAAACAATTAGATTTCGAAATATCGTAATTGATGTTTCACAAGCTAACAGCGAATTAATTAGCTATAGTGTTAAGCAAGATGGATTATAATGCTCGTTGATTTTCAATATTAATAACTATCTGAAATATAAGCAGTTGCGCATGCTTTGTCATAGGCTTTAGGGGTCGCCTGGAATATATGCGGCATTTTCTAGGGGTATATTTTCCACGGCTCTGCACCCCCTGACTATCTCCCGGCGTTATCCCTAGCAGTAACCAAACGCACCCTTCAAAATCTGAAGGATGCATTTGTGAAACATTATTTGTAAAACATTGCGCAAGTGTTTTTTGCCAAGCTGGACAGAATTTCACCCTGAAATATTGGTGAAATATTTTCTCGCATGGTGGTCCTTGATGATCTGAGACTATTGCCCGGTATGGCCTGTAGGCTTCCTGGTGGACTTCTAACGGCTTTGGCAGGGGGTAAGCTTGCCATTGGGTATTGCCTGTATTGCTCTACGCATCCTGACGGGCTAGGGGCTTCTCATTCTTTGGTAGGGGGTAGGGTCCAAGCCTACCTTTACGAAATGAGATAGGGCTTCCTGTCTTGGGATTGATGAAGACGTAACCTTGAAGCCCTGTCCTTTGGCGTTGAGCTGTCAATAGCGCCATGAGTGGGGCAGAAATGCTAATCCAATTAGACTCTTTCCCGCCCTTCCTCTTGCCTGTCCAAATTCTGAGTTGAACAGGATCAAAGACTTATTAATACATTATATTGGCTAGAATTTCCTTTGTTTCAAACTTACTATTAAACCTTTAGAGAAAGGATAGTTATGAAAAAAATTGCATTATTTACTCTTATAAGTATTGTTGTATTTTTAGGAATTAATTGTGAAACGTGGGCTCAATCAGATAAATATAAAGATCATCCACTGCAAAAATATTACTCACCAGCATATATTTCCATCTTGGATTGGGAAATTATGCAAGTCAATTTACTTTGGATAAATTCTTTTGATCCAAGTATCGATTATATTGAAGAATATCCTATTTCTTTTGATGCTAAGCATCAGCAAATAGTTGTAAATTTGAGAGTTCAAGATAAGCGTTTTTTTAATGATAATGAGCCATTTTTTAATTTACCTAAGCAAATACAAAATGCTGTCTTGATGAAACCTGTTTTACATGTAAAAGAACTGCTATCGCCATCATTTCCAGAAATCAAAACTATGCATAAATTGCTTCTTGTTCAATTTTGGCACAAACAAACTAGAGAAGGAGTTAGCACTATATTTGCTAATTATCAAAATGGAGAGCTTAAATGGATGCAATAATTAAGTTATACTTAGCGAAATGACGCGAAAAGTTAAATAGACATGTTGTGCCCTGCGCATCCAAGGGGGAAGGGGCATTTTGCTTTTATGGTGGGGAGGGGGTTCTAGCCAGTGTCCACAAATGAGAAAGGCTTGCCAACTGAATGACAAGCCCCTTTCAAACCAACCTTCAACTAATGGAGAAATATCTATATCTGATTCAGTTCTAATCTCTTCAACGATCTTTGAACCTGCGCTTGATTCCATTCCTTACCCCTTCGCGTCTTCAGTCCAGCTTTATTAAGTTCTGAAGCCATTTCGCGCTGAGTCATTCCTTTAGATATATATGATTCAAACAAGCTGCGGATTGATTCAACATAGTCATTTGCCTTTTCAATTCTTTTGTTGTTCAGCATTTTCATATCTGGCGAAGGATTGCCAAGACGCTTCCCTTTTGCTTCAAGTTCTTGTTTCTTCTTTGCAAGGGCTTCCTTAGTCCTACGTCCAATTTGCCTTGCTTCCCATTCACCAAAGACGCTCATCATTTGAATCATTGTTCTGTCGGCATCTGGCATATCAGCACAAACAAAGTTGACGTTAGTTTCAATCAATCCAGATATGAAATGGACATTGCGTGCAAGACGGTCGAGCTTGCCAATTATCAGCGTTGCCTTTTCCTTCTTGGCTAATGCCAAAGCCTTTTTCAGTTCAGGACGCTTATCAAGAGCGTTTGCACCCTTGCCTGTTTCGATCTCGGTAAACTCGGCAATCAGTTCCCAATTCCCACCATTCAGGAAATTGTGGACCGCTTCTTTCTGAGCATTCAGGCCCAATCCGCTCTTGCCCTGCTTGTCAGTGCTGACTCGGTAATATGCTACAAACTTCCCTTCCATGGCTTGCCCCCTTCGTGATTGACTACTTGATTCATTTCTTAACGGACGTTTCGAAATGTGTCAAATGTCTTCAAACGAAATTACATCTAAGGTTGGCCAAAAGAGGTAATGATCTTGACTTGTGTTATGAAATTTAAAGTTGAATGGAGGTCGTAAATTTTCTTTTAGGGACTAAACTGTAAAGATGAACAATGATTGCTAAATGCTAATGGTCAACCCTATCTTTTAATGCGGACTCATAAAGCATATTTAGCAAATATACTTCAATTACCCCACTTAAAGAATCTTTATTTTTAATCTTCATTAATTTATTATTATCTACTAGATATACAACAACACTTATCAAATCAGACAACAGTTTTACAGATTCTTTGCAAAATTTACGATAATCGCTTTTACTCTCGTCTGCACCATGCGCAGCCTGACTTCTTAAATTATATAATTTATTCAACAATAAATTAACATCTTTACTGTCGTTATTATGCAACAGTGCAGTGCCATATGTTTTAAAACGTCTGGCATTATCACCACTATTTAAAACTAAAATTCTTTCCATACCAATAACTGCTTCGAATAATGCATCTCTACTATATTTGGCCATCATTGCTCTATCCAAAAACCATAAAGAATTGTTGATCTCTGGAAAATTTTTACGTGCAAAGTTTAATTTTTTAATATTATTAGATAATAATTTTGAATTATTAAAATCAATATATGTGTTTTCACTAGAAGGAGAATAATTCGTATTATCTCTGCAATATGGTACAGAATACATACAAGACAACCAGCACAAGTTTGTTGCGAACAATTCTTTGATATACCCTTTATAATCATGGAGTCGAGTAATTGCCCACTTTACCCTACACATAACATCTTCAACAACGTCTGAACTTGCAGGATTGCCGCTATTCTCATCAATAAAAATCTCTATATAAGATGTACTATTTAAAATCCCACCAAATCCATTAGATGCATCATGGCAACTCCACCTATGCATATAATATGACTTTTCTTCAACACTCCATGGTTTAATGAATACGCCTAAATCTATCTCAAAATTACAACCTTCTTCGACCTCCACTCCAATTAAAGGTATTACAAATTTTCTTTTTATTGTCTTATACACCATGAGCGAAACTAGTAAATTTATGCATTCATCCATCAAATAATCAGGGATCGACCACGGAACCCAGCATCCAGTACTTGCAAAACACTTTATTGAATCGTAATCCCATGCATAAAAAAGTACATTTTGAAGATGCAAAACATATTGAGCTAAAATATGATTTAAATCTGTACTTTGCACTGTCATATATAAGCCTTTGCTATGCATTAATTCAGACACTTGTTGTATCTCTTTAATTTCTTTGATATTTTTCAATTTATAAATATTTACAATATCTTGTCTTTCAAATTTTTTACATTTTTCTGTATCTAACGATACGATACGCAATTCAATATTTTTTTTATCAAATTCAAAATTTTGCATTTTTAAAGAACATGCTAACAATGAATCTTTGATAGCCTTTCGAAAAAGATCTATATCTGACATAATTAAATACAACTCCTGTTACACTCAACAAACTATTTGATTAAAAATAAATCAATATTAAATTCAAAAATTTAAATATAACAATCATTGTTTTATTAAAAAAAACAATAAAGCGAATGAAGATTATAAACTGGCTACAATTCTATTTAGACTTTGGTCTACCTCTTCTTTTCTTTGGTTCAGTAGCTTGGCCAGGATTCAATAGGTCTGGAAGGCTAATGGGGAAAACCATCTTATCAAGCAAGCCTTCCTTTAATCTCTTCACTGATGCTCTAGAAGCGTATGTTCCATGGGTTATGTCCTTCTGGCCATGTCCCACAAAATCTTTATAAAGAAGAGGATCAAGACCTTGCTGAAACACTTCGTCGATAAAAGTATTTCTAAAGCAATGAAATACCTTTGAATCCGGAAAGCCTAAAGACTTCTTCAACCTGCTAAACCGCTTCCCTATCGCATCGTCATGCCTTCCGTGGATTGAAGCAGATTCAAATATATCATCAGTCTTGCAGTTTTGAACATATTCAACAAATCCTAACTTTAAAACATCATCATGGATTGGAATATCTCTGATAGAAGCTTTGCTTTTTAATGTTCTGTGCTTCTCATTGATAGAGATTGTCCATATACCTTCTTTTGACTGATAAATATCTTCTTTCTTTAACAATGAAATTTCAGCTAATCTTGCACCTGAATAGAAAGATATTATAGGAACCCAGTAATAGTTTAGCTTTCTGGAATCAGGTTTTGTGAATAGCTTATCACTGAAGATTTTTACAAGGTCTTCTTTCGTGAACCGCTCTCTTGACTCTTTGTTCTTCTCAGCTTTCGGAGTTGGTAAAGACTTACCTTGAGCAATATTTCCGTCTATTACGTCCCTTTCAATATTGCACCACTTGAAGAACGTAGCAATGTTTCCTATTATATTATTAGCTCTTCTTGCTGAAATTTTCTCTGAACCTTTTTTTCCATACTTGGGAAGTGTTTTAAGTTTCTCACGATATGCTAGAAAGTCTTGTTTGGTGAATTGATTAATAGGCTTGTCTTCAATATTGGCTAAGAAACAACTCTTTAAATCGGCTTGATATGCTTCAAGTGTTTTTCTAGCCCATGCGTCTTTATGTTCTTCAAGATATTCTTGAATCAGGATTGAAATTAAAGGCTCGTTTGGCTTCTGCTGAACCATTGGCACTGGATCACTTGGCTTGTTCCTTTCAATCATTCTGTTCGCTAGTTCAGGATTGCCTGAAAGCGTCATCTCAACAAACTGATGAAATAGAACTTCTGTTTGTGCAAAATCATAGGCATCATTCTTATCAGCATTATCATTGATACCTAGTTGCTGATACAAATCTTTTACTTTTTTCAGCGAGGGTTTAAGATTAGAGCTTTGAATATCCCACAAAACTTCACGCTTTAAATTCTTAGCGTCATTTACTCGCTCATTGTGCTGTTCTTTTGTTAATCTTGGGCCATGAGCATGTATAGACTTCCATTCCTGAATCTGCTGTTCAAGATACTGGAACAAGACTTTCTTTCTCTCTTCTTGATTCATATCAACTAGCCCAAAAGTTGAGGATGTTAGAAACAAGTCCACCTGACTTGCAAGGAAGCGTGTAAACTTCTTGGCAAGCTTCATATCGTGTACCCCAAGGGAACGCTTTAGCTGAAGCGGTCTTGGATTGCCAATAGCCCATGGTGGCAAAGTGTACCGGAAATGAAACGTAGTCCCAACCTGAGCCAGAAATGATCCATACGCCATTTTTACAACCTCTTTGTTCCAATGAATTGTCCAAAGTTGCAAATTGGCCATTAATTAAGCTGTTTTTGGGCGTCCTGATTTAATTCTGAAGGGCAGAAAAAAGAAAAGGATGCTAGTCAGTTAACTAGCATCCTTATACTTTATCCTTGGTGTCGAAGGGGGGACTCGAACCCCCACGGGAAATCCCACTACCCCCTCAAGATAGCGTGTCTACCAATTCCACCACTTCGACATCTAAGCATTCAAATTTGCGTAACTAATCCCGCAAACCGGAGAAGCAGTCTTTAGCGATGCTCAACCAGTTTGTCCAGCATTTTTTTACTGATTTTTTTCCTGGCCTGCAGGTTCTTCGGCAGGGGCCGTCGTCACTCCGGCAGGAGCGGCAGGAGTCTGGGTTACAGGCATGTCGATCACGATGGATTCTTTGGGGGAAGCGTGCTTCTGCGTGCTCACATACGTGAAAATCATGGAGGTCAGAAAAAATACGGTCGCCGCTCCGGCAGTCAATTTGCTGAGCAAATTACCGGCACCGGTGGATCCGAAAACAGATCCTCCACCACCACCGAAGATTATTCCCATGCCCTCTTTGCCGGATTGCAGCAGGACGAGAACGACAAGGGTGACACAGGCAATGACATGTATGGTTATCATCAGGGAGTTCAAAAAAATACCTCCTAAATTATGCGAGCACGATCTGACTGAAACTGTCCGCTTTGAGACTTGCGCCGCCTACCAGCACACCGTCCACATTGTCAAGGCGGATGATGGTCGCGGCGTTGTCCGGCTTGACGGAACCGCCGTAAAGAATGCGTATTTGAGCGCCCTCTTTGGGCAACAACGACGTGAGCGTGGCACGCACAAAGGCATGCGCGGCCAGAATCTCATCGGGTCCGGCGACTTCACCCGTGCCGATGGCCCAGACCGGCTCATACGCCACTGCCAGGTTCTGTGCCGTGGCGGTGGACAGCACTCCGGCCAGCCCGCTTTCGAGTTGACGCGCCAAAACTTCCTCGATCTGCCCCAGTCGCCGCTCGACAATGGTTTCGCCGATACACAGGATCATCGTGAGCCCGGCATCCAGTCCAAATGCCACCTTGCGCCCGATAAGCTCGTCCATTTCGCCCAAGACGTGCCTGCGCTCGGAGTGTCCTGCCAGGGCATGCGTGCAGCCCAGGCCCATAAGCTGCTCCGGCGCGACTTCACCGGTAAAAGCCCCCTGGGCGGCGGGATAAAAATTCTGGGCTCCGGCGTAACAGCCCGCTTTCTGCGTAAGGATGGGACACACGGAATGCAGCATGGTAAAAGACGGGCAGACGAGCACTTCCCTGTCCTCGGGCAGCTTGTCGAGCAGCGAGACCAGTTCCCTGGCCGTGGCCACGCCCTCTTCCACGCTCTTGTACATCTTCCAATTGGCGGCCATGAGCAGTTTTTTCATGACTTATTCTCCAAGGCGGTGAAGGCAGGCAGCTCCTTGCCTTCCAAAAACTCCAAAAATGAACCGCCTCCGGTTGAAATGAAGGAAAACTTGTCCGCCATGCCCATCTGCTCCACGATGACGTTGGTGTCGCCGCCGCCAAGAATGGTCATGCCCGAAACGGCGCCCACCACCCGGCACAGATTGATGGAACCCTGGGCAAAGGCCGGATTTTCGAAGGCGCCCATGGGTCCGTTCCAGATCACGGTCCCGGCGTTCTTGATGACTTCGGCGAAAAGCGTGTGCGAAGCGGGCCCGGTGTCCAGGATCATCTCATCGGCCGGTATATCCTGATAGGTGCGCACGCCCGAGGCGATGCCGCCCTTGGGGTCGGTGCCGAGAATGAAATCCACGGGCAGATAAAATTTGACGTCCTTTTCCCGCGCTTCGACCATGATGGCCATGGCTTCTTCGAGCAGGTCGTCCTCGACCAGGGACGTGCCCACCTCGAAACCCTGGGCTTTGCGGAACGTGTTGGCCATGGCCCCGCCCACGATCATGGAGTCGACCTCTTCCAGCAGCGCCTTCAAAATGCCGAGCTTGGAAGAAACCTTGGCGCCGCCGATGATGGCCACGAATGGACGCGCCGGATCTTCCAGGGCCTCGCCCAGGTACTGCCACTCTTTCTTGAGCAGTAGTCCGCCGCAGCAATCCTTGATGAATTCCGTAACGCCGACCACCGAGGCGTGAGCGCGATGGGAAGCACCGAACGCGTCATTGACATAGACCTCTCCCAGCTTGGCGAGCTCCCGGCTGAAATCCGGATCGTTCTTGGTCTCGCCGGGATGAAAGCGCAGATTTTCAAGCAGCAGGACCTCGCCGGGCTTGAGCGCCTCGGCCATGGCCTGGACTTCGGGCCCGATGCAGTCCGGAGCCATGCGCACCTCGCGCCCGAGCAATTCCGCCAGACGCACGGCCACCGGCTTGAGGGAAAATTCCGGCGCAGGGGCGCCCTTGGGCCTGCCGAGATGGGAACAAATCACCAAAGACGCGCCATTATCCAGGGCCAGCTTAAGGGTCGGCAGACTCTGCTTGATGCGGTTGTCGTCGACAATGGTTTCGCCTTTGAGGGGCACGTTGTAGTCGACGCGCATGAGAACCCGTTTGCCGCTTACGTTCAATTCATCTAAAAATCGCATATGATCTTCCTCCCATGGGGCTTTGACTTTGATGATTTCGGACAATTGTCCGCTCCGGCTTTCGTAAGGGAATCAGAAAAAAATGACAATGGCCGGTCCAAAACCGACCGAGCTTGAATATGAAGTGATGCTTGATCCCCGCCCGCAAAATACGCACAATGGATAATTATTTCTACACGCGACTTGGCAGTTCAAAGGACATCATCATGCAGCACATACGTATCTCCCCCATGTCTATAAACGACCACGCCGCAGCAATGGCGCTGTGGCAGGACACCCCCGGCATCGGCCTGTCCGCAGCCGATGGGGCAGAAGCCATGCGGTCCTATCTGGAGCGCAATCCCGGCCTCAGCCAGTGCGCCTGGGCAAACGGGCTTCTGATCGGCACGGTCCTGGCCGGTCATGACGGGCGCAGGGGATATCTGCACCACCTCTGCGTGCGTGATGACTTCAGGCACCGGGGCGTCGGACGTCAATTGATCGGACGCGCCCTTGAGGTGCTGGACGCCCTCGGCCTGGAAAAAGCTCACGCTTTCCTGTTCACGGACAACGAATCAGGGCGCAGATTCTGGGACCGGATCGGGTGGACGCGGCGCACGGACATCGGAATCGTTTCCATCACCATCGCGGAGGCGTTGCGATGACCGCAACTCTCTTGGCCCGCAGCCGCGAACAACTGGATTATGTCCGCGCCATCCGCCGTGAACTGCACCGCTTCCCCGAGGTGGGAACACAGCTCCCCAGGACGCGGGCGCTGGTGCTGCGTGAACTTGCCAAGCTCGATCTGAGCGTGCGCGAAGACGTGGGTGGCGGAATCGTGGCCGACCTTCATGGCCAAAAGGGAAGCTCGCGCATTGCCCTGCGCGCCGACATGGACGCGCTGCCGATCCAGGAAGAATCCGGGCTCGAGTTCGCTTCCGAGATCTCAGGCCAGGGCCATATGTGCGGTCACGATGCGCACACGGCCATGCTTCTGGGTGCCGCGCGCCTGGCGTGCGGCCGGGGCAGGACAGTGCAAGCCGGAATTCGCTTTCTCTTTCAGCCCAACGAGGAATTCCAGCCGGGCGGGGCCAAGGGCATGACAGAGGCCGGATGCCTTGACGGCGTGAGCGAGGTCTACGGTCTGCACGTCTGGCCCGGCCGGCCCACGGGCTGGTTCGGAACGCGTCCAGGCCCGCTCATGGCCAGGCCGGATGTTTTTTCCATCACGCTCACCGGCAAGGGCGGACACGCCTCGGCCCCGCACCAGTGCATAGACCCCATCCTGGCCGGCAGCCATCTGGTCGCCGCCCTGCAGGGCATCGTCTCCCGCCGGGTTGCGCCGCATGAACGGGCAGTCCTGAGCGTGACCCGCTTTCAGGCCGGGAGCAGCTACAACATCATCCCGGACACGGCATTCCTGCAGGGCACGGTGCGCACCCTGGACGAGAGCACCGGGGACCTGGTGCAAGCGGAAATGCAAAGACTCGTCTGTGGCCTCGCAGCAAGCATGAACGTGCGGGCGGAACTGGATTACCAACGCGGCTATCCGGTGGTGGTCAACGACGGGCCTTGCACCGCCCGCGCCGTCAATATGCTGCGGGGCATCTCGGACAACGTTGATGCGGGGATCGAGCCGGTCATGGCGGGAGAGGACTTCTCGTACTACGTGAACAAAATTCCAGGCTGCTTCATCTTCATGGGGTGCGGCCACTGCTCCGAAGACGGCCGGGGCGGCCTGCACAACGCCTGCTTCAACCTGGACGAGGACTGCCTGACCTGGGGCGTCGCGGCCCTGGCCGGTTTGGCGTTGCACGGGACATAGAACGACGGGATTTGCGCCGGTTTCGACCTCATCGCGAGGGTGATAAATTTGCGTGAATTCGGGTGGGGCGAAAAATTTTTCGCCCCTACAATATACCGACCCAAAATCAATCATCACATCAACGCCACAATCCCGTACGGGCGGCCCTACGTGGCCGCCCTTCTTCGCCCGCCGAAATTGGGCAGGCACATGGGCCTGCCCCTACGGTTGCTCGTAAAAAACGTAGGTCGAGAATTCCGAAACCTCGAAATAGACCTTTTTTTCATTCGGGCCAGGCAGACCGTCCAGGTTCTCGTCGGCAACCCCGTATCCGAAACGGTAGCCCCGAGCCTGGCTGTCGGAAGTGCCGTAGGCCGTCGAGAGTTTGTCGATCTTCACAAAACGGCGCACCAGCGTGTCCCCGGAATAGACTTCAAGCACCCCATTGGTCCCGGTCCAGTTCTGGATGGACCGGCCCAGCTGATTCTGGGCTTCCTGCGTGCATCCGAAAAGACCGGCCAGCAGTAACGCGAACAATAGCTTTTTCATCACTCCTCCATTCTCTGTGCGTGACGACGAACAAACGTCTATCAGTCCGTCCCATCCCCGCGCCGCCACTTGGTCCAGGCCGGGAGATTCTCCCAGGCTTTTCGCATCCGCCCCTCGTGGGCGTCGGTCAGCGGATCGAGCGTGCGCAGGGCGGCTTTAAACGTCGGGCCGTGATTGCGGTGCGCCACATGACAGAGCTCATGCAGGACGACATTGCGTACCAGGGGCGCGGACAAGAAGAGCAGCTTGGCGTTGAGGCTGATCGTGAGTCGGGCCGAACAGCTGCCCCAGCGCCCGCCCTGATTGCGCACCTGCACGCCGCCGATGGGCACGTCGTGATGCGAGGCCAGTTCCCGGCAAAATGGAATCAGATGCGTCTTGCCCAGGCCCACCAGCCACATCTGCAGCAGGGTGGCTCCGGCCCCGACCTTGCCGGACGGCAGCACCACGCTCAGGCCCTGCTCGCCTGCATGCAGCTCGGCGCGGGAGCCTTCCTCATAACGTACGGGAAATCGGCGGTCCAGAAAATCAAGCCGGACTTCGTCCGGAAGCGGGTTCTGCCCCGGCGCCTCCCCCCTGTCCGTGAGTTCGCGCAATCGCTCAAGAAGCCAGGCCCGGTGACGCTCCAGGATGGAAGGCACTTCGGAGGCCGAGACGCGGTATGGCAGCACAACCTCGATCCCCTGACAGGAACGCATTTTGAGCCAGACCTTGCGGGCGCGAAGACTGCGGGTCACGGTAACGGGAATGGATTGCCAGTGCATGAATGAAAAAGGGCGGCTTGCGCCGCCCCCGTTTTACCAGATGTTTTCGCGTTGAGTCGCCAGGGCTTCGACCTGCTCGTCAAAGCCCGAGAATCCGGCCTGATGCAAGGCATCAAGAACCGTGGTCTCCCAATCCCAGTTGGAATAGATGACCGGCTTGTGGAAGATGCTGCGAAAAGAAGCCAGCTCCTGACGATAGAAATCTTCCTTCACGCTGCCCAGATTGGACTGCAACTGTTCGTGCAGAC
>Ga0265295_1003503_pt1 | contig 22757 bp, 20 predicted proteins | sample Munlansysbiofilm_FD_192503 | JGI IMG/M metagenome (GOLD analysis project Ga0265295, IMG submission 192503) | Leachate microbial communities from a municipal landfill in Southern Ontario, Canada - Methane capture system biofilm | ecosystem: Engineered > Solid waste > Landfill > Unclassified ...
CCTCCAGCAGGGTCTGCTTCGCCGTCACCGGGGCATCATCGGTGATGATGCCTACAGTGATGGCGTCAACACTCCCTACCAAATAGCAGAGCATCTCGTGGAGTGCATCGGCAGAGAGCGATTGGCGGCTGATGATCCGTACCGGGCTCTGCAAGCTCTCGATCATTTGAAGTTCTCCTCTTCGATGGCGACAACCTGGTTGAAGGCGTTGCTCAGGAAATCATGCTTGAACTCCATCTTCTGGGTGAACTTCATCGCCAGCCATGCATCAACGATCTCGGTGGCGACAAAGGGGGCGGTGATCCACCCGCCGAGGGTGATGATGTTGGCGTTGTTGACGATCTTGGCGCGCTCGGCGCTGAAGATGTCATTGACCACGCAGGCGTAGATGCCCTTGTGCTTGTTGGCCACGATGGCCATCCCCTGTCCGGTGCCACAGACGAGGATCCCCTGTTCGGCCTCACCCTTCTGGATGGCCTTGGCCACCTTGGGCGCCTGGATGAAGTAGGGCTGGGGTTTCTCTTCGCTCTCGATGCCAAAGTCAAGGATGGTGTGACCCTGCTCCTTCAGGTGCTCGGTCAATGCCTTCTTCAATGGGAAACCGGAAAGGTCGCTAGCGATTGCAATAGTCATGGTACTCATTCTCCTTTGTCGTTATTTGGCGAGCAGGCGCTTTGCCTGTGTAACAATCTCGTCACTGGTGAGGCGGTAGTGCTGCTGCAACCAGGCTTGGGTCCCGACCTGGCCGAACGCATCGTGGATGCCGACCATCGCCATCCGGGTGGGGTGGGCGGTTGCAAGATAGGTTGCCACCGCAGCTCCCAGGCCGCCGGCTGTCTGGTGGTTCTCCACCGTCACGATCGCCCCGGTGCGCTTGGCCTGGGCGAGGACCAACTCCTCATCAAGCGGCTTGACGGTATGCATGTCGATCACGGTTGCCGCGATGCCTTCCTTGGCCAACGCGTCCTTGGCCTTGAGCGCCTCGACCATCATGATCGCACCCATGGCGATGATGGTGACGTCCCCGCCATCACTGAGGACCTTGCCCTTGCCAAGCTCAAAGGTCTCGCCCTCACTGTAGATGGGCTCGATCGGCTTGCGGTGCAGGCGCATGTAGGTGCACCCCTGGTGGGCGGCACTCGCCTTGACCAGTGCCTTCAGGCTCACCGGGTCGGCGGGCTCGAAGACCGTCAGGGAGGGGACCATCCTCATCAGGCCGACATCCTCGAAGGGCATGTGGGTCCCGCCGTTGTAGGCGGCGGTGACCCCGGGATCAGTGCCCACGAGCTTGACGTTGAGGTGTGCATAGTTGGCGGAGAGGAAGAACTGGTCGAAGGCACGGCGGCTGGCAAAGCAGCCGAAGGTGGCGGCGAACGGGATTTTTCCGGCCGCACTGAGGCCACTGGCAACACCGACGAGGTTCGCCTCGGCTACACCGACATCTACCCCACGGCCGGGGAACTGCTCCTTGAAGCGCATCGTCCCGCTCGCCTTCATCAAGTCCGCCTCGACCACCATGATCCGATCATCGGCTTGGGCAAGCTCGATGAGGGTGTCGCAATATACTGCCCGCATCTCTTTTGTACTCATCTCTTCTCTCCTCATCCTAGTTCTGCGATCGCCGCATCGGCCATCTCTCGGGTCACCGGCATGTTGTGGTTGGAGACATCACCCTCACAGAAGGCGGCTCCCTTGCCCTTGATCGTGTCCATGATGATCATCGACGGGCCCTCGGTGTGTGCCTGGGCGGCCGTGATGGCCTTCTGCAGTGCGCCGATGTCGTGGCCATCAGTGCGCTGGGTGTGCCAGCCGAAGCTCCGCCACTTGCCCTCGATGTCGCCAAGGCCCATGATCTCATCGGTGGTGCCATCGATCTGCATCTTGTTGTAGTCGGTGAAGGCGATCAGGTTGGAGAGCTTGTAGTGGGCGGCGAACATCGCAGCCTCCCAGTTCTGCCCCTCCTGGCTCTCCCCGTCGCCGATGATGGCGTAGACGAAGACCTTCTTGCCATCGAGTTTGCGCCCGTAGGCGAGGCCGCAGGCGGCTGAAAGCCCCTGGCCGAGCGATCCGGTGGTCATGTCGATACCGGGTGTCTTGGTCCGGTCACAGTGGCTCGGCAGGTTCGTGCCCCCCTGGTTGAGGGTATCGAGCTCCTCCATCGGGAAGAAGCCCTTCAGGGCAAGGGTTGCATAGAGGGCAGGGCCGGCGTGCCCTTTGGAGAGGACAAGCAGGTCCCGATCCTCCCAGTCGGGATTCTTGGGATCGACCCTCATCGTCTCTCCATAGAGCAGGGCGAGCAGCTCCACGATGGAGAGTGCCCCTCCGATGTGTCCGACTCCAAGGTTACCAATGGTATAGATGGTATGCTTTCGGATTTCTTTGGCAAAATCGACGAGGTTTTGGGTAGGCATAGACCGTTCTCTCCTTTACTTACTTAGTGAAAGTAAATATAACCCATCCGAGATCAGTTGTAAAGCTTCTTCTTGTGGATTTTTTCAGACGATGCGTTTAGACTGGCTGTAAGGGGAGTTGCATGACAGGAAATCCACTTCGGGCCTCTGACTTACGTATCCATAACCAGAACATGGTGCTCTCGATCATCCACTCGAGCAAAACCGGTGGTATCAGCCAGTCGGAGGTCGTGAACCGCACCGGCCTCAAGGCCCCGACAATCTTCCGCATCTTCACCGCATTGGAAGAGGAGGGGCTCATCTACCCGCTGGAGACGAACGGAGACGACCAGATCAGCAAGAAGGGGAGACGGCCGGTCCTCTATGCCGTGGTGAAGGACGCGCGATATACGATCGGTCTTGAGTTTTGGGCTGCGTTCCTCTCCCTCGGTGTCTTTGACTTTCACAACGAGCGGATCTACTCGGTGATGCACCCCCTCACCGATGGGGTGAAGGCTGATGACATTATCAGCCTCATCACCCAGGAGGTTAATCGCGCCATCGACCGCCTGGATCTTGACCGGGAGAAAATCATCGGCGTGGGCGTGGCCGCCCCCGGCCAGGTCGATCTCCTCAACAAGCGGGTGCGCCACTACCCCCGCATCGACGGGATGAAGGATATCGCCCTGGTCGATGAGCTTGAAACGCGCCTGGGCCTGATGGTGATGATCCACAACAACTGCAGTGCCTTGGCTTTCAGTGAGTATCGCTACGGTGGGTATGACCACCAGGGCAGCATGTTCACCTTCCTGCTGAGGACCGGTGTCAATGGAGCCTTCGTCAACAATGACCAGATCTATGTGAATAGCCAGCAGCAGACGATCGAGAGCGGGCATATCCCGATCAACAACGATGGGCCCAAGTGTAGTTGTGGCAGCAGGGGGTGCCTGCAGGCGTATCTGCAGGATCTTGACCCCAACTCAATCGAGCAGCGCCTTGCGCTCTTCGAGGGGCTTGAAGAGCGGCTTGAGGAGCGTGATGGCTCTGCCATCAGGATCATCGAGCGGGCGGCGGGGTACCTGGCCATAGCGATGCAGATCATCAGCCGCCTGCTTGCCCCCAAGTCGTTCCTGATCGTCGCCTGCTGTGAGCAGATCGCTGTTGCCCTGAAGGCCGAGGTGGAGCACCTGTTGGGTGAGCCGGATGCCTTCTGCTCGGAGCCCCCGAAGATCTTTGCCACCAGCTACGACCCGCTGGTGGCCCAACGGGGTGCCGCGGACCTGGTGCTCCAAGAGTACTTTCGCTGAGTCTCACAATCCCTGGCCTTTGCATGGGTAAGACAGGGGGAATTTCATAGGGGTTGCATCCATACTATCGGGGTGTTGCCCTGATCTTCTTTAGGATTTTCTCCAGGCCATGTGATGGAGATCCACACTTTTCAAAAATAATTCTTGACGAATCATCAATTGTAGTATTTACTTACTTATAGAAAGTAAATAAATAGAAGCGGTATATATACCCATATCCACTGGATACAAGGAGTGGCATCGTGAAACAGCACGTACATCTGGGAGTTGTGTGCCTGGCACGGAAGACTTATGACTACCTCGCTGCCGAAGAGATCTATCAAAAGATCAAGAAAGACCTTCGCTCCATCGAGGCGGTCGAGTGGTTCTTCATCGAGGAGCTGGTCATCACACAGGAGGAGGGGGTAGCTGCTGCCAATGAGCTGGCCACCAAGCAGCTCGATGGCTTGATCTGCATCTCGGGGACCTTCCACCTCGGACACCTGGTCCTCCAGCTGAAGCGGGAGCTGGCAGTGCCGATCCTGCTCTGGGGGATGCCCGAACTCCCCTATGATGGCGGCAAGATCCGCCTCAACTCGGTGTGCGGGGTCAACCTGAACGCATCCAACCTCTACAAGAGCGGGATCGATGACTACTCGGTCATCATCCAGGATCAGGTTGATGAGGATTGGATCGACGCCATCCGTGTCATCAAGGCGATGAAGGGTGCAAAGATCGGGATCATCGGGTACCGGGCCGATGGCTTCTTCAATGTAGGGGTGCAGGACAACCTGCTCTACGGACAGACCGGGGCACTCGTCGACCACTTTGAGCTCAGTGACCTCTATGATACCGAGGTCTCTGCCGAGGAGGTCGAGCGGCGAAAGGGGCAGATCCTTGCCACCTTTGATGTCTCGACCCTCACTGAGTACCAGGTGGAGCGCGTCTCCACCCTCTCGGCGAAGATGCATGCATTCTACACAGGGCTCGGCCTCTCCGCCCTGGCCATCAGGTGTTGGCCGGAGTTTGCCAGGGACTTTGGCGTCTCCCCCTGTGCAGCGATGTCTCTGCTGCAGTCGGAGGGGCTCATCCTCGCCTGCGAGGGTGATATCGACGGGGCCCTCTCCATGATCGCCCACAAGGCGCTCGGGGCAAAGACCCCCTTCCTCTTCGACTTCTCGCAGGTCGACTTCGAGGAGGATTTCGCCCTCTTCTGGCACTGCGGTGTGGCACCCTGCAACCTCTGGGACGGGAAGTGCACCCGCAGCCTCGACACCTATTTTGCCGGTGGCAAGGGTGTGACGGCGGACTTCGTCCTCAAGAGCGGGGAGCTGTCGGTGCTCCGCATCGATAGCGCCCGGGGAGCGTACCGGGTCTTCCTGCAGGAGGCGAAGGCCATCCCGATGGAGAAGTTGCTCAAGGGGACGTACATGAAGGTCGTCTTCGACCGACCGGTGCGGGAGGTGCTCTCCCTGGTGTTGGACAACGGGCTTGCCCACCACTCGTCGGTAGTCTATGGCAACTACATCAAAGCGATGGAGATTGTCGCCAAGATCAAGGGATGGAGAGTCATCCAATAGGTATCAGGTTTGCCTTGGGCAAACATTCGATAGAAAGGAGAAATTCTATGAGAACAAAGAGTAGATTTGTCGTAGTCGTGTTGCTGGTATGCATGCTGTTCCCACTTGTGGCCCAAGGGCAGAAGGAGAGTGATGCACAGAAGGAGATCGAGCTCCGCTGGGCAAGCATCTGGGTAGGGGCCGACAGCAAGGCTCCGGCAGTAGAGGCATTGGTCAAGGAGTACAATGAGAAGAATGCAGGACGCATCAAGGTGGTCATCGAGCCACAGCCCGACTACAACGCCTATGAGCAGAAAGTACGGACGAGTCTTGCTGCAGGGATGGCACCGGCTGATATCTTCACCATCAAGTTCAACCCCACCACTGCAACGTTCTATGACTCCAATTTGTTGATGGACTTCAACAAGACGATGGATGATGCCTGGCGGGCAACCTTCGATGCCGGCTCCGTCGAGCAGTCGGTTGTCAATGGCATGCTCAAGTCGCTCCCCATGGAGACGGCGATCCTGCCCATCTGGTATAATATGGATCTCATGAAGACCGTTGGCGTGACAACCGTCCCACAGACCTTGGATGAGATGTTCAGTGCCTTTGACAAGCTCAAGGCAGCAGGGATCCCTGCCACCAGCCAGATGACCGGGGACACCAATGCATGGACCTCCATGATCTGGTTCAGCCACTTTGCCGTCTCCCTCGGTGGGGTCAATGTCTGGGACAAGCCCTTCACCGATCCAGCGTTCGTCCAGGCAGCTGAACTGACGAAGCGGATGATCAACGAGTACTCGACCGCGGACGCCGTTGGCCTGGGCGCCGGTGGCAGTGGCGGCCACTTTTTGGCCGGGCGCACCGCCGTCTTCTCCAACGGGCCCTGGTATGCCGGTCGTGCAGACCTCGCCGAGACCCCGTTCTTCAATTCGATCAAGATCGCCGCGGTTCCTCCGGCAGGGGAGACCAAGGACTTCATGATCAGCCGGCTGCAGGCCAATATCTGTGCCGCATCCTCGAAGGACAAGGCCCGTGAGGCGGCAATCGTCGACTTCCTGAAGTTCTTGACCAGCTCCTCCTCGATTGCACGGATTGCAGAGACCAGTGGCGGCATGTTTGCCGTAGCGACTGACTATCGCCCGCAGATTGACCTGCAGAAGCAGTTCTACGATGTGAATGACACCGTTTCGACCACGTCATTCGACCTGGAAGCCGCCCTTGGCGCCGAGGTGACCCTCGAATTCGCCCAGCAGCTTGGTGCGCTTGCCCTCGGACGGATCAGTGCCTCGGAGTTCTGTGCTCTGGTCGACCGCAAGATTGAGAGATAAGTGTGTTGGTGCTGCTGCCTTCGGGCAGCAGCACATCCTTAAACGACCAAGGAGGACGTGATGCAAGGAGCGACAATGCAATCGAAGAAGATCTGGGGTGCTCGGACCTTGTTTTTGCTCCCGGTGTTCATCCTGTTCTTCTTTTTCTTCATCTACCCATTCTTCTTCACCATCATCACGAGCTTTACCAGCTGGCGTGGCATTGGTGCGATGAAGTTCAACGGCATCAAGAACTATACCAAGCTCCTCAGTGATGCCACATTCCGCCTCGCCCTGCGGAACAACGTCATCTGGGCCCTCTCCCAGGGCTTCATACAGGTACCGCTGGCGTGTATCGTCGCCATGATCCTCGTCAGGCAGCCGTTTGGCTGGAAGACGATGCGCACGGTCTTCTACCTGCCGAACGTCATATCGACCGTGGCTCTCGCCATGGTCTGGATTGCCATCTACAATGTGAACGGCCCGCTCAATGCAGTGCTCTTCAAGCTCTTTGGGACAGCGCCGAGAAACTGGCTCGGCAATCCCGACACCGCCCTCTTTGCCGTCATCTTCCAGACGGTCATCTACATCGGCTACTTCATGATCATCCTGCTCGCCTCGGCGATGAATATCCCCAAATCCCTCTACGAGGCTGCCACGATCGATGGTGCCGGGACGCTGCGCCAGGAGTGGTACATCACCCTCCCGATGCTCAGGGGCAATCTGGTGACGACCATGACGCTGGCCATGGCGTACGGGATGCGCCACTTTGAATCGACATTCCTCATGACCGGGGGTGGGCCTGCCTATGCGACCACCACCATGGGCATCGACCTCTACCTGAAGATGGATGCCCTCCGATACAGCGAAGCGAGCACGGCAGGCGTCTTCCTCATCATCATGGGGACCCTGGTCATCACGATCCTCCGCAAGATCTTCGGCTCCTCGGACCCGATGAGCGAGATGGCACAGTAGGAGCGCGATATGAAAGAGAGACAATCTGTCCAGTGGATCCTCTTGAATACCCTGAAATGGATCCTGTTGATAAGCCTCCTTGCCGTGGCGATCCTCCCGCTTGTGTGGCTCTTCATCAGCTCGTTCAGAACGAACCTGGAGTTGCAGACAACCCCCTTTGGGTGGCCGAAGGCGTTCCAGTGGACCAACTACAAGCAGGCCCTGGCTATGGCCAGCCTGCCACGGCTCCTGCTCAACTCGATCATAGTCGCCGCCGCGACGGTGATCCTCAACAGCCTGGTCACCGCGATGGGGTCATTCATCCTCGCACGGGAGCACTTCAGGGGCAGGGATGCCCTCTATACCCTCCTCACCGCCGGGGTGTTGGTACCGGTGATCTCCTTCATGGTCCCGTACTTCTCCCTGATCACCAAGAGCGGGCTCTACAATACCCTCTTCGCCCTGATCCTCGTCTACACAGCGGTGAATATCCCCGTCTCGATCTTCCTCGTCACCGCCTTCATGAAATCGATTCCCAAGGAGCTGGAGGAGGCTTCGGTGATCGACGGGTGCTCCTTCTTCGGGCGTTTCTTCAACGTCATCCTTCCCCTCTCCCGTTCCGGCCTGGTGACGGCGGCGACCTTCTGCTTCATCTACTCCTGGAATGAGTTTCTGATGGCGATGCTGCTCACCAGCTCGATCGAGTCCCGCACCGTCCAGCTGGGGATCAAGTTCTTCACCAGCCAGTTCATCACCGACTACGCCAGTATGTATGCTGCGGTCATCATCACGATCATCCCGAGCATCGTCGGGTACATCTTCCTGCACGACAAGATCATCGGCGGCCTGACCGCCGGAGGAGTGAAGGGGTAATAGGCATGATTCAATTTACCAAACAGAACGGCTCTCTCTCTGTCCATTACAACCACTTGAAGGTCATCGACCACTCCCCTGATCGCCCTGCCGTGGCGGTCCGCCACTCCAAAGAGGAGATCGACATGTACCGGGGCAACTACTTCATCGAGGATGAGGTGGTGGAGGAGGTCCCCCTCCGCCAGTACACGCTCAGCGAGTCATATGTCGAGGGCAAGGCGGTCTCCACACTGACGTTCTTCTCCAAAGGGGTTTCGGTGGCACTGGAGATGAGCGAGGAGGATGGGCGGCTCAAGATCTGCTGCTCACCGCTGCCTGACCCGTACAATCGCCTGCTCATCCATTTCCACGCCGAGGAGGATGAGTATGTCTGGGGGTGCGGGGAGCAGTTCTCCTACTTCAATCTCAGGGGGAAGAACTTCCCGCTCTGGACCCAGGAGCAGGGGGTAGGGCGGAACAAGGAGACCGAGATCACGAAGATTGCCGATGAGACGGACCGCGCAGGCGGGGATTACCACACCACCTTCTACCCACAGCCGACCTTCGTCTCAAGCCGCAGCTACTTCCTCCATGCTGACAGTGATGGCTACGCCGACTACGATTTCAGCGATCCCCACTGCCACCGGCTGTTGTTCTGGGAGGTGCCCTCATCGATCATCATCTCCGCAAAACCCTCCCTCATGGAGGTGGTCCAGGATATCTCGCGCCTGCTCGGAAGGCAGGGCCCACTGCCTGAGTGGGTGTATGATGGCATCATCCTCGGGATGCAGGGAGGGACCGAGGTGTGCCTCGGCAAGATCGAGGAGATGGAGCGGGTCGGCACCAAGATCGCCGGCATGTGGATCCAGGATTGGCAGGGGGAGCGGTACACCAGCTTCGGCAAGCGCCTGCGGTGGAATTGGCAGTGGGATCCCGTCCTCTATCCCCGCCTCCGGGAGGTGATTGGGGAGCTCAAGAGCCGTGGTATCAGGGTGCTGGGGTACATCAACCCCTACGTGCTTGCAGGCCACCCCCTCTATGAGGAGGCCAAGGCCCTCGATGTGCTGGGCAAAGGAGCGGATGGCCAGCCATTCCTGGTCGACTTCGGGGAGTTCGATGCCGCTGTCGTCGACTTCACCAAGAAGGAGGCCGTCACCTGGTACAAGGAGGTCATACGGAGGGAGATGATCGACTTCGGCCTCTCCGGCTGGATGGCGGACTTTGGAGAGTACCTGCCCACTGACGTGCTGCTCTCCAGCAAACGAGGGGCGGTGGTCGAGCATAATCCCTGGCCCGGGTACTGGGCGAGGGTGAACCGGGAGGCAATAGATGAGGCGGGAGCAGGGGATGAGATCCTCTTCTTCATGCGAGCTGGCAGCACCGCGAGCCTCAAGTACTGCCAGATGATGTGGGCTGGCGACCAGAATGTCGACTGGAGCGAGGATGACGGGCTGCCGTCGGTCATCACCGCGGCCCTTTCGCTCGCCATGAGCGGCATGGGCTTGCATCACAGTGACATCGGTGGCTATACGACCCTCTATGGGATGAAGCGGACCAAGGAGCTGCTCATCCGATGGGCGGAGTTCAGTGCCTTCACCCCCTTGATGAGGACCCACGAGGGGAATCGCCCCACGGACAACTGGCAGTTTGACAGTGACGAGGAGACGATGAGGGCGATTGCCCGGATGACCGATGTGCACGTCCGCCTCAAGGAGTATATCAAGGCCCTGGTACGCGAGAATGCCGAACACGGGATCCCCGTGATGAGGCCGATTTTCCTCCACTACCCCGAGCAGGCGTTCTATGCGACCAAGGATGCCTACCTGCTCGGAGGCGATCTCTTCGTGGCACCGGTTCTTAAGGAGGGGGCAGTGGAGCGCACGCTTGTGTTGCCCGATGATGAGTGGATCCACCTCTTCACCAAGGAGGTGTACCGGGGTGGAGAGCACACCGTGGCAGCCCCGCTCCTGCACCCTGCGGTCTTCTACCGCGCCGGCAGTGCGTACAGGGAGCTGTTCGCCTCAGTTCAATAGAGGAACGGTGCCGCTGTCTTGAGCTGGGCTCGGGGGATGAAGATCTCTACCAGGGCCCGGCTCTCTCGTTTGATGGTCAGGAGGGTGGTGTCCAGCGTCCGTTTGATGAGGCGGTAGATGTCACTCTCCTCTGCTTTTGGCTGGATTGTGCCCCCTTCATACGCCTCCCGGTCCTTTGCCGTGGCGGTGAAGGGGGAGAAGTCCCACGCCTCGGTATCGTAGGTGGTCTCCAGAAGCTCCTCCTCCATGTCAGGGAGGCGGTGGAAGAAGTCAATGCCGGTGAGCTCCTCCACCTCCCTGACGGAGGTGGCAAAGCTCTTGAGGTCGGCCTTCGACCCTTCGTTGGGCAAGACGAAGCCGATGGCCTTCAGCTCCGGCTCCTCATAGTCGAGGATGACCTTGTAGTAGGCGTTCGGCACCGATACCTCGTTCTTCCCGATGGCCTTGTAGGGTCCGTCGGTGAGGACCGGCCCGGTGACCACGTAGACGGCACCCTCGGTGTTGGCAAAGTTGCGGACCGTCGCCTCCAGCTGCGACCAGATCCCCCGGTTGAAGGAGCCATCCTGCGGGCTCATGTTGGAGAGGTAGAAGGATGCGCTCATCGCCTCCTCCGACCAGGTGAGGTCGCCGGCGGGGATCAGGTGGCCACGGTCGTAGCCGCTCCCCTTGTAGTCGGCCAGCTCAGCCGAGCCGGTGGGGATGGAGGGGTCGCTCCTGAAGTTGTCCTTGCGTGTTGCGGTGCCGTAGAGCTCGTCGCGGGTGAGGTGGTAGGCTACCCACCGCGCCTGCTCATGATCCTCGTCATAGAGGAGGGTGAAGCCGGGATGGGAGACGACGATCTCGCCATCATCGTAGGCGGGGAGCTCCAGGTCTGCGATGTATGAGGAGCCGTGGGCAAGGTACTCCACCTCGGAGGGAGCGAAGACGATTGAGAGGGCCCAGAGGGCCACGATGAGGGCGAGCAACAACAGGAGTCGTTTGCCGCGCTTCTTTGCCTTGGTGGTCTTCCGCTGCTGTTTGGTCGATTGCTTCTTGGTTGCCATAGAGTGCTCCTTGGACGTGAGTATAGCCGAAGGGGGCCAAAGAGTGAATCAAAACCTCTTCCCAGTCCATCGATGATGGAGTATGGTATTTCGTAATGAAGTACCTCACCCAACTTGGACTGATCTTTGCTTTTTGCCTGGTCGGCGATCTGATCGCCACTCTCCTGCCGTTCGCGTTTCCCGGCAGTGTGCTGGCGATGCTCCTGGTGTTGGTGCTGCTCTCCACCGGTGCGCTCAAGGAGCAACACCTGGGAGAGAGCGCAGATTTCATGCTCCGTAACATGACCTTCTTCTTCATCCCCCCGGGTGTCTCCATCATCCGCTATACCGATATCATCCACACGATCTGGTGGCAGCTGCTCGTGGTCAACATCGTCAGCGTCATCATCTGCTTTGCAGTCACCAGCTGGACGGTCACCCTGGTCATCCGCTTGCAGCGTGTGATGGTAGGAGGGCGCCGTGGTTGAGATCCTCTCCTCCCCGCTCTTTGGGATCACCCTCTCGATCGTTGCCTTCAAAATCGGCCTGTGGATCAGCCAGAAGGTGAAGAACCCCATCGCCAACCCCCTGATCATCGCCATGATCATCGTGGTGGCGACGCTGAAGGTCTTCGACATCCCCCACGAGTACTTTGAAGAGGGTGCATCCTTCATCCTGATGTTCCTCGCCCCGGTGACCGCTGTCCTCGCCCTGACGATCTACCGTCAGCGCGCGGTACTGATGGCTAGTTTCTTCCCCGTGGTCATCGGGACTTTGGTTGGTTCGATAGCCGCAATGGGCAGCGTGCTCGTCCTCAGCCGCCTCCTGGGCCTCAATGAGGCGATCATCGCGAGCCTCCTTCCCAAGTCGGTGACCACGGCGGTGGCCATCGCGCTTTCCGAGCAGATGGGGGGGCTGCCTGCCCTCACCATCGCCAGCACGGTCATCACCGGGCTGGGTGGCAACATCCTCGCCCCGTTCATGATCAAGGCCTTCAGGGTCAAGGACCCGGTTGCCCAGGGTGTGGCCATCGGGTGCTGCAGCCACGCCCTCGGGACGACCAAGGCAATGGAGATCGGTGAGGTACAGGGGGCGATGAGCTCAATCTCAATCAGTCTGAGTGTTATTTGGACGGTTCTTTTGGTTCCCCTCTTTCTTTGACGAGACGATGCGGCCCATGGGGACGAACCCCTCGCCGAGGGCCTGGTAGGTCTCGTGCACGAACATGAACGCTTTGGGATCCTCCTCATGGACGATCTCGGTGAGGTGGTTGATCTGTTGGTTGTGGACCACCGCCAGGAGGATCGGGCGTTCGTGGTTGGTGAAGATGCCCACCCCGTTGATCAGGGTGCCACCGTGGTGCAGCTCGCTGATGATCCGCTTGCCGATGGCCTCGTGGTGGTCACTGACGATGTAGGCGGTCTTGGCGTACTTGGTCCCCAGGTTCATGACGACGTAGTTGACCATCTGCCCTGAGAGGTAGAGGGTGATGACGGCAAAGAGGGCGCGCTCGATGCCGAAGTTCAGGGCCCCGACAACGATGACCGCACCGTCGGCAACGAAGAGGGCGGTTCCCAGCGGCAGGGGGGTGTAGCGGCTGATGATCTGCGCAAGGATGTCGGTGCCACCGGTATTGGCGCCGGTGCGCATGACGATGCCGATACCGCTTCCCAGGAGCACTCCGCCGAAGATTGCCGAGAGGAGGGTATCCATGCGGTCGATGTAGGGGAGGATCCCCTGGTAGTGGGTAAGCTGGCCGAAGAGGCTCACAAAGGCTGAGATCAGGAGTGTCCCTGCAAGGCTCCTGGCCCCATAGGTCTTGCCGAAGACTTTCATCCCGAAGAGGAAGAGCGGAACGCTGATCACCAGCATCGTCGCTCCGGTATCCCACCCGGTACGGTGGTAGATGATCGTGGCGATACCGTTGACTCCACCCGAGGCGATCTTGGCTGGAGTGATGAAGACTGCGATGGCAAATCCAGCCACCGCAGTCCCTACGACGAGGTATGCGATATCACGGGCAAGACGCGCATATGAACGGTTCATATGCAAAGTATCCACTAATGGACGTGCTCTTTCAAGGTGTCTCGCACCGCTCCCTTTCTGCCGATCATGCTGGCAAAGTAGGAGCGCACGCGCTCCGCCATGCCTGCCTCGACGAGGTCGACACCCCAGAGCGTCTCATCCCGAAGGATCGTCTCCAGCTGGCCGAAGGGCCCCCTGTCCCCGAGCTTGATCCCTTGTACGTGCTTCTGCAGTTCTTCCAGCCTCGGGTCCGGGCTCGGTGTGAAGGGCTCTCCGTTGTCGTCGAGGCCCATCAGGTAGCGGAGGTATCCGGCATACACCAGCGGGATCATCTCCAGGTTCCTGACATCGAGCTGCGGGTTTGCACGGTACGCCTTGACCGTCTCCCCGAATCGGATGGCGAGTTTCTGGCTGGTGTCGGTGGCGATCCTCTGTGGTGTGTCGGGCATGAAGGGGTTGGGGAAGCGGACGGTGAGCACCTCTTCGATGAAGGCCTTGGGGTCGAGGATCTTGGGATCGACGACCACTGCCATCCCCTCATCGTATCCGATGCGTTCGACGAGGCGCTTCAGCTCGCGGTCCTGCATCTCCTCGCTGATCAGGGTGTGGCCCAGGAGGCAACCGAAGATGGCCAGGGCGGTGTGCAGCGGGTTGAGACAGGTGGTGACCTTCATCCGCTCGACCTTGTTGACCGTGTCGCGGTCGGTGAAATAGACGCCTGCCTCCTCGAGGGGGGGCCTGCCGTTGGCAAAGGAGTCCTCGATGACCAGGTACTGGGGTGCCTCGGCATTGACGAAGGCGGCGGTATAGGTGTGCCGGTCGGTGACGATGAGGGCGGAGTCCTCGAAGCCGTCCGCCTCGAGCATCCGCTTGACCGTCTCATCGGGGCGTGGGGTGATCTTGTCGATCATCGACCACGGGTAGCTGACCTGCTCGGTCAGGTAGGTGATGAAACCGGCATCGACAAAGCCACGCACCTTCCACTCCTCGGCAATGGTCTTGACCGCCGCTGCAAGCTTCTCGCCGTTGTGCGAGCAGTTGTCCATGCTCACCAGCGCCACGGGGCCGGCCTTGGCGAGGTAGCGCTCATGGACCAGGGCGGTGAGCTTTGCAATGAAGAGGGAGCTCTTTTCGGGACCGGCCTCAATGTCGGCCTTGACGGCGGGGTGGAAGGAGCCGTCGCTTGATGAGAGGGAGTACCCCTTCTCGGTGATGGTCATGCTCGCCATCTGGAGGCCCGGCTTCTTGAAGAGTGCCTTGAAGAAGGCCCAATCCTCGGCAAACTGGGGGTCGCACTTGTGTGCGCTTGCTATCGAGGCGATGACCTCCTTGTCGATGGAGCCATCGCTGTTGAGGGTCACCATCAGGGAGAGGTTGTCATGTTTGGCGAAGACCTTGTCGATGATCTGGTAGTCAAACCCCTCGCCGACGATGATACCGCTTTGCGCAAGGCCCTTGTTGAGCAGCCGCTGTTGCAGTGCTGCGGGGAAGACGCGGAAGATGTTGCCCGCCCCGAAGTGGACCCACGTTGGGTTCTTCTCACTCTCTCTGATCATCGCTGTACGGTCGAATGAGGGGAGGGTATAGCCAGCCTCCTCCCATCGCGCCCGGTCCTGTAGTCCGGCATCGGTCAATTTCATGGTGTGCTCCTATGTGGCAGCTGCCCCGCGCAGCGGTGCCGTTTGTTTGCTGAAGTAGGTGGGGTAGCGGGCGACGATGATCTCCGTCTCCTGCAGGAGTTTTGAGAGGTGGTTGTTCTCCAGGGAGAGGATGGCGTCCATCTGCTTGCTCCGCAGGGCTTCCACCATGCCGCGATGCTCCTCGATGAGGAGGGCAAGGACGTTCTTCTCATGGAAGGAGAGGAGGCGGATGCGGTGGTGGTTGCCCCCTTGTGCTGTGATGATCTTCCAGATCCGCCCCATCCCGATCGCTTCGAAGATTGTCTCGTGGAAGGCGTCATCGGCCTTGAGGAAGGCGACGAAGTCTTTCGAGTTCATTGCGGTGACCTGCTCTTCGATCCAGTGCTCCATGGCAAGCCAATCACGCTCCTTGCCCTGGTAGATGAGCTTCTTGACGGCGCTCTCCTCAAGGCTCTTGCGCAAGAAGCGCTCCTCCTCAACCTGCTTGAGGTTGATCAGGGAGACGCGGGTCCCCCGTTGGGGAAAGATGTCGACGAGGTTGTCCCCCTCGAGGCGCATCAGTGCATCGCGCACCGGGCTGCGGCTGACCTGCAGTTGCTCACAGAGCAACTGCAGATTCAGCTCTTCGCCGGGCTTGAAGCGCAGGGAGAGGATCTCGTCCCGCAGGACTCGATAGATCTCATCGCTGGCTGTGGTGCGGACGAAGGGTGTCATATCACCTGCTCCGGTCAGCCTTGGTGATCGCCTCGTAGAGGCCGAGGATGTACTGGGAGCCGAGGGCACGGTCGTAGAGGCCGTACCCGGGCATCGCCACCTCGCCCCAGATCATCCGCCCGTGGTCAGGACGTGCCGGACCCTCGAAGCCGATGTCGTAGAGCGCCTTGACGATCTCGTAGAGGTCGAACGATCCATCGCTGGAGAGGTGGGCGGCCTCCTCGAAGACCCCATCCTCGAAGTGGTGGAGGTTGCGGATATGGGCAAAGTGGACCCGGCCCTTCAAGGCCCTGATCATGCCGGGCAGGTCGTTGTTGGGGTTGGTCCCGTAGGAGCCGGCGCAGAAGGTCACACCATTGAACGGCGCATCGACGGCCTTCATCAGTTTCTGGATGCGGTCGAGGCGGGTGATGATCCTCGGCAGGCCGAAGACGGGCCAGGCGGGATCGTCGGGGTGGATGGCCATCTTGATATCGTACTTCTCACAGGTAGGCTGGATGCGCTTGAGGAAGTAGACGAGGTTGTCGAAGAGCTTCTCCTCGGTGACATCCTTGTATGCGTCGAAGAGGTCCTTGACCTTGGCGAGGCGCTCAGGCTCCCAGCCGGGCATCTCGAAGCCCTGGCTGCTGGCGTTGGTCTGGTCGAAGAATGCCTTGGGGTCGATGGTGTCGACGATCTTCTGGTCGTAGGCGAGGACCGTCGATCCGTCGGGGCGGACCTTGGCCAGGTCGGTGCGGGTCCAGTCGAAGACCGGCATGAAGTTGTAGCAGACGGTGGTGATCCCCTCTTCTCCGAGGGCTTCGAGGGTGGCAATGTAGTTGTCGATCCACTTGTCCCGGTTCTCGTTGCCGATCTTGATGTCGTCGTGGATGTTGACACTCTCGATGCCCAGGACCTTCAGCCCTGCTGCCTCGACCTCGTCCTTGAGCGCCTTGATGCGCTCTCGCGGCCAGACTTCTCCGGCGGGAATGTCATATAGAGTCGTGATAACTCCCTCGACTCCAGGGATTTGTTTGATCTGTTCCAAAGTGACGGTATCGTGCTTTGAGCCGAACCAGCGCAGGGTCATATGCATCATGGTGGGTCCTCCGTAGGTAGTATACTCCTATTCTAACATACTAATATATCAGAAACAATAGGCAGACCCTGCCTTGTGATACGACTCTTGTGTCACCGTCGGTCTCCCATGACCAGCATTGATGAGGTGCGGTCGAGAAAGAGGGAGCACTCGCGCTTGGTCCGCAGGGCCGAGGCGGGGGAGTAGGGGGAGATCTGGTCGTAGAGGCACATCGCCACCGCCCGGGCCTTTCGCTGGTCGGGGACCGAGCAGATCACGTGGCGGGAGTGCAGCATATGCCTCACCGACATGGTGATGGCCGCTGTCGGCACCTCCTCGAGGGTAGAGAACCACCCCTCCCCGACCTGCTGTCGCCTGCACCGTTCATCGAGCTGGACGATGATATAGGGGTCGGTGGTGTTGAAGTCGGCAGGTGGGTCGTTGAAGCCGATGTGCCCATTCTCACCGATGCTGAGGAAGGCAACGTCGATCTGCGCTCCCCGGCTGAGTGCATTGAGGCGGGCCACCTCGGCCTCCAGGTCGGCCGCATCCCCCTGCACCTCATGGTAGGCCTTGAGGGTGTCGACCCGCTTGATGAAGCGGGTTTGCAGGTAGTAGCGGAATGAGGAGGGGTGGGATGGGGAGATGCCCACATACTCGTTTAGACCGAAGGCGGTCACCTTGGACCAATCGAGGTCGCTTTTGCACAGGTGGGCATAGAGGGAGAACTGGCTCAATCCGGTGCCCACCGCAATGGCCGCCTCGCCTCGCTCCTCGATTGCCTGCCTGATGAGGTTGATGCCGAGCTTGGACGCTTCGAGGCCCAAGTCGTTCTTGTCTTCGCAGATGATGATACGCATTAGAGGAAGGCCTCCTCGAGGCTTGGGTGGAGGAGATTCCACGATTCGGTGGAGAGGGTGAGCTGCTTGGTGGCGTTGCGGGCTTTGTAGGGGGAGAAGTACTTCTCAAGCCCAATGGCCTCCCCGGCAAGGTTGATGACCATCTTTGAGTAGTGGAACCGGGCCATCTGGCGGCTGAAGGCGTCGAAGAGGAGCCTGAAGAGGCCGAGGCCCCGGTAGGGCTTGGCAACGGTGAAGAAGGGGACGTGCACCACATCATCGGTGATCGGGGTGTAGAGCAGGATGGCGGCAAGGCTGCCATCACAGGCGCGGGCGACCATGTAGTGTTCGATCCGTTCACACTCCAATTGGCGGGAGAGGAGCAGCGAGCCGATCCGATCCTCATCGGACCCTTCGTGCATCTCGTTGAGTGTGGCTTGGATGAGCGCTTCCATCTCGTCGGTCGGAAGGCCTTCATACGCACTGTAGGAGAAGTCCTCCAGCAGGATGTCCTCGGCATACTCCTCCGGTTCGGGTGGCAGGTGCTCGAGGGAGAGGGCGCCTTCAAGCTCCCGGTACCAGCTGACGACGACCCGCTTGAGCTGCTCGTCCTTGAAGGTGTACCACTTGCGCTCGAGGATCGGTTGCTCGGAGAGCTCGTCCTTGAACTTGCGAAAGACCCCCTTGCCGCTCTCGAGCGCTGAGATGAGCCGCCTCTGGACAGCGGGGTTGCGGACTGTGCTGGCAAACTTCTCCATCAGGCGGAAGCCGTCTGTCGGTGTCCAGTCGGGGATGGGCAGGAAGCGCTTGCTGGCGTTATCCTCAACGCCCTCCTCCTCGAGGATGTAGGATCGCTCATCTTCGGTGATCAGCTGTTCGTTCTTCAGGTCGATGAAATATGAGGTGACCTGGTCTTCCATTGAAAAGATGATTGAATCAAGCAGGGCCTCGCTCAGGTGGGGCATCTGGTACTGAGATGATGAGTCATTCATATGTATAGTATACGCGTGCCGAACCGCCCTGGCTAGCCTTGTGTTATTTGGAGGACAGGGCTCAGTTGACAATAGGGCCAAAAGATACGACTATTATCGGTGTAATTTGTATTATGAAACGAGGAGTATATTCATGAGCATTATTGAGTTTATCGAGGCAAGAGAGATCATCGATTCGAGAGGTAATCCCACCGTTGAAGTAGATGTCATCCTCGAGGATGGATCGATGGGCCGTGCAGCAGTCCCCTCCGGCGCTTCCACTGGGGTGCATGAGGCTGTCGAGCTGCGTGATGGAGATAAGAACCGCTACGGTGGCAAGGGTGTCCTGAAGGCAGTGGACAATGTCAACGACATCATCGCTGCTGAGCTCGAAGGCATGGATGCTCTCGATCAGGTTGCGCTCGACCGTGCAATGATTGCTTTGGATGGTACTCCCAACAAAGCCAAGCTTGGTGCCAACGCAATTCTCGGTGTCTCCATGGCAGTTGCCCGTGCGGCAGCCGAGTACCTCGGCCTCCCGCTCTACAAGTACCTGGGCGCCTTCCACAGCTGCGTCCTCCCCGTTCCGATGGCCAACATCCTCAACGGCGGAGCCCACAGTGACAACAAGGTCGACTTCCAGGAGTTCATGGTCATGCCGATCGGCGCACCGAACTTCAGAGAGGGGCTCAGGTGGACCTCCGAGGTCTTCCATTCCCTGAAGGCAGTCCTCAAGGCCAAGGGGTACAACACCAGCGTCGGTGACGAGGGTGGCTTTGCCCCGGACCTGCAGTCCAACGAAGAGGCCCTTGAGGTCATCGTGCAGGCCATCGAAAAGGCAGGCTACACGACTGGTCGTGACGGTGACTTCATGATCGCCCTTGACCCTGCAGCCAGCGAGCTCTACGATTCCAAGAGCAAGACCTACACCCTCAAGTGGACCACCGGTGAGAAGCTCACCAGTGCCCAGATGGTGGATCTCTGGGAGGATTGGGCGAACCGGTATCCGATCATCTCCATCGAAGATGGCATGGATGAGGATGACTGGGAGGGCTGGAAGATGCTCACCGATCGCATCGGCGACCGCGTCCAGCTTGTCGGCGACGACCTCTTCGTCACCAACAGCGAGCGTCTGAAGATGGGTCTTGAGAAGGGCGTAGCCAACTCGATCCTCATCAAGGTCAACCAGATCGGTACCCTCACCGAGACCTTCGAGGCCATCGACCTTGCCAAGCGCAACGGCTATACCTCGATTGTCAGCCACCGCAGTGGTGAGACTGAAGACAACTTCATCGCCGACCTCGTCGTGGCCCTTGAGACCGGACAGATCAAGACCGGTTCGATGAGCCGCTCCGACCGCCTTGCCAAGTACAACCAGCTGCTTCGCATCGAGGACTACCTCGGCGATACCGCCAAGTACGCAGGCCGGGACGCATTCCGGGTCCTCTGACCAACACCGTTCATACCGATACTTCAGGCCACCGCGAGGTGGCCTGAAGATTTATTGGGTCATGTGCTTCCTGATGGCTTGCAGCTACTCTACGAGGCATCCCCCTTACACTCTGATGCCTCCCTCTCCCGTCCGGTCACCAGGGCCACAACAGCGAGGCTTATGATGAGTTGGACCAGGTCGGCTGCGCTTCCCGGCAGGCGGTGGGAGAAGAAGAGGGAGTGGCTCGGCAGTGATGAGTTGCTGTAGTTGGCGAAGATGGCGACAAAGAGGTTGTTGGCTGCATGCACACCCACCGCTACCTCAAAGCCTCCGTTCCTGAGCGAGAGGTAGGTGATGGTAGCTGCAAAGATGGCATAGTAGAGCAGGACAATGGTACGGTTCGAGCCTTGGGTGACCTCCTGGTTTGAGAGGTGGGGGAGGGTGAAGAGGGCTGCGCTGACAAGGGAGACGAGGGCGCTTGGCTTCAAGCTGGAACCTTGGATGAAGCGCACCGGCAAGATTCGAAAGAGCAGCTCCTCACTGGTGGTCTGGATCGGCGTGATGATGAGGGCGGCAACGATGAAGGGGATGCGCGTGGCAAGCGGCACTGGATTGTAGATGATGAGTCCAGGATCGGCCATGGCGGTTGCAAGCAGGAAGAGCAGGTGGGTGGCCAGATAGGCACCGAAGCCGAGCCAGAGTGGTTTCTGCCGTATCCGCCTGTGATCGGTCATGATTGTGGAGAGATCGGTATGCAGGATGAAGCGCAGTGAGAGGAGCAGGCCCGCCGCCATTGCGAAGAAGGGGAGGTTGGCCGCAATGTAGGGTGGCGTCCAACTGCCAAGGAGGCGCACAAGGTTGAGACCGAGGACGAGCCAGCAGGCGAGGCTGAACACCATGGTGAACAGGAGGCGGGCTCTCCATTGGGCGGGGTCGGATTCTATGCGCTTCATTGATCATCATCCTAGCTCCAAACATGGTATACTGCAACGACTATGGATAAACGAGCTTATGTATTCAGTGCATTTGAAACCGGGGCAGTGTGTGTCTTCCCGACCGAAGCGGCAGCCAGGTCAGCGCTCACAGACTACGCACTCCACTCGAAGAGGGGCTCGATCCTCCGGGACCGGGCTATCTCCTTCGATACCTTCCGCTCCCGCTTTCTCTCCCACTCTCTGACCCAGACGCCTACCAACACCCTCATCCGCCAGCTCTTTGTCCACCAGCTCATTGAAGGGGGAGTACCACTCTCCCGGCTGGTCAATGCCCGCTACCCCCAGTCGTTCCAGCGCCTTGAGCGAACCATCGCCGCCATGCTGCCTGCCCTCAAGCTCGTCGTCGACGACAGCGAGCTGATCGACCGCCTCGATGGCGCGCTGAAGGCCGATCTCCTCCTCCTCTACCGTGAGTACACGCGCTTCATACAGGAGCACCAACTCTTCGAGCCACGCTGGGTCGGGGCAAGCCTCCCGCCCGATTGGGATACCTCCGTGCGGTACCTCATCCTCTACAGCGATACCATCGCGCACAGCGAATCCCTGCTCGATGAGATAGGGCGCCCGGCCAATATCGAAGTGTGGCCCACGAGGCAGGCTTTGTTGGCTCCGCTTACGGTCTACCCCAACCATCTGCAGGAGATCCGCTCGACGCTGAGGACCATCCGGCGGATGCTGGAGGAGGGGACAGCCTGCCATGAGATCACCATTGGCTGTGCCTCCGCCGACACCCTTGTGCCGATCCTCGCTGAGGAGGCGGCCCACTACGACATCCCCCTCTCCATCCGTGAGGGGCGGAGCCCGCTCACCTACCCGGGGGGACGCTTCCTGCTGCGCCTGAGTGAGGTCTACGATGACTCCTTCAGCCTTGAGAGCCTCAAGGCCCTGCTGCTCGACCCCTCGGTACCATGGGCCGACGAGGAGGTCGCCCACCGCTTCATCCGCCGTGCAGTCGACAAATCAATCTTTGAGGGCTCGGTCCATCAGAGTGACCAGTTCATCGAGCGGCTCCAACACCGGGAGTTGGTAGGGTGGTATCGGGATCTGAAAGAGAGCATCACCGGGATTGTCGAAGCGGAGAGTACGGGTGAGCTCAGACGGAAGCTCAACCACTTCCAGGACACCTACTTCGTCAGTGACCAGTGGCATGGAAGCACAGGGGAGGAGGTCTACTCCTTCTGCCTCGATGCCATCGCCGAGATCGATCAGGCACTCATTATCACCGGTACGACCTCCTACAAACGGCTCTTCAGCTGGCTTATCACCACCCTGAGGGCCAAACGCTACGTCTTTCAGCAGAGGGATGGCGGCATCGCCGTCTATGGGTGGCCGCAGGTGGCGACCATGAACAGCGCCCACCTCTTTGTCATCGGCTTGGACCAGGAGGGCGCCGCTGTCGTCGATCGTCCGCTCTCCTTCCTCCCCGATGAGGAGGAGCGGGGGGCGAGCGACACCACCATGGCCCACCTGGTCGCAGTCTCCGAGCCGGTGGAGTCGGTGCACCTCTCCTGTCACCTGCGCCGCTATGAGGGGGAGACCCTGCCGCCGGCCCCCTTCTTTGAACAGGACAAGCTGGTGGAGCTGAAGACGAGCCTCTTGATCGATGACGACCCCTACGTGGCAGAGCTGGCCCTGTGGCGGGGAGAAGCGGTCGGGAAGGGCCGCCCGCTTCCCT
>Ga0265295_1003505_pt1 | contig 22752 bp, 18 predicted proteins | sample Munlansysbiofilm_FD_192503 | JGI IMG/M metagenome (GOLD analysis project Ga0265295, IMG submission 192503) | Leachate microbial communities from a municipal landfill in Southern Ontario, Canada - Methane capture system biofilm | ecosystem: Engineered > Solid waste > Landfill > Unclassified ...
GGCAAGACGGTCACCGCTGCCGCCCTGATCGCCCGGCGCAAGGTGAGTACCCTGGTGCTGGTGCACCGGACCGAACTGTTGCGTCAATGGCAGGAACGGTTGACAGGATTCCTGGAACTTCCTGACAACGGTCTGGGAGTCCTTGGCGGCGGCAAGAAAAAGCTGTCCGGCGCAATCGACATCGCCGTCATGCAGTCACTCGCACGTCGTGAGGATTTGGGGGCACTGCTCGACCAGTACGGTCAGATTATCATCGATGAATGTCATCACCTGTCGGCCTTTTCCTTCGAGGCAATCCTCAAGCAGGCCAAAGCGAGATATGTGGCTGGGCTGACCGCCACACCGATCCGCCGCGACGGTCATCAACCGATCATCTTCATGCAGTGCGGGCCAATCCGCCACAGTGCCGCCAGGCCCGACACCGCCCCGGCGCAACTGGAGGTCTGGCCGAAAGAGCTTCCCGCGCCGGATATTCCGCAGGGTGCACCGATTCAGGATGTTTTTCGCATCCTTGTTCATGATGCTCGTCGTAATCGATGCATCGCTGGTGATGTGCTGGCTGCCTGGGAGGAAGGCCGCAAGGTGCTGGTCCTTACCGAACGCACTGACCATCTGGCGCTGTTGCACGAGGCTCTGGGTAATGAGGTGGAAAACTGCTTTGTTCTGCACGGCCGTCTGTCGAAGAAACAGCGCGCGGCGGTGTTTGCAGAACTGGAAGGGCTGGAGGATTCGGCACCGAGGGTTTTGCTCGCCACCGGCCGCCTGATTGGCGAGGGCTTCGACCACCCCCCATTGGACACGCTGGTCCTGGCCATGCCTGTTTCCTGGAAAGGAACTTTGCAGCAGTATGCCGGACGTCTGCATCGGGAACATGTCGGCAAGGGGGATGTGCGGATCTACGATTACGCGGAGACCGACCACCCTCAACTCGCTCGCATGTGGGACAAGCGCCAGCGTGGCTATCGGGCCATGGGATACGAAATCGTCGAGCGGGGAACTACTGGCCAACAATGAGTTTTTTCGTGCCTCCGGAAGAGCCTCGGTTCATTGCGCATTGAGACTCTTCCCGCAGAGCGGAAACCTTTGTGGCAACCCACGCTGAGACCGTGCGAACGGGGACCACCTCCGGAAAAGGCAGATCTCCTGGAATTCACCTGCCTGCAAACCGGTGCGGCAGCTAATGCACGGATGGATCAGACTTGAGCCTTTCCAGATAGTCGGCCCAGGCTTGCATCATGCGTTTTCGTTCCTCGATAAAATCCGCACGGTTATAGGCTGCGCCCAGCGGGCCTTTAACCGCGTGGCCGAGTTGGCGTTCAATCGGTTCTTCATCGAAGCCCAGTTCCTGCCGAATGAGTGTTCTGGCCGTGGCTCTGAGCCCATGCACGTGCAGTTCTTCCTGGCTGTAGCCCATGCGCCGGAGGGCGTTCGTCAGGGTGGCGTCACTCATGGGCCGTGTAATGGAACGCAGTCCGGGGAACAGGTATTGTCCCTGGCCACTCAATGCCTGGATTTCCCGCAGGATGTCGATGACCTGGTGCGCCAATGGCACCAGATGATAGGCTGCGCCGCTGGCTTCTTTATCCCGCTTGCGGCCTTTCATCTTGGCGAGGGGGATGCGCCATTCCGCTTTCTCGAAATCGATCTCCGACCACTCGGCAAAACGGATTTCCTTGCTCCGCAGAAAGACATGCGTGGTCAACTGCAAGGCGCAACGTGTGAGCGGTGACCCTGGATACCGGTCAATGGCTCGGAGCAATTCGCCCACCTGGTGCGGGTCAATGATGGATGCCATATGGTTGACATTGGGCCTCGGAATAGCACCTCTGAGGTCTGCGGCCGGGTTCCGCTCGGCCCGTCCGGTGGCAATGGCATACCTGAACACCTGGCCGGCATTGGTCAGCGCCCGATGCGCATTTTCAAGATGCCCTCGCGCCTCGATGCGGCGCAAGGCGGTAAGCAGTTCCGGCGCGGATATTTCTCCAACGGGTCGAGAGCCAATCCACGGGAAGAGGTCGCGCCGCAGTCGGCCGGAAATACTCTTCACATGACTCTCTGTCCATTGATGCTTGAATTTTTCGAGCCACTCCTCGGCCACGGCCTGAAAGGTATTGTCACTGGCGCAGGTTCCTTTGAGAATCTTTTTGACAAGACCTGGATCAATACCCTCGGCAAGCTGCTCTTTCGCCAGCTGCGCGCTCTTTCGCGCTTTTGAGATGGAGACGTTGGGATAGACACCCAAGGCGAGGAGTTTCTGTTTGCCGCCGTAGCGGTACGCCATGCGCCAATATCTGGAGCCATTCGGCCTGACTTCCAAAAACAGGCCACCGCCATCAGCCAATCTCCTCGTCGTCACTCCTGGTTTGGCGTTACGCAGGGCCAGCTCGGTCAATTTATTGGTCACTCCGCCCATGTTGGTACCTCCCGCACAAAAGAAGACCGGGTTTTGCGTGAGAACATTTCGAAATATCGATCTTTTTTGAAGCCTTGTTGGTATCTTGTTGGTACCAACAGGGGTGGTGTTGGTACATCAACCAGTAAGTACCAACAAATATACCCGGCTTTGCTCAGATTGCAATGGATGGCACAGGACAAGAAAAAGCCCACAATCCTTGTCGGAGTGAGGGCTTAGAAGACATCTTCGGATGGTGTGGGATTGTGAAATGGCGGAGAAGCAGGGATTCGAACCCTGGGTGGAGTTACCCCCACAACGGTTTTCGAGACCGTCCCGTTCAGCCGCTCCGGCACTTCTCCGCGGCCGCGTATCCTTACCGTTTTCTTGAACAGCCGTCAATACTTCCATGGAAATATTGACTTTGCCAGGGGCGGCGGGTAAACAGGAGCCAACGTCACCACGCACCGAGGAACGACCATGCAACTCCCCAGAACACAATCAAAAATTGTTCTTTTCCTGCTGCTCTGCGGCGCGCTGACGCTGGTCGGCGGCTGTGCGGCCATGCATGCCCTCAGGGAGAATCCCCGGGTGAGCGTGGCCGATGTGCGCGTGCGCGACATCAAGCCCATGGAGACCGTGTTCCTGCTCGAACTGCGCATCCAGAATCCCAACGACGTACCCATCGACCTGTACGGGATCAACTGCGAGATGGAGGTCGACGGCCGCCACTTCGCCAGCGGCATCGCCGATGCCAACCAGACCGTGCCCGCCTTCGGCACCACCACCGTGCCGGTCAGCGTCTACGCCTCGGTGCTCGATATGGTGTCGTCGGTGGTGGACCTGATCCAGACCTCCGAGGCCGCCTCGTCCCGCGGCAAACCCGTGGCCTACCTGCTCAAGGGCACGGTCAACGTGGGCGTGCACAGCTTCAAGAAGGAAATCCCCTTCAGCAGTTCGGGCGAGTTGTCCCTCAAGGGCATCGGTCGGACCCTGAACCTGCCCCGCCGCTGAGCGGCAGTTCCTCTCCCCCTTGGAAAAGATTCGGGCGGGGGATCGTCGCGATCCCCCGCCCGAAGACCCGACGGACCGCCCGCCTCAGAGGCTGGCCGCGCCAAAGGTGTCGCAACTGTCGAACCGGCCGGTCTGGTAGCCGCGCTGGAACCAGCGGACCCGCTGGGCCGAGGTGCCGTGGGTGAAGGAGTCGGGCGTCACGTAGCCGCGCTGCTGCTTCTGCAGCCGGTCGTCGCCGATCTGGCTGGCCGCGTTGAGGGCCTCGTCGATGTCGCCGGGCTCCACCACCTGCCGGGCCCGGTGGGCGTGATGGGCCCACAGGCCGGCGAAGCAGTCGGCCTGCAGTTCCATTTTCACCGACAGGCGGTTGTACTCGGTCTTGGACACCTGCCGCCGCATGGCCTCCATCTGCCGGCTGATGCCCAGCAGGTTCTGCACGTGGTGGCCGACCTCGTGGGCGATGACGTAGGCCTGAGCGAAGTCGCCGGGCGCGTTCATGTTGCGTTTCAGATCCCGGTAGAACGACAGGTCGATGTAGACCTTGCCGTCACCCGGGCAGTAGAAGGGGCCCATGGCCGCATCGGCGAAACCGCAGGCCGACTGGACCGCGCCGCTGAACAGGACCAGGGTCGGCTCCTGGTAGCTCTGGCCGGCGGCGCGAAACTGTTCCTTCCAGACATCCTCGGTGTCGGCCAGCACCACCGAGACGAAATCAGCCAGTTGCTTGTCCTCTGCGCTCTGCTGCACCGGGCCGGAGGACGGTCCCGGCTGCGACACCTGGATGGATTCGCCCATGTTGAGGATGATCGAGGGGTCGATGCCGAAATACATGCCGACCAGGGCGAGCAGCAGGATGCCGATGGAGCCGCCCTTGACCCGGCCCGGGATGCGGGAGCCCCGCCGGTCTTCCACGTTCGTCGATCTTCGTCCGTCCTGCCAGCGCATGATGTATCCCCCGGCGAATGGTTAACTGGGTGTTGTTCTCCCTGAATTACGGCACTGTACCGCCGTGTCGGGAAAAAAACAATCGGCAATCCGAAGTGCGGTCCGGACGGGTCGCGGCCCGAAGCACAATTGTATTGACAGAGGCAGTCGGTGCAATAGAGTAAGGCCCTTTCAGACAACCGAAGCAAAGGAGCTGGGCATGCTGAGCGAGGAGCAGGGACAGACGCTCGTGCGGCTGGCAAGGCGGCAGATAGAAGAGCGATTGGGGATCGCCGCGCATGCGCGGGCCAATCCAGACGAATTCCAGGCCCCGGCCTTTGGCGAAAAACGGGGCGTGTTCGTCACCCTGCACAGGAACCGGGAGCTGCGCGGCTGCATCGGCAGCCTGGCCGCAATCGAGCCGCTGGCCGAAGGCGTCCGCCGCAACGCGGTCAACGCCGCTTTCCATGACTACCGCTTCGCGCCGCTGACCGCGGCGGAACTACCGGAGTTGCACATCGAGGTCTCGGTGCTCAGCGAACCGCAGCCGCTCACCGCAACCGATGCGGACGACCTGGTCCGCCGGCTCCGGCCGGGCGTGGACGGGGTCATTCTCCAGGGACCGAACGGCGAGCAGGCCACCTTCCTGCCCCAGGTCTGGCAGCAGCTGAAGCGGCCGGAACTCTTCCTGGACCATCTCTGCCGCAAGGCCGGCCTGCCCGGTGACGCCTGGCGTTCGGGGCGGCTGCGGGTGTTCACCTACCAGGTGCAATCCTTCGAGGAGCCCCGCTGAGGGCGGGGCAGCGAGCATGAAAGAACTCACCCTGCCGCCGGAACTCTCCTGCGAGATCCGCGAGATCTACGACTCCATGGTCACCGCCTACGACGAGGTCGCCCGCGCCGTCACCCTGACCTGCGACGGCTGCCCGGACAACTGCTGCGACTCCTATTTTCTCCACTACACCTACAGCGAGTGGGCCTACCTCTGGCAGGGCCTCCGGGCGCTGGGGGACGAACAGCTCGACCGCATCCTCGGCCGCGCCCGGGACTACGTGGCGCAAAGCCGGATGCAGATCAGCCGCGGCGAGCGGCCGACAATCATGTGCCCGCTCAACGAGGCGGGACGCTGCACCCTCTACGCCCACCGGCTGATGATCTGCCGCACCCACGGCGTGCCGGCCACCCTGACCCGGCCCGATCACCAGCTGCTCCGCTTTCCCGGCTGTTTCCGCTGCCAGGAGATCGTCCGCCAGCGGTTTGCCGTGGAGACCGACGCCCCGGCCATGGACCGCACCATCCTCTACCGGCGGCTGGCCCAGCTGGAGGCGCGGCTCCTGGGCAACCGGCGCGACCTGTACCCGAAAATCAAAATGACCATCGCCGAGATGATCGTCAACGGCCCGCCCAAGCGGAGCCGGGCGACCCTCGAGCAGGACTGAGAACATCCCATGGACACCCTTGTTGCACAGACCAAACAGGCCGTCATCGACGGCCACCGCATTGACCGGGAGACCGCGCTGCGCCTCCTTGACACGGACCACCGCGAACTCTGGCGGGCCGCCGACGACCTCCGCCGCCACTTCCTGGGCGACCACTTCGACCTCTGTTCGATCATCAACGCGCGCAGCGGCAACTGCACCGAGAACTGCCGCTTCTGCGCCCAGTCGGCCCGGCACCACACCGGCATCGACACCTACACGGTCATTCCGGAAGAGGAGGCCCTCGCCCAGGCCGCGGACAACGATCAACACGGTGTCGGCCGCCTTTCCCTGGTGACCAGCGGCCGCAGCCTGGCCCCGGATACCCTCGACGCCCTGGTCAACCTCTACGGCAAAATGGCGGCATCCACCTCGCTCTTGTTCTGCGCCTCGGCCGGCATGCTCACCCCGGATATCGCCGCGACCCTGAAGGAGGCCGGGGTGGTCCGCTACCACTGCAACCTGGAGGCGAGCCGCGGCTATTTTCCCCAGGTCTGCACCACCCACACCTGGGCGGAGAAGGTCGAGACGCTTGGGCTGGCGCGGGCGGCCGGCATGACGCTCTGCTCCGGCGGCATCATCGGCATGGGCGAGCAGATGACGGACCGCATCGACATGGCCCTGGAACTGCGCGAACTTGAAGTCACATCCATCCCGGTCAATATCCTCACTCCCATCCCCGGCACGCCCCTGGCCGAGTTGGCACCGCTGTCCGTGGACGAGGTGCTGACCACGGTGGCCCTGTTCCGCTTCATCAACCCGGAGGCGGTCATCCGCATGGCCGGCGGCCGCCAGCAACTCGGCGACGACCAGTACCAATGCTTCGCCGCCGGCGCCAACGGGGCCATTGTCGGCAACTACCTGACCACCACCGGCGCGGGCATTGCCGAGGACCTGGAGCGGCTCGCCGCCATGGGCTTCACCTTCGAACGGGGCTAAAGCCGTGGACACCGGCGACCTGCTGCGCTTCGACCGCGACCACCTCTGGCACCCCTACACCTCGATGATCGGGCCGCTGCCGGTCTATCCGGCCGTGTCCGCCGAGGGCGTGCGCATCCGCCTGGCCGACGGCCGGGAACTGATCGACGGCATGAGTTCCTGGTGGTGCGCCATCCACGGCTACAGCCACCCGGTGCTCGTCCAGGCCCTGCGCGACCAGGCCGGCCGCATGGCCCACCTGATGTTCGGCGGCCTCACCCACGAGCCGGCGGTGACCCTGGGGCGGCTGCTGGTAGAGCTCACCCCGGAGCCGCTCGACCGGGTCTTTCTCTGCGATTCCGGCTCGGTGAGTGTCGAGGTGGCACTCAAGATGGCGCTCCAGTACCAGCAGGCCGCGGGTCGGCCGGAGCGGCACCGGCTGCTCACCGTGCGCGGCGGTTACCACGGCGACACCTTCCACGCCATGTCGGTCTGCGACCCGGTCACCGGCATGCACTCGCTGTTCGCCCGCTCCCTGCCCCAGCAGCTGTTCGCGCCGCGGCCCGGCTGCCGTTTCGACGGCGAGTGGGACGAGCGCGACCTGGAGGCCATGGAACGGCTGCTCATCGCCCACCACCGCGAGGTGGCGGCGGTGATCGTCGAGCCGATCGTCCAGGGCGCGGGCGGCATGTGGTTCTACCACCCGGCCTACCTGCAGGGGCTGCGGCGGCTGTGCGACCGCTACCAGTCCCTGCTCATCTTCGACGAGATCGCCACCGGCTTCGGCCGCACCGGCCGGCTGTTCGCCGCCGAGCACGCCGGCGTGGCCCCGGACATCCTCTGCGTGGGCAAGGCGATCACCGGCGGCACCATGACCCTGGCCGCGACCCTGACCACCCCCGAGGTGGCGGAGACCATCTCCCGGGGCGAACCGGGGGTGTTCATGCACGGGCCGACCTTCATGGGCAACCCGCTGGCCTGCGCCGTGGCCTGCGCCTCGCTCGAACTGTTGCTGGACAATTCCTGGCGGCAGCGGGTGGCGGCCATCGCCCGTCAGCTCGAAACCGAGCTGGCCCCGGCCCGTGAGCTGGCCGGCGTGGCCGATGTGCGCGTGCTCGGCGCCATCGGCGTGATCGAAACCGCCCGACCGGTGGACATGGCCGCCCTGCAGCGGTTCTTCGTCGACCAGGGGGTGTGGATCCGTCCCTTCGGCCGCCTGCTCTACCTCATGCCGCCCTACATCATCGAACCGGACGACCTCTCACGCCTGACCACGGCGCTGGTCCGGGCCGCCGACCTGGACTGACCGCCACCTCCGGCGGTCCACCGACCCCGGCGCGGCCCGGTCCGCCGCATTCCCTTCACACCCCTCGCGAGGTTCTGCATGAGACGGGAACTGATCAACAAGAGTGTGCTGCTGGCCCTGGTCCTGCTCATCTCCGCCCTGTTCCTCGGCATGATCCGGCAGTTCCTCATGCCCATGTTCATGGCCGGCCTGTTCTCGGCCATGCTCAGCCCGGCCCACCGCTGGCTGACGCACCGGCTCGACGGCCGCAACAACATCGCCTCCATGCTCATCGTCGCCGCCATGGCCATGCTCATGCTCGGGCCGCTCAGCGTGCTCGTCGGCGTGGTGGTCGGCCAGGCGATCAGCGTCGGCAATTCGGTCACCCCCTGGGTGCAGGCCTTCCTCAACGAACCCACCACGATCACCGTCTATCTGGAAAAAATTCCCTATTACGAGGAGATCCTCCCGTACAAGAACGTCATCGTGGAAAAGGCCGGCGCGGCCGTGGGCGACATCTCGACCTTCCTCATCAACAGCCTTTCCTCGTTCACCAAGGTGACCATGAACGCCGTGTTCAGCACGGTGATCATGTTTTACGTGATGTTCTATTTCCTCACCATGGGCGATGTGCTGCTGCACAAGATCCTCTACTTTCTTCCGCTGCACGACCGGGACGAGCGTCGCCTGCTGCAGCGGTTCACCTCCGTGACCGCGGCCACCATGAAAGGGACGCTGGTCATCGGCGCCCTGCAGGGGCTGATCTGCGGGCTGGCCTTCGCCTTTGCCGGCATCCAGGGGCCGGTGTTCTGGGGCAGCGTCATGGCGGTGCTGTCCATTATTCCCGCCTTCGGCACGGCCATCGTCTGGGTGCCGGCCCTGATCATCCTCGTGCTCTACGGCGAGTTCGTCGGTGCGGTCATCCTGGCGGTGCTCTGCGGCGGGGTGGCCGGCAACCTGGACAACGTCCTGCGGCCGCGCCTGGTGGGCAAGGACACGGAGATGCACGACCTGTTCGTGCTCTTCGGCACCCTGGGCGGCATCAGCATGTTCGGCATACTCGGCATCATCATCGGGCCGATCATCGCCGCCCTGTTCATCACCATCTGGGAGATTTACGGCAAGGCCTTCGAGGCCTACCTGCCGGACGTGGGGCCGCTGTTCGGCGGCGACGGTGGGACGCGGCCGCCGGCTGAACCGCCCCCTCCCACCCCGGCGGCCGGGGAGACAGAACCGCCGGCCGCGACCGGCACCACGGACCAGCCGCCGGAGGCGCTCTGAACGGGGCCGGCGACCGCAGAACGAAAAGCAGTCGAGGCAAAAACGCTTTCATCGACCAGCCGCCAGAGGGAGGACACAATGACCGAGGAGGTACGCATCAAAAACACCGGCCTGCGCGGAGTCACCGTGGCTGATTCGGGCATCAGTTTCATCGACGGCGAAAAGGGCATCCTGATCTACCGGGGCTACCGGATCGAAGATCTGGCCGACCATTCCACCTACCTGGAGACCGCCTACCTGCTGCTCCATGGCAGCCTGCCGAGCGCGGCGCAGCTGAGCGATTTTATGTCCCGGGTGCGGGCGGCGCGGCAGTTGCCCGCGTTCGTGCTGGCCAGCCTGCGCCTCTGGCCCCGTGAGGCCAGCCCCATGGACGTGCTCCAGGCCTGCGTCCCCCTGCTCGCCATGGCCGAAGACACCATCGCGGCCAGCGACCGGACCTCCTGTCTGAGCCGCGCCATCACCCTGGTGGCCAGGATGCCGACCCTGGTGGCGGCCTGGCACCGTATCCGCAACGGTCAGCCGGTGGTGCCGCCCGACGACGGCCTGGATCATGCCGTCAATTTCCTGTGGATGCTGCAGGGGCAGATCCCGGACGCGGCTATGGCCCGTGACCTGGACGTCTGCCTGATCCTCCATGCGGATCACACCTTCAACGCCTCGACCTTTGCCGCCCGCCAGGTGGTTTCCACCCGGGCCAGCCTGTATGCGGGCGTCGCCGCCGGTATCGGCGCGCTGTCGGGCGGACTGCACGGCGGCGCCAACGCCAGGGTGATGCAGATGCTGCTCGAACTCGAGCACGAGGAGGATATCGAAGGCTGGGTCCGCTCCCGGCTGGACCGGGGTGAGGTGATCATGGGCTTCGGGCATGCGGTCTACAAGACAGGCGACCCGCGGGCGGCGTATCTGAAACGCATGGGACAGCGGCTGGCCGCGCAGCACGGCGGCCGGTGGCAGGAGATCTCGCAGCGGATCGAGGAGGCGGCCCTGGCGAATTTCGCCGCCCAGGGCAAGCGGGGCATCTGCACCAACGTGGACTTCAATTCCGCGCCGGTCTATTACCTGATGGGCATCCCCCTGGACCTGATGACCCCGCTTTTCGCCGTGGCCAGGGTGGCCGGATGGTGCGCCCACATCATGGAGGAGCAGTTTGCCGACGTCCAGGGCAAGCCCGCGCTCTACCGGCCACAGGCCGAGTACGTGGGCGAGTACTGCGGGCCGATGGGCTGCGTGTACAACCCGCCGGACCGGCGCGGCTGAGCCGGCCGGTGTGCCGGCCTCACCAGACGGCGGCGGTGAGGTCCACCTTGTTTTCCTCGATCAGTCGCAGGCAGGCATCCACGCTGTCGGCGTGGTAGAGGGTGCCCCGGCCGTTGCGGATCTCCTCCAGGGCGGTTTCCAGGCCGAGGGAGGGCCGGTAGGGGCGGTGCGAACTCATGGCCTCGACCACGTCGGCCACGGTGAGAATCTTGGCCTCCAGCAGGATCTCCTCGTCGGTAAGGCCGCGGGGGTAGCCGGTGCCGTCCAGGTGCTCGTGGTGCTGGTAGACGATTTCCGCCACCGGCCAGGGGAAGTGGATGTTCTTGAGGATCTCGTAGCCGACCTCGGTGTGGCACTTGATGATGGCCCGTTCCTGCTGGGAGAGCTGCGCCGGTTTGGCCAGGTACTCCGAGGGCAGGGAGATCTTACCGATGTCGTGCAGCAGGGCGGCGAAATGCAACCCCTCGATCTGTTTCGCCGGCAGGCCGAGTTCGCGGGCGATGGCGCAGGCCAGGTTATCGACCCGGGCCTGGTGGCCGGCGGTGTAGGGGTCGCGTTTCTCGGCCGCCAGGGCCAGTGATTTGACCGTCTCCTCGAGACTGTTGTGCAGGTCGTCGCGACTCTTCTTGAGGGCCTCCAGCGCATTCTTGCGTTCGGTAATGTCGCGGGCGATGCCCCGATAGCCAAGCAGTTTGCCATCGTCGCCAAACACCGGTACACCGTTGGTCTCGATGACCACGATGTGTCCGTTCGCGGCCAGGCAGTTGTTCTCGAAGCCGGTGAAGGGTTTGTGGGAGTCAAGCAGATGCCGCAGGATGCGCTCGGTGCGCTCCTGCTCCCTGGGGGCGGTCAGGTCGACCAGGGTCTTGCCGATGATTGTCCCCGGTGCGAACCCGAGCAGGTCCTGCACCTTGGGACTGCTGTAGGTGTAGGCCCCGTTCGGATTGACCTCCCAGATCCAGTCGCTGGTGGTCTCCACCAGCGAACGGAAACGGGCATTGCTCTCCTCCAGGGCCTGCAGGAGCCGTTCCCGCTCCTCCGAGATGATCCGGCGCACCCGGTCGGCCAGCACCGTGTGGCGGATAATGTAGATGGCGAGGAAGGAGATGACCAGCAGGATCGCCGAGGAAATGGCGTTGAGCTGCTTGGCGATCAGGCCGATCTCGACGTTGACATCGTCCACGTAGAGCCCGGTGCCGATTACCCAGCCCCAGGGTTTGAATTCGCGCACATAGGAGAGCTTGGGAACGATCCGGCTCGGATCGTCCTGCCACTGGAACAGGTAGTCCACGTAGCCGGCACCCTGGGTCCGGACCACCTTGACGAACTCTTCGAGCAGGTTCTTGCCCATGGGGTAGCGGAAATCCGGGACCGGTTCGCCGTGCAGGTCGGGCCGGTAGGGGTGGACGACGATATGCGCGGACATGTCGTTGATCCAGAAGTAGTCCTTGTTGGTCGGCCCGTAGCGGAAGATCTTGATCATCTCCTTGGCCTGGTGCTGGGCCTCGGCCCGGCTGAGCACGCCGGCCCGCTCCATTTTCTCGTAGGCGGCGACCATGTCCCAGGTGATCTTGGTCACCTCCTGGAGCAGTTCGCGCTTCTTGGCGAGCAGGTTGTCCTTGAGCGAGGGCAGGATGATGAGGAAGATGGCGGTGACGAACAGCAGAATGGTGAGCAGGGCCGGCAGGGCGATGCGGATGGTGATCGCATGCACGAGTTTCCGTTTGCCTTTCTTGTCCATGCGCGGGACGGCTCGGTGGGGAGGGTTGTTCGGGGCGACGGCGGGAGGCCGCGTCGGTGCGGAAGGCGGTGAGGCCAACCGATGCGGGCCGTCCCAGTGGCGGCAAGGCTGTCTGCAGGGCACCTTAACGGTTTCCCGGGGCCGGAGCAAGGATTCTTCACCCCCCGTCACCCGCGCCCGACAGGGAAGGGGCGACCGGGCCGGGAGGGCGGAAAGTCAACAGGATGTTTTCACCTTGACTTTCCCGTGGCGATCAGGTTTGTTTCCTTCACGTTTCAGGTTCCGATAAGGAACAAGAGGGAACTCCGTGGAAATCGGAGACGGGCCCGCCGCTGTAACCGGGGACGAGCGCCGCAAGCACAGTCACTGATCGAAGGATCGGGAAGACGCGGCGTGAGGGTGATCCGGGAGTCAGAAGACCTGCCTGAAACAATGCGCCTCTCTCCGCGGATCAGAGAGACGGCGACGAGACGCGGATTCACCAGGGCATCCCCGGATCATTTTCTTGGTCCGGGGTTTTTTTATGCCCCGGCCGCGCCCGGTGCAGGGCGGCCGTCACCGGGACGGCAGCGCCCTGCCACGACCCAACTCCCACCGGAGGACGCATCCGATCGCTTGCCGCGGAGTTTCCGCCAGGCCGGCGGACGCGGACCCCTGCCAGGTCCGGCTCCTTGTGCGGTCCCACCGTTTGCCGGCGGTGGGCCGCGGCTGTCCCGCCCCTTGGCCGGCGGCGATTCCGACACCTGATCCGCCGGAATTGCCGGATGCGTTCTTCGTCTCCTTCCCTCCGCGCGCCGCGGTCGGCGGCAACCTCGCCCCGCTCGGTCCTCACCGCTCTGTGGGCAGGCGACGCCTGCCTGTGCCGTCCCCTGCGTACGCCAGAAAAACCACAAAGATCCTGCAGGATTTCGAATTATTCCCTGCGTTCAGGAAGGGGTGACAGCGGCCTGCCGTGCGCGGGTGAGCATCGGCCACAACTGGGAGAGCAGCATGCCGGCGAGCATCAGGCAGCAGCCCACCAGGGCCCGGCCGGAGAGCAGTTCGTCGAGCAGCAACCAGCCGCCGAGGGCGGCGAAGGGCGACTCCAGGCTGAGCAGGATGGCCGCATGCGCGGGGTGGGCCCGCCGCTGCACCACCACCTGCAGGGTGTAGCCCGCACCCACCGAGCAGACCCCGCCGTAGAGGATCGGCACCGCGGCCGCGCGCACCGCCTCCAGGCTGAAGGGTTCGAGGACCAGGCCGGTCACCAGGCTGAGGACGCCGCAGACGAGGAACTGGACCAGGGCCAGCCGCACCGGCGCGGTCCGCGGCGACAGCCAACTGAGCAGCAGGACGTGCACCGCCCAGAACAGGGCGCCGATCAGTTCGAGCAGGTCGCCCGGCTCGATGTGCAACTCCTCGTTGACACTGAGCAGGTAGAGGCCGGCGCTGGCCGCTGCGGCCCCGACCCAGGTGCCGGTGTTGGTCCGCTGGCGGAAGGCCATGCCGATGATCGGCACCAGCACCACGTAGAGACCGGTGATGAAGCCGGCCTTGCCCGCGGTGGTGTACTGCAGGCCCACCTGCTGCAGGGTGGCGGCGAGAAAGAGGACGATGCCGGCGAGCAGGCCCGCCCGGGCCAGGGGTATCTGCCGGCTGCGCTCGGCCAGGGGCACGGCCGGTCGGCGCAGGACCAGCGGCAGCAGGCAGACCCCGCCGAGCAGGAAGCGGATGCCGTTATAGGTATAGGGGCCGATGTGGTCCATGCCTGCACGCTGGGCGACGAAGCCGAACCCCCAGATCAGGGCCACCAGCAGCAGGAGCAGGTCGGCCTGGACGGTGTGCTGTTTTTCCACTTGCATTTGTCAGAGTGTCCTGTTTTCCTTGATCAAAATACGTGTCCGTGCCGGCCGACGAGGCGGCATGCAACCCCCGCGGCCGCAAAGCTGCCAGAAAAAAAACAAGGAGATCGCCCATGCACGCTGCCACCCGGATGCTGCTGCTCGCCGCCCTCACGGCCTTTGTTGCCGGCTGCGGCGGACCGGACCGGACTGTCTACACCGGCACGGTCCATCCCCCCACCGACCGGGTCGCCAAGGTCTTCCAGCCAGCCCAGGTGGACCGGGCCTGCCGGGTGTTCGCCGAGGTGCTGGTGCAGCTGCCCGCCGGCCTGACCGGCCAGGAGATCGAAAACATCCTGCTGGCCGAGGCCGGCCAGCGGGGCGCGGACCTGATGCTCATCGGCCAGAGCCGCCAGGGCACGGACGACCAGACCCGCTTCCTCTACTACGGGCCCGAGCGCGAATACTCCTTCGGCGAACGCTGGCGCGGCTGGAAATTCGGCTATGAACTCTGGGAGAAGCAGGGCGACTGGGTGAGCATCGGCTACAACGAACTGGGACGGGCCGAAATCCGCTACGATGTGCCCCTGATCATGCAGGTGGCCCTGCTCCGCTGTCACTAAATCGATGCCGGCCGGCCGGATCACCATGCACCGCCCGCTGCGCTGCCGGGCGGACGGCAGCTTCACCATCGTCCAGTTCACGGACACCCATTTCGGCAACGGTGAGGCGGAAGACGACCGCACCACCGCCCTCATGGACCGGGTGCTCGACCTGGAGCAGCCGGACTTGGTGGTGTTCACCGGCGACGTGCTCGGCGGTCAGCGGGGCACAAAAAATGCCCGGGCCGCCTGGGCCTGTGCCACGGCGCCGCTGCTGGCCCGCGATCTGCGCTGGTGCGCGGTGTTCGGCAACCATGACGACGAGTGCGACGCCAGCCGTGCCGACCTGCTTGCCCTGCAGCGGCAGATCCCGGGCTGCCTGACCCGTCCCGGGCCGGCGCGGGTTTCCGGTACGGCCAACTTCTGCCTGCGCCTGCAGTCTTCGGTCGGCCGGAACCCGGCCGCGCTCCTCTGCTGCCTGGACAGCAACAGCTACGCCGAAACCGCGGTCGGCGGCTACGGCTGGGTGCGCGACGACCAGATCCGCTGGCTCAGCCGCACCCTGCGGGCGCAGGCCGCCGTGCCGGCGCTCGTCTTCCTGCACATCCCCCTGCCCGAGTACAACGAGGTCTGGCAGCAGGGGCATTGCCAGGGGGAAAAGAACGAACCGGTCTGCTGCCCGCGCCTGAACACCGGCCTGTTCGCCGCCCTGCACCTGGCCGGCAACGTCCGCGGCGTGTTCGCCGGCCACGACCACTTAAACGACTACGACGGCACCCTGCACGCCATCCGTCTCTGCTACGGGCGGGCCACCGGCTTCAACAACTACGGTCGGGAGGATTTCCTCCACGGCGCCCGGGTCATCCGTCTGCACGAGGGCGAACCTGACTTCACCACCTGGCTGCGCCTGGACGACGGCAGCCGCATCGACCGCCCCGCCGCCTGAGCGCGGCTCATCCCCGTTTTTCCCTCACCCCCGCTCGCCGAGCGCATCACTCTGCGCTGTCACCAGCCGGGCAAAAGGACCGTCGCCCCGCGCCAGTTCCGCATACCTGCCCCGTTCGAGAATCCGTCCCTGGCCGACCACGAGAATCTGGTCGGCGTTGCGGATGGTGGCCAGCCGGTGGGCGATCACCAGGGTGGTGCGGCCCTGCATGAGCGCCTGGAAGGCCTGCTGCACCCTGGCCTCGGTGGCCGAGTCAAGGGCGCTGGTGGCCTCGTCGAGGATGAGGATCGGCGGGTTCTTGAGGATGACGCGAGCAATGGCCAGCCGCTGACGCTCGCCGCCGCTGAGGTTGGCGCCGCGCTCACCGATGAGCGTCTGGTAGCCGCGCGGCTGACGGAGGATGAAGTCGTGCGCCTGGGCCAGGCGGGCGGCCTCGATCATCTCCTCCTCGGTGGCCTCCGGCCGGCCCACCTTGAGGTTCTCCTCGATGGTGCGGAAAAAGAGCAGGCTCTCCTGGAAGACCACGCCGATGTTGGCGCGCAGCGAGTCGAGGGTCACCGTGCGGATATCGATCCCGTCGAGGAGCACCCGGCCCTGCTGCGGGTCGTACTGGCGCAGCAGGAGGCCCATGACCGTGCTCTTGCCCGCCCCGGTCTCGCCGACCAGGGCCACGGTTTGGCCCGGTTCGACGGTGAAGTCGATCCCGTCCAGGGCCTTGCGTCCCGATTCGTAGGAGAACGCGATGTGCTCGAAGCTGACCTGGCCCCTGACCCGTTCCAGCGGCACGGCGCCGGGCAGATCCTGCACGGCCGAGCGGGTGTCGAGCACCTCGAAGAACTGGGCCAGGGCCGGCGCCTGCATGAACAGGCTGTTGGTGAAGCCGACCACCTGGCCGAGCCGGCCGATGAGGTGGGTGGCGAAGCCCATGAAGGTGACGATCTCGCCGACGCTGGCCTCGCCCTTGAGGTTGAGCCAGGCGCCGAGGGCGAAGATGGTGATGATGGTCGTGGTCGAGGCGGCGCCGTTGAGCACGCTCACCGCGGCCCACCAGTTGAGCACCGGGAACTGGGCCTTGAGCACCTGGTCGATCACCTGGCGCAGCTGTTTGAGTTCCGCCCGCTGGCGGACGAAACTCTGCACCAGCACCACGTTGCCAATGGCGTCGCCCGCCTGTTCGGCCAGCCGGGTGTGCTGGGACTGCACCTCGCCCTGGGCGTTGTGGGTGCGGTGGGTGACAAAGGCGGTCACCGCGGTGGATACGGCGGTGAGCACGATGAGCACCAGGGCCAGTTTCCAGTTGAGCAGCAGGGTGAGCGGCAGCAGCACCAGCAGGGCGACAAAGGTGGACAGGTGACTGCGGAACATGGACAGCCAGAGCTGGAACAGCCGGTCGCCGCCGGAATGCATGATGCTGAGCAGGCGGCCGGAGTGGGCGCCGCGGTGGTAGGCCAGGTGCAGGCGGAGCACATGGGCGAAGTACTCGGCCAGCACATCGAGGCGCAGCCGGTGGGCGAGCCGGTCGGCGTGCAGGGAGACAAGCGCGCCGAGTGCGATGCCGCCCACCCCGACCAGCAGCCAGACGCCGAAGATGCGGATGCCGTCGTGCAGGGTGGCCTCGGCGCCGCGGGTGGTCGCCTGGGTGAGCAGGTCGATGGTCTTGCCGAACAGGATGGGTTCCACGAACGGCACCGCCGCCAGGGCGAGGTTGGCCAGGGTCAGGGTGAGGGCCATCCCCCGCACCGGCTTGAGCAGCAGCAGGGCCCGGCGGTAGACTCTGAGCGGCTTGAAGTCGATCATGGCGCGTCCCTCCGCTCTGCGTCGTTCACAAGGACACCCCGACGGCCTTCGCGCCGCCGGGGTGTCGGTCCCTCAGGCTGTCCCGCCGTGTCCCCGTCCGGTCCGGTCACCGGCGGGGGCGCAGGTCAGTTCTCCTGCTCTTTCTGCTGGGCGTTGTCGTACAGGGCGATGAAGTTGATCGGCTCCATGAGAAACGGCATGAAGCCACCGTCCACCGCGGCCTGGCAGACGATCTGGCGGGTGAAGGGGAAGAGCATGAGCGGACAGTCCACGGCCAGCACGCGCTCGTGGTGCTCCGCCGGGATGTGCTTCATCAGGAAGACCGCGGCGTGCTCGATCTCGATGATGAACATCACCGAGTCGCTGTTGTTCTTGTCATGCACCTTGGCTGTGATGGCGATGGACACCTCGCTGTGTTCCTCGTCGAGCTTGGCGTTCTTCAACTGCAGGTTGAAGTCCACCTTGGGATCCTGGTTGCGGGTCAGGAAGACCTTGGGGGCGTTGGGGCTCTCGAAGGAGAAGTCCTTGATGTACATCTTCTGCATGCGGAAAACCGGTATGTCCTGGTTGGCGGTCTGTTCGCTCATGGGGTGTCCTTTGTCTGGGTCAGTGGGTGGTGGCCGTCATGGCCGGCGGGAGTCGAAAATCGGCGCACCATACCAAGCTGCCGCGCGGAAGCAAAGCACAATGCGTCTCACTCTTCGCTGAGGAACTGCTTGAGGAAGCGGCCGGTGTACGAGTCGGAACAGCCGGCCACCTGCTCGGGTGTGCCGGCGGCGAGCACCCGGCCGCCGCCGCTGCCGCCCTCCGGGCCGATGTCGATCACCCAGTCCGCGGTCTTGATCACGTCCAGGTTGTGCTCGATCACCACCACCGTGTTGCCGGCGTCGACCAGGCGACCGAGCACCTGCAGCAGGTGCTGGATGTCCGCCGGGTGCAGGCCGGTGGTCGGCTCGTCGAGGATGTAGAGGGTGCGGCCGGTGGCGCGGCGGCTCAGTTCCTTGGCCAGCTTGACCCGCTGGGCCTCGCCGCCGGAGAGGGTCACCGAACTCTGGCCCAGGGTGACGTAGCCCAGGCCGACATCGACGATGGTCTGCAGCCGGTGTTGGATGGGCGGCACGTTCTGGAAGAAGTCCAGTGCCTCCTCCACGGTCATGGCCAGGATTTCGGCGATGGTCCTGCCCTTGTAGCGGATGTCCAGGGTCTCCTCGTTGTAGCGTTTGCCCTGGCAGCGCTCGCAGGTGACGTACAGGTCCGGCAGGAAGTGCATGGCGATGCGGATGACGCCGTCGCCCTCGCAGGTCTCGCAGCGGCCGCCCTTGATGTTGAAGCTGAACCGGCCCGGCCGGTAGCCGCGCGCCCGCGATTCGGGCAGGCGGGCGAGCAGTTCGCGGATCGGGGTCATCACCCCGGTGTAGGTGGCCGGGTTGGACCGGGGGGTGCGGCCGATGGGGCTCTGGTCGATGTCGATGACCTTGTCCAGATCGTCCATGCCGGAGAGCAGGTGCGGCCCCCTGGTGTAGTTCCTTTTGTCGCTGAAGTAGCGCTGGGCCTCGGCGAACAGGGTCTCGATCACCAGTGAACTCTTGCCCGAGCCGGACACGCCGGTCACGCAGGTCATCACCCCGAGCGGGAAGCGGACGGTCAGGTCCTGGAGGTTGTTCACCCGCGCGCCGCGCACCGTGATGGCGTGGGCCGCTTCGCCCTGCACCGGCCGCCGCTGCCGCGGCACCTCGATCTTCAGCCGGCCGGAGAGGTAGCCGCCGGTCTGCGAACCTTCGCAGTCGAGCAGGCCCGGCACCGGGCCGGAGTAGAGCACCTCGCCGCCGTGCACGCCCGCGCCCGGGCCGATGTCGAGCACGTGGTCGGCGTTGGCGATGGTGTCCGCGTCGTGCTCGACCACGATCACCGTGTTGCCCAGATCGCGCAGGTTGACGAGCGTCTTGATGAGCTTGTTGTTGTCGCGCTGGTGCAGGCCGATGCTCGGCTCGTCGAGGATGTAGAGCACCCCGGCCAGGCCCGAGCCGATCTGCGAGGCCAGGCGGATGCGCTGGGCCTCGCCGCCGGAGAGCGTCCCGGCCTTGCGGTCGAGTGACAGGTAACCGAGGCCCACGCCGTGGAGAAAGAACAGCCGCTCGCGGATCTCCTTGAGGATGGGCCGGGCGATGGTCGCCTGGCGCTCGTCGAGCCGGAGGGTTTCGAGTTCGCCGATGAGCGACTCGATGGCCATGCGGGTCAGGTCGGTGATCGACCAGCCGCCCACGCGCACGGCCAGGGCCTCGGGCTTGAGCCGGGCGCCGTTGCAGGCCGGGCAGTGCTGCTCGTTCATGAACTCCTCGATCTCCTCGCGCAGGCGGGCCGAGGTGGTCTCGCGGAACAGCCGGTTCAGGCGCGGAACAATGCCCTCGAAGGCGAGTTGCGAGACCATCCTCCGCCGGCCGCGGGTGTGCACGAACTCGAGCTTTTCCCGGCCGGTACCGTGCAGGAAGGCCTGCTGCACCCGGGCGGGCAGGTCGGCAAAGGGCGTGGCCAGGTCAAACTTGTAGTGGCTGGCAAAGGCCTCGATCCACTGGCTGCCCATGGCCGCCAGCCGCCGCCGGGTCCACGGGGCGATGGCGCCCTCGATGAGCGACAGTGACGGATCCGGGACAATGCGTTTTTCGTCGATGAACTGGTTGAAGCCCAGGCCGGTGCAGGCCGGGCAGGCGCCGATGGGGTTGTTGAACGAGAACAGCTGCGGCGACAGTTCCGGCACCGAGAGACCGCACCGGTGGCAGGCGGCCGATTCGCTGAACAGCACCTCCTCGCCGCTGTCCGGGAACAGGGCGACCATCACCCCGTCACCCAGGGCCACGGCGGTGCTCACCGACTCGTCGAGACGGCGGCGGATGGCGGGTTTGAGCACCAGCCGGTCGATCACCGCCTCGATCTGGTGGAATTTGTTCTTGTCGAGAACGATCTCCTCGCCGAGTTGGCGGATCTCACCGTCCACCCGCACCCGCACGAACCCCTCCTTGCGCAGCCGCTGCAGCACCTGCTCGTGCTGGCCCTTCTTGCGGGCAACGAGCGGCGCCAGCAGGATGACCTTCTCCCCCTCGGGCCGGGCGAGCAGGGCGTCGAGCATGTCGTGCACTGACTGGGAGCGGATCGGGTCACCGCAGGTGGGGCAGTGGGGCTGGCCGGCGCGGCCGAAGAGCAGGCGCAGGTGGTCGTAGATCTCGGTGACCGTGCCCACGGTGGAGCGCGGGTTCTTGCTGGTGGTCTTCTGCTCGATCGAGACCGCAGGCGAAAGCCCCTCGAGCAGGTCCACGTCCGGCTTGTCCATCTGCCCGAGGAACTGGCGGGCGTAGGTGGACAGCGACTCCACGTAGCGGCGCTGCCCCTCGGCGTAGAGGGTGTCAAAGGCCAGGGTGGACTTGCCCGAGCCGGACAGGCCGGTGAAGACGATGAGTTTGTTGCGGGGCAGGTCAACCGAGATGTTCTTCAGGTTGTGCATGCGCGCGCCCCGGATGCGCAGGAATTGCGGCTCCATGGCTGTGAGCAAGGCTTCCTTGAAAGAGGGGTGGGCGGGGCGGCCGCGGGTCGGCCGCGGGGCAACGATAAGCACGCCGGGCCGGCAGGGCAAAAAAAAGGATCCCGAGCAGCGGCTGCTCGAGATCCAACGAAAAAACCCGGCAAGCGCGCTTGCCGGGTGTATGAACTGGCTCCCCGGGAGGGACTCGAACCCCCGACAAGGTGGTTAACAGCCACCTGCTCTACCAACTGAGCTACCGAGGAATGGTGCTCGGGACAAACAAACGGCACCGATGAAGGCCGCCGTTTCGAGAGAAGTTACATAGCACAGGCCGTCCGGGGCGTCAACAGAAAAGAACCGCCGCGCCCGGGCCCCGCGGATTTCCGCGCCAGCCGCCTCCCGGGCTCAGCTGAGCCGGGTCTTGAAGTCCTCGTAGCCGAAGCGGCGCACGGTTTCCAGCCGGTCCTCATCCGGGTGGTAGAGGACGATGGCCGGCAGCTGCACGCCGTTGAAGGTGTTGGTCTTGACCATGGTGTAGATGGCCATGTCGGTGAACACCAGCCGGTCGCCGGCGACCAGCGGCCGGTCGAAGGAATACTCGCCGGCCACGTCGCCGGCCAGGCAGGAAAGCCCGCCGATGCGGCAGGTCCATCCCTTTTCGCCGGGCTCGCCGGCGCCGATGAGGTGCGGCCGGTAGGGCATCTCCAGCACGTCGGGCATGTGCGCCGGCACCGAGGCGTCGATGACGGCCACGGGCAGGTCGGCGTTGACCACGTCGAGCACCGTGGCCACCAGGTAGCCGGCGTTGAGGGCCACCGCCTCGCCCGGCTCCAGGTAGACCTGCACGCCCCAGCGCTCGCGGAAGCGGTTGACGATGCTGACCAGCAGGTCTAGGTCGTAGCCCGGGCGGGTGATGTGGTGGCCGCCGCCGAAGTTGACGTAGGCCATTCGCGGCAGGACGTCCCCAAAGGCGTGTTCCACCGCGGCCACGGTCCGCTCCAGGCAGTCGGCGTCCTGCTCGCAGAGGTTGTGCCAGTGCAGGCCGCTGATCCCGTCCAGCCGGTCGGTGCGGAAGTCGGCCCGGCGGATGCCCAGGCGCGAGCCGGGCGCGCAGGGGTCGTACAGGGGCACCGCGCCCTCGGAATGCTCGGGGTTGATGCGCAGGCCGAACTCCAGCCGGCGCCCCGCGGCCGCGGCCCGCTGCCGGGCCAGCGGCATGAACCGGTCCTTCTGGGCAAAGGAGTTGAACACCAGGTGGTCGCTGGTCAGGGCCAGATCCTCGATGTCCGCGGCCGAGTAGGCGGCGGCGAAGCTGTGCACCTCGCGGCCGAACTCCTCCCGGCCGAGCCGCGCCTCGTGGGGCGAACTGCAGCAGACCCCGTCGAGCACCTCGGCGAGCTGCGGGAACACCCGGTACATGGCGAAGCACTTGAGCGCCAGCAGGATGCGGCAGCCGGTGCGCGCCTTGACCCGGCCGAGCACGGTGAGGTTGTCGGCGAGCAACCCCTCGTCGATGACAAAGGCCGGGGTCGCCACCCGCGCCGGGTCGAACCGGCAGGCGAGCCGGCCGTTAAAGCCTTCGTCGGTCACAGTTCCACTGCCTGCCAGGGCAGGCCGTAATGGTTCAGGTCGGCCATGAACGGATCCGGGTCAAATTCTTCCATGTTCCACACGCCGGCGCGTTTCCAGACATTGGTGAGCATCATCTTGGCGCCGATCATGGCCGGCACGCCGGTGGTGTAGCTGATCGCCTGGGAGCCGACCTCGCGGTAGGCCGCCTCGT
>Ga0265295_1003506_pt1 | contig 22746 bp, 23 predicted proteins | sample Munlansysbiofilm_FD_192503 | JGI IMG/M metagenome (GOLD analysis project Ga0265295, IMG submission 192503) | Leachate microbial communities from a municipal landfill in Southern Ontario, Canada - Methane capture system biofilm | ecosystem: Engineered > Solid waste > Landfill > Unclassified ...
ACTTATTTTGCAAGAAGGAAAAGCACCCAAAGGTGCGCGGGCATTCCGCCGAGGAAAACCCAGTGTTAACGTAGCCTTTAGAGCTTTGCTTTAAAGACGTGTCAAGAGTTCTGCAAGAACTCTAATAATGAGAGACAAATAATAGTCATTCTTTGTTAAAATGTAAAGGGTTCGTATGAATGAGAAAATGTTGAAAAAATTAGAAAATTATAGAGTCTTATACGCCGAAGATGAAGTGGGTGTGCGCAAAAATGTTTGTGAGCTTTTAAGTCTACTTTTTAAAGAAGTTTACCTTGCAAATGATGGCGAAGAAGCCTATGCCCTTTTTGAAGAGCATAAACCAGATTTAGTGATTACAGATATTAAAATGCCTCGATTAAGTGGAATTGATTTGGTTAAAAAAATACGCCAAAGTGATGAAGAGGCCCACATAATTATTATTACGGCGTATACAGAAGTTGATTTTATGTTAGAAGCGATTGAACTTTCATTGCTTCGTTATATTGTAAAACCCATTACTGAGGCAAAACTCTTTGATGCTTTGGAAAAATTTTTGCAAGCACGTGAAAAAGAGCATGTTAAAGAGCTAGCACCCCATTGGTCTTACGATTTTCTTCAAAAAAGTGTTACGAACGGTACGGATGTGTATGAATTAACAAAAAAAGAGGCAAAGCTTATTGAACTTCTTTTGCAAAAAGATTCTATCATTACCTATGCGGAAATAGAAGAGAAATTGTGGGAAGGTGAGTACATGAGTTTAAACGCATTGCGTTTAATGATTAAAAATTTAAGAAAGAAGTTACCAGAGGGTGTTTTAAAGAATATACAAGGAATTGGTTACAAATTGTAACATTATTTTTTAAATAAAGTTTAAATTTTGCCATATATGTTACAAAATGAAACCATAGGCTCTTTAAAGAGGAGTAATTGACTCTTTACATGTAAAGATACATAATTTTGACATAACTATCACATATAATCGCCTTTAGAAATAATACTAAAAGGAGTCAGACATGACAAAGTTTCTTAAAGTGATGGCAGCGGCAACGCTTCTTGTTTCATCTGCAATTGCAGCAGAGTACACCATTAAACTTACTCACGTAGTAAGTCCAAACACCCCAAAAGGTAAAGGTGCTGATTTCTTTGCAAAAAGAGTTGGCGAGCTCACCAATGGTAAAGTCGAAGTGATTGTATTTCCAAACTCTCAACTTTATGGTGATGGCGAAGAGATGAAAGCGTTAAAACTCGGTAACGCACACATCGCAATGCCAAGCTTCTCTAAATTTACAAGCATTGTTCCTGAGATGCAACTTTTTGATTTACCGTTCATCTTTAGAGACAAAGACCATCTTTATAAAGTTTTAGATGGTGAAGTAGGTCAAATCTTAAAAGATAAAGTGACCAAAAAAGGCTTTGTCGCGCTTGATTATTGGGATGCAGGTTTTAAACACCTCTCTTCAAACAAAAAAGCGATTCTTCTTCCTGAAGATGCATCAGGTCAAAAATTTAGAATTATGAGTTCACACGTTTTAGAAGCACAATTTAAAGCAGTGAATGCAAATCCTCAAGTACTACCATTTTCAGAGGTTTATTCAGCGCTTCAACAAGGCGTTGTTGATGGTGCGGAAAACCCACTTTCTAACTTCTATACTAAGAAATTCAATGAAGTTCAAACAGACCTAACCCTTTCAAATCATGGTTATTTAGGCTACTTAGTTATTATGAGTGAGAGTTTTTGGAAAAAATTTCCAAAAGATTTGAAACCAATGGTTCTTCAAGCAATGAAAGAAGCAACAGAATATGAGCGAAAAGAAGCAGCTCTTGATGATGATGATATGCTTGCAAAAATCAATGAGTATGCGAAAACGTCTGGAAACCTCAAAATCCACACCCTCACTCCTGAGCAAAAAGCGGCATGGCAAAAAGCGATGGAAGCGATTTATCCACAGTTTTATAAAACCATTGGTGAAGACTTAATTAAAAAAGTTCAAGCCGTTAAGTAAGGTGAGCCAAAGGCTCTTTGGAAAAAACCAAAGAGCCTTTTGAGGCTTTTGTAGTGATTACATGTAAAAATACAATGAAGAAGAAACGATGAGAAAGTATTTTACTATCCTAGATTTGGGAGTTATGGCACTCAATAAAAATATTGCCGTATTTGGTATAACACTAGGCGTTCTCCTAGCGTTTATGAACGTAGTTTTGCGCTACTTTTTTGAAATGAGTCTTACGTGGGCAGGAGAGCTTACGAACTACTTATTTATGTGGTCAGCACTCTTTGGTGCTGCGTATGGTTTCAAAAAAGGAGTGCATATCTCTGTGACCATGCTTTTAGAAAAACTACCGCCGATGATGGCAAAAGTGATTTTAATGGCAGCGCATCTCTTTAGTTGTCTCTATTTAGGATTGATGGCATATTTAGGGTATGAACTTACGTTAATGATGATTGATTTTGGTGAAATGAGCATTGACCTTGGTGTTCCGATGTGGATTCCACACCTAGTCCTTCCTTTAGCCTTTGTTGGGGCTTCATTCCGTGCGGGTGAGAAGATATTTGAAGTTGCAGAGATGAATGCAAAAAATGTTGTGGTGAACCACGAATTAGAAGCGATTAAAGATTCATTAGAGATAAGAGGAGTTAAAGATGTTAATGCTTAGTCTATTTGGATTGCTCTTCTTATTGATGTTTTTAGGCGTTCCTGTATCTGTCTCATTGGGTGCAAGTACACTTATTACCGCTTTCTTCTTTACCGAAATGGACTTAATGGGCATTACCTCTCATGTGTTTGATGGTCTCAATAAATACACATTGATGGCGATTCCTATGTTTATTTTAGCAGGCTCATTCCTTTCTAAAGGTGGAGCGGCACATCGTATTATTGATTTTGCAAAGTCCATTGTAGGACATCTTCCTGGCGGTCTTCCTATTTCAGCTATTTTTGCATCAATGATTTTTGCAGCCGTGAGTGGAAGCTCACCAGCAACCGTTGCTGCCATTGGTTCGGTGATGTTTTCGGCCATTAAAGAAGCAGGCTATCCTAGAGGGTACGCCATTGGTACGATTGCAACATCAGGAAGTTTGGGTATTTTGATTCCCCCATCCATTGTCTTTATTGTTTATGGTGTAACCGCAGATCTTTCCATTGGTAAGCTTTTTATGGCAGGTGTTATACCTGGTTTATTGCTGGGTTTTATGTTAATGGCACTGACCTATGTAGGGGCAGTTCGTTTAGGGTTTAAACGACAAGAACCCGCTCCTTTTAAAGTGCGTTTACAAAAATTCAAGGATGCTTTTTGGGCATTAATGTTGATTGTTTTGGTTATTGGTGGAATTTACGGTGGTCTTTTTACTCCGACCGAAGCAGGAGCTGCTAGTGCAGTGTATGCTTTTTTTGTTTCTGTTTTTGTCTATAAAGATTTAAAACTTAAAGATGTTTATCCTATTATCTTAGAATCAGCACTCACCAGTGCGATGATTTTCTTTATTATTGCCAATGCGATGATTTTTGCGCACTTTTTAACCGATGAGACGATTCCTCAGCAAATTACACAAATGATTATGGACGCTGATGTTGGTCCTATTATGTTCTTGGTCATTGTTAATATTTTATTATTGCTTATGGGACAATTTATGGAGCCTAGCTCGGTTGTTATGATTACCGTGCCACTGCTTTTACCTCTGGTTATTGCCTTAGGAATTGATCCAATTCACTTTGGTGTTATTATGGTCGTTAACATGGAAATTGGTATGATAACCCCACCCGTTGGACTGAATCTCTTTGTGGCTGCAGGTATGACAGGGCTGAGTCTCAAAGAAGTTGTCGTAGCATCGCTTCCATGGGTTGCTGTGTTATTTGTAGGACTTATTATTATTACGTATATACCTATCATCTCTTTATGGTTGCCGCAATTGATGTTTGGCGTGTAATCTTTACATGTAAAAGGTAAGAAGGCTCAAAACCTTCTTACCTTGAATTTTTATGAATAAAAATAAATAGGGGTCAGGGCTTTACATGTAAAGAAAAAAGTCTTAAAAAGTTAATGTTTATCGCTCGTGTGTAACATCAGCAATAATGCGATTAAGCATCTCTAAAAGAGGGGTGATGTCATTTTTGCAAACATCATAAACGGCTTCAGCATCCAAATCAAAATAGTGATGCGTAAGAATATCTCTCATCCCCTTGATAGCCTTCCAGTTAATCTCAGGATATTTTATAAGCAAAGCGTGATGGGTGAGTTTATCGATATGTTTCAGACTCTCACCAATGGCAATAAGTTGCATACAAAACGCATCAAGTTTTTCTAACCCTTCATCGTTTGTAAGAAAATAATCCAAATTCGGAATTTTTGAAAATCGGTACAAAATTCTTTCTGCTGCCTTTGCCGTTTGTTTTAGCGTTTCTAGCACTAAAAGAGTATTAGACATAAATAGCTTCTTTCGTGATTTGTTCTTTCAAAAAAGGATTCATCGTATCTCTTAATCGAATGACATCTACGGGTATTTTAAATGTTTCTTGTAATTCTTGACGAATCGCACAGAGTGTTAAGAGGTTTGGTTTATCTAATTGTACAATGACGTCAATATCACTCTCTTTCGTTGTTGTACCTTTAGCATAACTACCAAATAAACCAATTTTAGTGACAGAATATTTTTGATAAAATTCATCTTTATGGGTTTGCAAAAAAGACAAAATATCTTCACGACGCATAATGTGCCTCCTTTAAAGTGATTTGTTTACATTATAACACATTCAGTAACTCTTACATGTAAACACAAAGTGATTGTAAAAAAGTTTAAAGTTTAGCCCTGACCCCTGTTGAAATGGTTACAAAACGATTTCAAAAAGGCTTTTTGCTGAAAGATTTATTGTAATTTTGAAAATTTTGTGATAGACTTTCCATGCCTTTAAAAAATTCAAGGAGACAATATGAAATTAGCTAAACTTAGCTTGGCGGCTATGGTAGTTGCAGGTCTTGCATCTAGCTCTTTTGCGGCAGATACATTGGCTGACGCATTCAAAAACGGAAAAGTAAAAGGTCAGTTAAAAGCATGGTATTATGACAAAACAGTTGAAAATGCAGCTGATGAAAATGCTAATGTACTTGCATTAGGTCTTGAGCTTAATTATGTAACTGATAGCTTGTATGGCTTCTATGCAGGTGCGACATTTCAAGGTGCGTCACAACCATGGATTGAAGATGATGCAAAAACAAGATTTGATAAAGAAATGCATACAAGCGGTGCAGTGCTCTCTGAAGCATATTTAGGTTATAAAATTGGCAAAACCAATGCAAAAATTGGTCGCCAGTACATTTCTACTCCATTAGTAAATGGTTCAGGTGGACGTATTTTTAAAGAGTCATTTGAAGGTGTGACTGTTGTCAATACTGATATTCCTCAAACAACATTAATCGCTGGTTATGTCAACAAATTTCAAGGCAGAACATCTGCAGTTGATGATAAGAATGACTTAGGTGATGCACCAGATTTTCATAAATCTGTAGTAATTGGAGCAGGTTCTAGCCAATACGCTTCATTTGATGGCGCTTATACAGCAGCAGTTATTAATAAATCAATTACAGGTTTAACGTTAACAGGACAATATGCAGTACTTAATGATGTTAAAGATGCAGGCGATGTTGATGTTTATTATACAGAAGCAAACTATGTCCTTCCTGTTGCAGGCTTCAAACTAGGGTTTGATGTAAACTACAGAGGTTCAAGAACTGATAGTAGTACATTAGATGCTTTAGATTTAGAAGGAGATATGGTAGCCGGTCGTATCTCGATTAAAGAGCTTGCAGGTTTTGGTGCATCATTTGCAGCATCAACAACAGATAGCAATGATAACGTCATTCTTGGTGTGGGTAATGGACCGTCTTCTTATACCGGTACATTGATTCGTGCAAGTACACAAACAGCTACATTTAACACAGATGCGTATCTTTTTACTGCAACATATGATTTCAGTAAATTAGGTGCCACAGGTCTTGGAATTTTAGCACAGTATAGTCAAATAGAGAGAGACAAAGGCGGTTCAAGACCTGCTGACACTGAGTTAACTTCATATGCTGCGGCGGTTACATATGATGTACCTGCACTTAAAGGTCTCTCTTTTGCTCTTCAATATGAGACTCAAGAGACTGATACAGATGGCGTTAGCAAATATGACACTGATGAGTTAAGATTTTTGGCAAATTACAAATTCTAATTTGTTCGATTCTCACATCGTAGAGAGTGGCACTCGCCACTCTCTTTTTTTATTTCCCAAAATAGGGGTCAGGGCTTTACTTTACACTTTTACAGATGTTAAACTCAAGCCTCTTATGCTAGTTATCCTCTTTTTTACACATGTTATGCTACAATTGTAGATACATTACACTACAAGGCACTACAATGAAAAAAGCCATTAACATTCGTTTGGATGAAAACCTCATCCATGAAATAGACGCGTATGCAAAAGAGTTAGATAGAACACGTACGTATATTATTGAAAAAGCGGTGGGAGGTTATTTCGATACTTTAGATGAGATGATTTCCGATAAACGCATCGATGAAATTAAAAGTGGTCACATGGAAGTTTTTACCTTAGAAGAGACTGCAAAACGCTTAGGACTTCGTTAAGTGTATCAGATTATTGTTCCAAACATTGTGCTAAAAGAACTTGAAAATATTGACAAAATAAATCAATTACACATATTTGAAAAAATTAAAGAGTTAGAAGAAGGCAATTTTTCAAACGATAAAGCACTCAAAGGTAAATACAAAGGCAAATTTCGGAAAAGAGCAGGGAATTACCGCATTATTTACTTGAAAGAGAATGATTTGGTATTGATTACACTGGTGCGTATTGCACATAGAAGAGAAGCGTATTGAGCCATGAAAGAGTAACCGTCGTAAAAATCATTTATACTCTGGCAAGATGACAACATAACTTTTAGCACCTTCTAAAAGTATGGTATAATATGGCAATTTAGCATAAGGATAGCAAAATGACTAAAAAAATAACGATTACTTTGGAAGAAAATCTTATTGATGAATTGGGTCTGGTTGCGCTTGAGAGTGGGAAGAAAAAGGCTCAAGTGATTCGTGAAGCTTTGCAAGAGTATTTTGATGTGCAATCTATCAGTAAAACGGTTCAGGAGTATAAAATGGGAACCTTAAAACCCCTTTCACATCACGATATAAGGGTTGAACTTGGCTTATGATATTGTTTATGACCCAAAGGTGCTTAAACAACTCAAAAAGTTAGACAAAGAGATAGCCTCTTTGATACTCGATGGCATAGAATCTTTTGCATCAAATCCTGTTTTGACCAAAATTAAAAAACTCAAAACACCTTTTGATGGAGCATATAGACTGAGAATAGGTGATTATAGAGTTATTTTTTACCACGAAGAAAATCTCATGCTTATTTCTAAAGTGGCACATCGAAAAGATGTTTACATGTAATAGACTATTTTTTCACCACTGCGTTTATTTGACTTTAGTCAATTTTTTTGTATACTACTTTCTCGTAACCAAACGGTAACACACATTTTTAAGGAGAAAATATGAAATTAGCTAAACTTAGCTTGGCGGCTATGATGGTTGCTGGACTTGCATCCAGTTCTTTTGCGGCGGACACTTTGGCGGACGCATTTAAAAATGGTAAAGTAAATGGTGCTGTTCAAGGGTATTACTGGACAAAAGATACAGGCAATACTACAGCTGAAATTTTTACAACAGGTTTAGACCTTAGTTATGAGACTGCAAAATTATACGGTTTTGCGTTTAAAGGAACATTCCAATCTTCTTCTTCTCCGTTTATTAATCAAGATGGAAGAGATAATTATGGTGATATGCACGGTTCAGGTGCGGTGCTTTCAGAGGCATACCTTTCATATACTCTAGGCAAAACAACAGCGCTTGTTGGTCGTATGTATCTTGATACCCCATTGGTTGCATCAAGTGGTTCTCGTATGACAAAACAATCGTTCGAAGGTGCTGCAATTATCAACACTGACCTTCCAGATACAACGTTAATCGCTGGTTATGTTCAAAAGTTCCAAGATAGAACAGATGGTGATGGTAACATTGGCAAATTCAAAAGAGAATTTGGTACAGGTTCAGGTGTTGCAAATGACTTACATCCTGAAATTGAAGATGGTGCATTTACAGTAGCAGCAATTAACAAATCAATCACAGGTCTGACTTTAACAGCAGCTTACGCACAAGCTAACGATTTAAAAGATATTATGGATAGATTGAGCATTGCATACGCTGAGGCTGATTATAAAGGTAAAGCAGGTAGCTTTAGTTATGGTTTAGCAGCACAGTACTATGACAATGATTTTGGTGGCAATGACACAACATATGATGCAAATAATTTATGGGCGACAAAATTAAGCTTAGGTTATGATGCATTTGGTGCGTATGTAGCGTACTCAAAAGTCAATGATAAAACCAATGGCTTGGGTGTTGTTTCAGGTCTTGGCGGGGGAGCTGACCTTGCTTACACAGGTTCACCAATTATGTCAAGTAGCTATGAAAATGATACTGAAGCCTACAAAGTTGGCGCAACGTATGCCATTATGAAAAATGCCAATGTTGGTGTAAGTTATACCGTTAACGATATTGATAGTGCTGATTATGAAGCAGCATTTGCTGCGATTGAAGCAGATTATGCGTTTGAGGGTGCACTTAACGGTTTAAATACTGCATTGATTTTTGAAGATGGTAGCAAAGATGCTTCTGGCAAAAATGCTATGAGACTTAACGTCAACTACAAATTCTAATTCTCTCTTTTGTAACAACCTCGCCTTAGGGCGGGGTTTCTTTTTTACACGTTTTTTCTCTTCTGCTCATTTTTTATACACTTCCAGCCTGTCAAGAGATTCGATCTTAAGTAACTTTTTAGTACCATTTTCATCAACTACACTAAGGAGTTGACATGAAGAAATTGGCGTTACTTGCTACCTCTGCTGCCGTTTTGGCAACGTTTTCTTATGCGAAAGAGATTAATGTGGGTGTTGTTATGGCGATGAGTGGACCAGTGGCTGCTTATGGACAAACCACCTATGAAGGCATTGAGTTTGCAAATTCATTGCAACCAAAGCTTAAAAATGGCGATACTATTAAGCTTATTTTGGTCGACAACAAAGGTGATAAAGTTGAAACGGCTAATGCAACGACACGTTTAATTAGTTCGGATAAGGTTGTGGGTATTTTAGGAGCGCTTACGAGTACCAATACGGCACAAGTTATGGCCATTGCTGAGAAAAAAAGTATTCCTGTTATTGCACCTGTTGCGACCAACGATAAACTCACAGAAAATAAAAAATTTGCAAGTCGTGTTTGTTTTACAGACTCGTTTCAAGGCGAAGTTGTCGCCAATTATGCGCTGAAAGATTTAAATCTTAAAACAGCGGTTGTGGTTGTCGATCAAGCACAAGTCTACTCTTTAGGTCTTGCCAAAGCCTTTAAAGAATCTTTTACAAAAAATGGCGGAAAGATTGTTAAGGAGATTAAAGTAAGCTCAGGCGATAAAGATTTTAAAGCCGTTGTTTCTCAAATCAAAGCAGCAAATCCTGATTTTCTTTTCTTACCAATGTACCATCCTGAAGTCTCTATGATTGCCCGTCAAGCCAAACAAATTGGTTTAAGCAAGCCAATGTTTTCAACCGATGGTGTTGCCAATCAAACGTTTATTGACTTAGGTGGGGACGCTGTTGAGGGACATATGTTTACCGACTTCTTTGATTATGGTGCGCCTCCAACTGGGAAATCAAAAGAATTCATTGCGGCGTATGCTAAAAAAACAGGAAAAGAAGAGGTGAACTCTTTTGTTGCTTTAGGTGCGGATGCGTATAACGTTATGGTCGATGCCATGAATCGTTGCGAAAATCCAGAAGATAGCATTTGTGTCAACAATGCCATTAAATCAACGGTTAATTTTGAAGGTGTTTCAGGTGTAATTAACCTTGATAAAACAGGTAACTCAACTCGTTCTGCGGTTATTAAAGTTGTAAAAAATGGAAAAGCGGTCTATAAATCAACCGTCAATCCTTAATTTTTTTAACTTCTCTGCTTTTACATGTAAAGGCAGAGATTTTAGAATAGTGCCTAATGTGAGGCATTGTTCTAAAATTTTTCAGGAGAATCTATTTGGATTTAACAATGTTTATGCAACAAATGGTCAATGGTTTTAGCCTTGGCAGTATGTATGCACTCATTGCTATTGGTTATACGATGGTGTATGGTGTATTGCGTCTCATTAACTTTGCACATGGCGATATTATGATGGTGGGTGGTTTTTTAGGATTTTTTGGTATGGAAGTTTTGGGGCTTCCTTTTGTAGCAGCAGTTCTTTTAGCGATTGTTGGTGCAGCACTTTTAGGTATGGCAAGCGATAGAGTGGCGTATAGGCCACTACGCGAAGCTCCTAAAATCTCGCTTTTAATTACCGCTATTGGCGTGAGCTTTTTTCTTGAAAATGCGTTCAACGTCTTTTTTGGAGGTGTTCCTCGCGCATTTCCTGTACCTGCTTACTTAGAAGTGATGGTGGAATTTTTTGGCTTAATGATGCCGATGTCTGCAGTCATTGTCCCCATTATGACAGCATTTTTATTGAGTGTTATTTTATGGATTTTATTTAAAACCAAATACGGTATGGCAATACGCGCACTTGCCTTTGATGTTAGTACGGTAAATTTGATGGGAATTGATGCCAATCGTGTCATTACTCTTGTTTTTGGAATGGGCTCAGCACTTGCGGCTGTAGGTGGTATTTTTTGGGCGGTGAATTATCCTTCTGTTGAGCCAATGATGGGTGTACTTGTAGGGCTTAAAGCCTTTGCTGCTGCGGTTGTTGGAGGCATAGGTAGTGTGGGTGGCGCTGTGCTTGGTGGCTTAATTATTGGATTTACTGAAGTCGTTGTTATTGCTTTTTTCCCAGAACTAGGTGGCTATAAAGATGCGTTTGCCTTTATCTTTTTGATTCTTATTTTATTGTTTAAGCCTACAGGAATTTTAGGAATTGATTTTGAAAAGAGTAGGTTTTAAGATGCAAGCAATGAAACATAAAGATTTTATCATCAAACTCTCAATGATTTTAGGCACGGTCTGGTTTATTTGGTTTGCTAATGGACATTTTGATGAGTACACTGTTCGAATTTTAAATAACATTGCCATTTTTGTTATTTTAGCCGTTAGCTACAATTTAATTAATGGTGTCACAGGTCAGTTTTCACTTGAGCCTAATGGATTTGTCGCCATTGGTGCGTATGTAACAGCACTTTTACTTATTTCTCCAGATGCAAAATCGTATCAGTATGCTATTGCGGATCCTTATCCTTTTGTTATGACGCTTCAATCAAATTTTGTGGTTGCCTTACTTTTGAGTGGTTTCCTTGCTGCACTTTTGGCACTGGTTCTTTCTTTTCCTGTGTTTCGTGTTCGTGGTGATTATTTAGCGATTGTAACGCTTGGTTTTGGTTTTATTATTAAAATTTTAGCCATTAATCATCCTGAAGTGACCAATGGTTCTTTAGGGCTGAATGATATTCCTGAATTTTCAAATTTGTATTGGACAGGTGGTTTGGCGATTGTTGCGGTGGTGGTTGTATTAAATATTGTCAACTCAAAATTTGGACGTGCCATGAAAGCGGTACGTGATGATGAAGATGCTGCCATTGCTATGGGGGTTAATACCTTTAAAGCCAAAACATTAGCGTTTTGTACGAGTGCTTTTTTTGAAGGTTTGGGCGGAGGTTTACTCGCAGCACTTTTAACGAGTATTTCACCTGATTTATTTGACTTTTTCTTTACTTTTCAACTCTTAATCATTATTGTTTTAGGGGGGCTTGGAAGTACAACGGGTGCGATTATTGGTACCGTTTTGGTCATGGGTGGTAGTGAATGGATGCGCTTTTTAGATGAGCCTATGAACCTTTTTGGGTATGAAACGACAGCGATGCCCGGTATGCGAATGGTTGTTTTCTCGTTAGTTTTAATTTTTATTATGCTTTTTGCTCGTGAGGGTGTCATGGGAAAACGAGAATTAACCGACCTTTTTAAATCACGCAAAAAGGGTGGCAAATGATTTTAAAAATTAACAATGTCACGAAAAATTTTGGTGGTGTGAGTGCTATCAAAGAGACGAGCTTTAGCGTTGCGCCTAAAGAAATTTTTGGTTTAATTGGACCTAATGGTGCAGGCAAAACGACGATGTTTAATATTATTACGGGAAATTATGAGCCTAGTTCTGGTGAAGTTGTCTTTCGTAACGAGACGCTCAATGGTTTAAAACCACACCGTATTGTGAGAAAAGGGATTGCTCGAACTTTTCAAAACATTCGACTTTTTTCAAGTATGAGTGTTTTAGACAATGTCTTAATTGGCTTTGATTTTCAAGCACGCTATGGTTTTATGGAGTCTATATTACGCTTTCCTCGTTTTATTGGAGAGGAAAAACGTATTAAAGCACGCTCTATGGAGATTTTAGACTATTTTGGGATGAGTGCCTATGCTCACGATAAAGCTGTGGATTTGAGTTACGGACAACAACGAAAAGTTGAAATTGCACGAGCACTTGCAACCAATCCTGAACTCTTACTTTTAGATGAACCCGCTGCTGGAATGAATCCTTCTGAAACAGAAGAATTGGGAGAGTTGATTAAAAAAGCACGAGTTGACTTTGACTTAACCGTACTTTTAATTGAGCATGATATGAAATTTGTCAATCAGCTGTGTGATAAAGTGCTTGTTTTAGATTATGGTAAAACAATTTTTGAGGGGAAACCGGCAGATGCAATTTGCGACCCAGAGGTTATTGCTGCGTATTTAGGAGATTTTCATAATGATTAGTGTTAAAAATTTGCATGTCTATTATGGACTCATTGAGGCAGTAAAGGGAATTGATTTTGAAGTCAAAGAGGGAGAAATCGTTTCATTGATTGGCTCAAACGGTGCAGGTAAAAGTTCTACACTTAAGGCTTTGCTTAACAGTGTGAAAAAAACAGGCGATATCAATTTTTTAGGGTATGACACACGCAATCATAAAACCCATACTTTAGTGCAGCATGGACTTTCATTAGTCCCTGAGGGGCGAAAAATTTTTATTAACCTTACCGTAGAAGAGAACCTTCGTATGGGTGCTTTTAATAACGATGAAAATTATGAGCATTTAAAAGATGCTATGTATGAACTTTTCCCACGTATTAAAGATAAGCGCCATCAACTTGCAGGAACTATGAGTGGTGGTGAGCAACAAATGTTAGCCATTTCTCGTGCTTTGATGGGTGAGCCTAAGCTTTTAATGCTAGATGAGCCTAGTCTTGGACTTGCTCCTAAAATTGTAGGGGAAGTGTTTGAGATTATTCAGCGTTTGCGAGGTGAGGGAATCACCATTCTTTTGGTAGAGCAAAATGCTTTTGCAGCGCTTAAAATTTCTGATAAAGCCTATGTATTGGAGAATGGAAAAATTGCTATGAGTGGTGTTGCTTCTGATATGATTGGTGATGATGCCATTCGTAAAAAGTACCTCGGCGGATAAGCCAAAAATCTTTACATGTAAACCTCTTTTTTAAGGGGTTTACACTAACTTTAATGATTTATAAACTATTTACTTTAAAACGCTAACATAATCCAATTTTTCTCTAAAAAGGGAGTTTTATGGATTTGGTATTAAAGCGCATTCTCTCCATTAAATCAGCCATTATTTTATTGGTGGTCTTTGGTTTTTTTAGTGGTTTTGCAACGTTTGTCGAAAATGATTTTGGTGTGGAAACGAGTTGGGCACTTATTTATACTTCATGGTGGTTTGAGCTGGTGCAAGTGGCATTAGGCGTCATTTTGATTTACAATATTGTGAAATACAAACTTTACACACGCGATAAACTCCCTTCTTTTCTCTTTCATCTTAGTTTTATTTTTATCCTTATTGGTTCAGGTGTAACACGTTATTTTGGTTTTGAGGGATCTTTACATGTAAGAAATGGTATGCAAGAAAATAAAGTCATGTCGAGTGATTCTTTTATTAGCGCAACTGCATTAAAAAATGATAAAACGTATCAATACAGCCATCCCCAATTGATTTCTCAAATTGGTAGTAATAATTTTTCTTTCTCCTTTGATGTCGATGGTGAAAAAGCAAGTGTAAAGTTCAAAGAGTATTTAACCTATGCCACCAAAAAAGTTGTGGATGATCCTGCGGGTGTTCCTATGATTTCAATGATTTTAAGTGGTTATGGTGAAAGCTTGAGTGTCAATTTAAAAGAGGGGGAGCGTTACGAAACCAGTGAATACATTTTTAGTTTTAACGCAAAGCCTAAAGAGAGCAAAAAAGAAGAAATCCGAATCAGTTTGGAAGATGGTAAGTTTTACTTTATAGCGCCCTCAAATGTTTCATGGTTTAAAATGGTAGAGAATGAGCGTGGTGAATACGAGAATAGTAAAAAGCATGATTTTACCACAGGGCAACTCTATACGATTGGACATATTAACTTTGCCCCACGTTATATTGGTTTACAAGGAAAAGAAAAAGCGGTTGCGGATAAAACACCGATGAATAAAAACAATCCTCTATCTGCGGTGATTGCAGAAGTGAATTTTAAAGGGGAGAGTAAAGAAATTGCCCTTTTTGGTCAAGGAAAAGGAACACGAGGTGAGCCTGTTCGAGAGATGATTGGAGGCGTACCTTTTGCTTTTGAATGGGGTTCTCAAATTTTCACACTTCCTTTTTATATTAAACTCAATGAATTTCAACTAGAGCGTTATCCAGGTTCCATGTCTCCTATGTCCTATGCAAGTGAAGTTGAAGTTGTTGATGCTGAAAAAGGGGTACATATGCCTTTTCGTATTTATATGAATCATGTTCTTGATTATAGAGGATTTCGATTTTTTCAAAGCTCTTATGATAAAGATGAAAAAGGAAGTATTTTATCGGTCAATAATGATCCTGGAAAACTGCCTACCTATTTTGGGTATATCCTTTTATGTTTAGGACTCTTTTTGAACCTTCTCAATGCTAAAAGTCGTTTTAGAAAATTAGCTTCTATGGTACAAAAAGATATGGTGAAAATGAACTCTTTATTGATGGTACTTTTTTTAGGTTTTGGTTTATCTCAAGGTAGTCTTTTGCACGCAAATACATTGGATGAGAATCTTGACTTTTTGAAACGCTATGATGTCAAACATGCGGATAAATTTGGTCAATTGCTTGTACAAAGTGCCGATGGTAGATTTAAACCTATTGATACGATTTCAATGGAAATGATTAATAAAGTGTATGCACGCTCAAGCTATGAAGGACTGAGTGCAAATCAAGTCGCGCTGAGTATGATGAGTTCACCCGCACAGTGGCAAGTAATGCCAATTATTAAAGTATTTCATCCTGAATTGAAAAAGATTTTAGGAATGCGTGCAGATCAAAAGTATGCCTCTTTTAATGATTTTTTTGAGAAAGAGGGTGATCGTGGCTATAAATTAACAAAATATTCTGAAGAAGCAAATCGTAAAAAACCAGCCCTTCGAAATCAATTCGATAAAGATATTATTAAAGTGGATGAGCGTGTTAATATCTGTTATATGGTTTATACAGGTGAAATTTTTAGAATGATTCCCAAACAAAATGATGTAGCAAAACGTTGGTTTGCACCACAAGATGCGGTGATGCGATTTTCAAAGCAAGAAGGGGATGAAGTAAGAGCGTTAGTTGGTGGTTATTTCGAAGCGATAAGCACTGGCTTAAAAGAGGGGAATTGGGCTGAAGCGAATAAAGCGGTAGAAAAATTAGGAGCTTATCAAGAACAATATGCTTCTGATATTATCCCAAATGCAAAGCGCATTAAAGCAGAAATATTTTTTAATCATGCACAAATTTTTGAAAGATTGACGCCTGTTTATTTGCTGAGTGGATTAGTATTGCTCTGTTTTATTTTTGCCAAAATGATTAAGTCTTCACTTAATATTCGACTTGTAACACAAATAGTGCTTGGAATTAATGCGCTTGCTTTTTTAATTCATACCTTTGGTCTAGGTCTTCGTTGGTATATCGCGATGCATGCACCTTGGAGTAATGGCTATGAGTCAATGATATACATTGCATGGGCAATTGCACTAGCGGGTATTTTCTTCTCACGTCAATCGGTTGTCTCTTTGGCGTTAACGTCTATTTTAGCAGGTGTAACACTTTTTGTTGCTCATTTAAGTTGGATGGATCCACAAATTACCACATTGGTTCCCGTTCTCAATTCTTATTGGTTAAATATTCATGTTTCAGTCATTACAGCAAGCTATGGATTTTTGGGTTTATGTGCACTGCTTGGCTTTTTTACATTAATTCTCTTTCTATTGCGAAGTAAAACCAATACAAAACGCAATAAAGAGCTTGAACGAAATATTGTTGAAGCAACACGTATTAATGAAATGGCAATGATTCTAGGATTGAGCCTTTTAACCATAGGAAACTTTCTAGGGGGCGTGTGGGCAAATGAGTCTTGGGGACGTTATTGGGGATGGGATCCAAAAGAGACATGGGCACTCGTTTCAATCCTTATTTATGCAGCGATTGTACATTTTAGATTTGTGCCTAAATGGAATAATCCTTTTGCTTTTGCTGTAGCCTCTACGGTCTCTTTTGCATCAATTATTATGACCTACTTTGGAGTCAATTTTTACCTCTCGGGCATGCACTCTTATGCAGCAGGTGATCCGATTCCTGTCCCACCGTTTGTCTACTATACTATTGTTATTGTTGCTTTTGTGATAGCTCTTGCTTATCCTAAACGAAATATAGAAAGAACATTGTAAATAATCTCATAAAGAGGGGTTTTTTCCCTCTTTGCGTGTGCTATAATAGGCAAAAATGTAAGAGGCATCTTTATGCAAGAAAATTATTTGATTATTGTCATTGTTGCCGTTATTATTATTGTGCTTGTCTCTTTGTTTATTGTGGTCATGAATCTTCAAAAAACGGTGATTGTCGAAAAAAAAACACCTCAAGAGATTAAAGAAGAAGAAGCTAGAAAAATTGCAATAGAAGAACTTGTTGAAATTGCAGCAAAGAGAACATCTACTAAAAATGAATTGAGTGCGGCTATTTTAAAAGCAGCTAAAGAGTGCCCTTTCCCGCCTAAAGAAAAAGGGGTCTTGCCTAAAAGTGCTAAAGTATATCTTAATTTTATTCTATTGATTGCAAGCCATAAAAATACTGATGCTAAAATGATTGCTTTTATGGACACGGAGCTTAAAAAAGCAAATCCAGAATATAAGCAAGAGATTGATATTTATGAAAATGAAGGAATTCATCAAAGAGGAAATAGAGTTTAGAAATGGCGACCCCAGGGGGACTTGAACCCCCGTTCCCGCCTTGAGAGGGCGGTGTCCTAACCACTAGACGATGGGGTCGCACAAGTGAATACGCTAAGGACAATGGTGACCCGTGATGGATTCGAACCATCGACCACCTCCTTAAAAGGGAGATGCTCTACCGACTGAGCTAACGAGTCATGCTCAGAAAGTTTTATAACAAAACAAACAAATTCTGAGGGGAAAATTTTAAATCGTGGCGCGGCGGACGGGGCTCGAACCCGCGACCCCCGGCGTGACAGGCCGATATTCTAACCAACTGAACTACCGCCGCGCATAAATGGTGGTCGCTATAAGACTCGAACTTATGACATCCACCTTGTAAGGGTGGCGCTCTACCAACTGAGCTAAGCGACCAAAAGGGAATCACTAAAGAAGAAATATAAATGGCGACCCCAAGGGGATTTGAACCCCTGTAACCGCCGTGAAAGGGCGGGATCCTGGACCACTAGACGATGGGGTCGCACAAATAAAAGAGTGGTGACCCGTGATGGATTCGAACCATCGACCACCTCCTTAAAAGGGAGATGCTCTACCGGCTGAGCTAACGAGTCATTCACCGTTCTTCTCGTAATGAGGCTGAAATTATAGAGAAAAAAATTTCATTTGTCAAGAGTTTTTTTCACTTTTAAAAAAAATATTTTCTCCCACATGCAAAAGTAACTTTATAGCATGGTACGTGCTTTGAATTTGGATGTATTCTCTATCTCCTTGTAGTAGGAGTCTTTCAATAAGTATATGGCCTTCTTTATCACGTGCACCTACATAGACGGTACCCACAGGTTTTTCAACACTTCCTCCTGTTGGCCCTGCAACACCACTTGTGGCAATAGCGTAATCGGAGAGGCTTGCATTTAAAACACCTTCTAGCATTTCACGGACACATAATTCACTCACTGCACCAAAGCGCTCTAGCGTTTCAGCACTCACGCCTAGCCATGACTCTTTAATTTCATTGGCATAGCTGACGAGTCCCCCTTTAAAGATGGCTGAGACACCAGCATGCTTTGTAAATAGTGAGGCAATGAGTCCACCTGTACAACTCTCAGCAATGCTCAGTGTTTTGTCATGTTCTTGAAGTTTTTGAATCATATATTCCAGTACATCAGGGTGTTGAATAATTTTGTGAGGGAGCAGTGAAGTTGCTGCTTTAAAGAAACTTTCCATATTGCCATATTTACTGGAGATGGCTTCAACCATAATCCATCCATCAATGAGTCTGGTAGGCGTGATTTTAATTTCATAATTTTGCGCTAAGGGCTCTAGAAAGATTTTTAAAGAGTCTTCATCGAGGTTGATAATAGAAAAAAGAGCAATATTGCTTTTATTTTCGATAAGAATGGCAGGAAGTTTATGGGTTTCTTCAACTTTAATGACATTAATGCGTTTATTTTCACGTACCAAAAGATAGCTATTTTCCTCAAATTTAATTGTTTTGGATGGAATGAGCATACCACCTTTAAGCTCTAACGCCTCTTCTCCAAGGGTTGCTACGACTTTATTGATAAGATTGAAACTTTCAGATGTGGTGATAATCAGCGTATCCTCAGAGCGAGCAATCGCCTCTTCAATCACACCAAAAAGCTCTTTATCGTTTTTGTCAATGTAAACGGTTTGATCGGGAAAGTCTAAATGCTCAACGACAGTTGCGTGAATATAATTTAAAAATGAAGTATTGTAGCGTAATGCTTTTCCCACTACAATTAAAGAGCTTTTCATGAGAATAACCTTTAGTATTTTCTAGGACGTGTCGCACGTTTTAAGCGTCTTAACTCCTACTTCACATTATACCGTAAGTGCTTCTTAAATCGTTTTTAGATAAACTTGCCTCATTTTAAGAGACGCTTACATGTAAAGTTTTCACAGCTGTATAGCTTCCAAGGAGAGATTATTAATGGACTATAAAGAGACCCTGCTTCTTCCTCAAACCGATTTTCCAATGCGAGGAAATCTTCCCCAAAATGAGCCTGCTCGTTATGCAAAGTGGTTTTCCAAAGAAAAGAGCGCTTATGCTAAAATGATTCAAAATCGTGAAAATGCCCCTCAGTCATTTATCTTGCACGATGGCCCTCCTTATGCCAATGGGCATATTCACATCGGTCATGCCCTCAATAAAATTCTCAAAGATGTGATTATTAAAACGCATTACTTCTTTGGTGAAAAAGTGCGTTATGTTCCGGGTTGGGATTGTCATGGTTTGCCAATTGAGCAGCAAGTGGAAAAAAACCTTGGTAAAGAGAAAAAAGACGCACTGCCTAAGAGTAAAATTCGCGAGTTGTGCCGTGAACATGCACGTAAATTTATTGATATTCAGCGAGAAGAGTTTAAATCCTTAGGTGTAATAGGCGATTGGGACAATCCTTATATGACAATGAAATTTAAATTTGAAGCGGATATTTACAGAGCGCTTTGTGGTGTCGCAGACAAAGGACTTTTAATTGAGCGTAGCAAACCTGTTTATTGGTCATGGGCAGCGAGAAGTGCGTTAGCTGAAGCGGAAGTGGAGTATGAAGATAAAGAAGATTACTCTATCTTTGTGGCATTTGCCCTCGGTGATGAAGCAAAAGCGAAGTTAGAGATTAGCTCAGATGCTTCCGTGATTATTTGGACAACCACGCCGTGGACACTCCCTGCAAACGTGGGAATTTCGTTTAGTCCCGATGAAAATTACGTGCTTACTAGCGACGGTTATATCGTGGCGGAGCCTTTACATGTAAAACTGTTAGAGCAAGGTGTTATAGCGGGTGAGGTTGTTAAAACGTTTAAAGCCAGCGTGCTTGAAAACAGCTTTGCGATCAATCCACTCAATGGCAGAAAATCACAACTCATTTTAGGCTCACACGTCACGATGGATGGCGGAAGTGGATGTGTTCATACCGCTCCTGGACATGGAGATGATGACTACAAAGTAGGGCTTCGTTACGGGCTTGAAGTCGTGATGCCTGTGGATGAAAGGGGGTGTTACGATGAAACTATCACTCGTTTAGGACTGCTTCCAAATCCTGAGAGTTTTGTGGGTGAGCATATTTTTAAATGCAACGAGCGTATTTTAGAGCTTTTGGGCAAAAACTTGCTGAAATGTTCAAAGTTTACCCACTCTTATCCCTTTTGTTGGAGAACCCATCAGCCTATCATTTACCGTGCGACCAAGCAGTGGTTTGTGGCGATGGATGAAGCGGTGGATGGACGTGAGAGTCTTCGTAAAATGGCGATGGAGGAACTGGGAAAAGTTCGTTTCTACCCAAAATCGGGCATTAATCGTTTAGGTTCGATGATTGAAAATCGCCCGGATTGGTGTATTTCCCGTCAAAGAGATTGGGGTGTGCCTATCGCATTTTTTAGAGATAAAACAACAAGTAAACCGATTTTTGATGCCAAAGTGGTTGAACATATTGCGAGCATTTTTGAAGAAAAAGGTGCGGATGCGTGGTGGGATTTAGAGATTGCAGAGCTTTTGGTTGAGAACAGTGGTTATCAAGCAGAAAACCTTGAAAAAGTGATGGATATTTTAGACGTTTGGTTTGACAGTGGTAGCACGTGGAAAGCTGTCCTTGAATCTTCAGAGTATGATTCAGGCAGTTATCCTGCCACAATGTATTTGGAAGGAAGTGACCAACATCGTGGTTGGTTCCAAAGCTCACTTTTAGTCAGTACCGCTAATAACGGCATTGCGCCTTATTCTAAAATTTTAACGCATGGTTTCACCGTTGATGAAAAGGGTGAAAAGATGAGCAAATCTAAGGGCAATGTGGTAGCACCCTCAGATGTTGCAAAACAATACGGTGTTGAGATTTTACGTTTATGGGTGGGTACGAGTGAGTACACCACCGATTTGAAAATCAGCGATAATATTTTAAAACAAATCAGCGAGCAGTATCGAAAAATCCGCAATACCTTTCGATTTTTATTGGCAAATGTCAATGACCTTGAAACAGTGATGCCCATTTCGCAGATGGGTGCATTGGATAAGTGGATTTTAGCCCATGCCAAAGGGGTGCTTGATGAGGTTGAGGCTTATTTTAGAGAGTATGAGTTTTCTAAAGGCTTTGCGCTTTTAAATCACTTTATTGCCGTGGAACTGAGTGGTATTTATTTGGATATTTCAAAAGATAGGCTCTACTGTAATGCTAAACATGATTCTCTTCGTCTCTCTGCACAGAGTGCAATGGCACTCATCGCTGAGAAATTGATGGCGTTAATGGCTCCGACACTCACCTATACCATTGATGAGATGATGGAATACGCCCCTGCTATTTTGAAAAAAGAGAGCGTTTTTGATGTACTTTACTCAGCACTTCCAGCGATTGAGAGTAGCTTTGATGAAGCATATATGGTAGAAGCTAGAGAGAAGTTTTTTGAGATTGTGGATAACTTGAAAAAAGAGAAAGTGATTAAATCTACGCTTGAGCTCGTGCTTCAAACGAAATCACCTAAAATTTCTGCTTTAGAAAAAGTCGATGCGGAAGATTGGTTTACGGTGAGTAAAGTGATTGAACACGATGAAGCGGGTGAAATGGGTGTGTTTGAGGTTGCAGGCGATAGCTTTAAAATTTTAAAAGCCTCAAAATGCAAATGCCCACGTTGTTGGAAATACCGCTCAAAAAGCGAAGAAGAGCTTTGTCATCGATGTAATGAGGCACTTCATGGTTGATTTGAGTGCTCCTGTGGAGCTTAGTTTTATTTTTGTAACCATTGGCGCTATTTTTGCCTTGATTGGTGTGTGTGTTTATTTGGTGAATCGAAGAACGAAACAGTTAAAGGATATGAAGTGATAACCTTAAAAGAGGCGTTAAAACTTCCTAAAGAAGAGATAGAAGCATTTAGAAGCGATTTGAAAAAAGAGATAGAAGCAAAAAAAAGCTTGGGTGCGTATGTAGAACAGCTTACATGTAAACCAATAAGCGAGTATGGCTCAGGTATTCCTATTGCCATTAAAGACAATATTCAAGTCAATGGCTGGGAAGTGACCAGTGCCTCTAATATTTTACAAGGCTATGTTGCTCCGTATAATGCAACCGTGATTGACAATATGTTACGTCACGGTTTAGCCCCTTTTGGTCGAACCAATATGGATGAATTTGCGATGGGAAGTTCGACTGAGTCCTCCTTTTATGGAAGAACACTAAACCCGCACAATCCAAACTGTGTTCCTGGTGGAAGCAGTGGTGGTAGTGCGGCTGCCGTTGCAGGTGGTATTGCGATTGCAGCCCTTGGAAGTGATACGGGTGGAAGTATTCGCCAGCCTGCGGCATTTTGTGGCTGTGTGGGACTCAAACCCACCTATGGCAAAGTCAGTCGTTATGGTTTGGGTGCGTATTCAAGCTCACTGGATCAGATTGGACCGATTACGCAAAATGTCGAAGATGCGGCAATTTTGTATGACATTATCGCAGGGCATG
>Ga0265295_1003507_pt1 | contig 22741 bp, 16 predicted proteins | sample Munlansysbiofilm_FD_192503 | JGI IMG/M metagenome (GOLD analysis project Ga0265295, IMG submission 192503) | Leachate microbial communities from a municipal landfill in Southern Ontario, Canada - Methane capture system biofilm | ecosystem: Engineered > Solid waste > Landfill > Unclassified ...
GTAAAAATTGTTTAAATGTAAAAATTGTTTAAATGTAAAAATTGTTTAAAAATAAAAACCGTTTTAAGTGTAAATTTTATCTTAAAATAAAAGTTATTTTAAATGTAAAAATTGTTTTTAAAGTAAGAATAATTTAAAAATAAAAAAATTCTAAAGTAAAAATTATTTTAAATTCAAATGTTGTTTTAAAAGTAAAAACAACATTAACGTCCGAATAATTATTTTAAATTTAAAGGAAAAAGAACGATGTCACAAACCAGAAAAGCGTCCGTTTCAAGAAAAACAAAAGAAACGGATATTACGATTGAGATTGATTTGGACGGTTGCGGGGATTCTTCCATTGAGACCGGTATCGGTTTTTTGGACCATATGCTGGACGCTTTTGCGCGCCATTCCGGGTATGATTTAACCGTCAAAGCCGTCGGGGATTTGCATGTGGACAACCACCATCTAATCGAAGATACCGGAATCGTTTTGGGACAAGCTTTTTTTAAGGCGCTGGGCGAGAAGCGCGGTATCGCGCGTTTCGGGGAAGCCAAAATTCCGATGGACGAGGCCTTGGCGGAGGTGGCTCTTGATATCAGCGGGCGTCCGTTTTTGGTGATGAAAGCGGATTTCTTTTCTCCCGTCATCGGCACTTACAGCACGCAAATGACAAAACATTTTTTTGAATCCTTTGTCAACAACGCCGGCGTGAACATGAACATGAAAGTCGAAGGCGACAACGACCATCATAAAACGGAAGCCTTGTTTAAGGCGTTCGCGTACGCCATGAAACGCGCAACGGTTGTCGAGGGTGACGAAATTAAAAGCACGAAAGGGGTTCTTTGATCTTTTTTTTTTGATTGCGTTGCCGTTTCAAAAAAGCGTGCTCAAACAACGAAACTGATTTCCCCCTTCAAAACAAAATGAAAGGGCAGGTCATCGGTTTTATTTTTATTTTTTTATTTTTACTTTTATTTTTACTTTTATTTTTACTTTTATTTTTACTTTTATTTTTACTTTTATTTTTTACTTTTATTTCTTTGTATCAAATTTGAACTCTTTTCTTTTTTAAACGGAATCAAAAATGTCAGTATTGTTCATTTTAAATAACGAATTCAAACGATATAATATATCAAAAAACGAGAATAGAAAAAAGAATCTTTTTGTCTTAAAAAAATGAGAAAGATGCCGCCGCCATTCTGTCAAAAAGATTTATATCCTACTTCAAGTCAGTTTCCTTTATGTCAAAAAAGCGTATCATTCCGTGTTTGGATTTGGTTTTGGATGAAAACGGCGGGCGAGTCGTCAAAGGCGTCGGGTTTGAAGAATTAAAAGATGCCGGCGACCCGATAGAGTTCGCTAAAAAATATGAAAGACAAGGCGCGGATGAAATCGTATTTTTAGACATTACCGCGTCCGTTCAAGGGCGGGAAACATTAATCGGCGTGATTCAAAAAGCGGCCAAAGAAATTAAAATTCCGTTTACCATCGGCGGCGGCATTTCTTCGATTGAAAGTGTTCAAAAAACGTTGGAGGCCGGCGCTTCTAAAGTTTCGATTAATACCGCCGGAATTAAAAATCCGGATTTCATCAAAAAAGCCGTCAAGACTTTCGGCGGCGATAAAATCGTGATTGCGATTGACGGCAAAAAAAACACGGACATCACAATGCCGAACATTAATATTTTTAAAAACGGCGATGAAAAATGTTGGTACGAAGTCATGATTATGGGCGGAAACAAAGGAACCGGCCTTGATATTGTCAACTGGTCCAAAGAAGTCGAGTCTTACGGGGTTTCCGAAATTTTATTAACGATTAAAGATAGAGACGGCATGTGCGACGGATACGATTTAATCGCAACAAAAGCGGTTTCCGATGCCGTATCCATTCCGGTCATCGCGTCCGGCGGTGTCGGAACGATTGAACACATGATTGACGGCGTTAAAAAAGGCGGCGCCGACGCCGTGCTTGCGGCCAGCGTTTTTCACTTTGATAAATATACCGTCGGCGACGTCAAAGAAGAATTTAGGAGAAACGGAATTCCCGTTAAAAATTAAAAAAGGATAGACAATCCTCTTTCATAATTTTTATTTTATCAAATCTCAACTTTTTTATTTTTAAAAATCAACAAAATTAAATATAAAACGGTTGCTGTAAAAAATACGAAGACAGCATAAATATATATTCGGCGGTCCTTATTTTTTGCTTCAGATTCCGGTTCGGAATTCAAAATGTTATCAACCGTTATTTCTTTTTCATTTAAGAAACATTGATTTAAATTCAATTGTTCCGCATTTGAAAACCCTCCAAAAAAAACATTTTTGTGAATTAAATCACAGGAAGAACCTGTCACGGAGCAATTTGAAAAATTTCCGTAAGAAACATACCCGATAAAACCGCCCGCGTATTGATTGGATTTTACATCAGAAATTACGGAACAATTTGAAAAAAATGCATTTTTTACATAACCCGCAAAACCGCCAATCACATTGTTTCCATTTAATGTTTTATTTTCAAAAATAATAGAACAATTTTCAAACCTGGGTGAAGCCGTACTTGAATTGCTGACAATTCCGACAAAACCGCCGATATTATTTTCATGTCGATTATTAATATTTCCTTGATAAATAACAATTATATTTTTGAATTCGCCGCCATAATATCCGACGTGTTCACTCATGCGATAAATATTGCCAAAAAAACCATACCCGTTTGAACTTTCGTTTATATTCGGTCCAATCGCTTGCATAAAAGAAACGTCGTTCTTAAATCGAATCGTGTGGCCGTTTCCATTAAATGATCCCGTAAACGGACGCCCGTTTGAGCCGATGCATTTCCATTCCGTCTCAATGATTTCAATATCATTTGTCAACAAATAAAGACCATCAAGAGGCCATTCGTTTCCAATCTTTTGAAGATCTTTTGCGGACTCAATATTGTAAATAGGCGGCATAGCGGGAGTCAAACAATTTGCAACTGGAATAAAGAAAAGAAACAGCAATAAAAAAGTAAATAAAATGCGATAAGATTTCATATTCATAAAAAGTAACCACTTTATATTCGCTTTTTTATATTATTTGTGAAATATACATATATTTATCTCTTTATTTTGGTCATTTTTTTATACAGATATCTTTGGTTTGAAGTCTGTCCAACACATTCTTTCGAATATCTATTTTTTGAATATCTATTTCTTTTCCGAAACAATTGACAGCCGCATTTTTATTATTATCCTCCCGGATGACTCCCGCCCTAAATAAAAACGAAGAAAATTTAATTATAATTATATATTTTTGTAATTGTTATAATGTCTACTATATAATTTTCAAAATAAATGTCGGTAATATCTAATCATCTTTTTAAAGCAGAAAAACATTGAGAAAGCATAATTATCGAATTTTAATGAATTGAGTGAAAAAATGGTTTCTGATACTTTTAAAAAATTAAGCGATCGAGCGGAATTGTGCGCGCGAAAACTGAAGTCCGCCGACTCCGTTCATTTGGTGTCTCATATTGACGCGGACGGAATCACGTCGGGCGCGATTATGTCTCTTTCATTTGAGCGCGCAAACATTCCTTACACGTCCGAGTTTGTTAAAAATTTGGATGAAAAAACCATGGCGCGTTTGTTTGAAGAAAATTACGGGCAGCTTATTTTTACGGATCTTGGAAGCGCCATGGTTGATTTCATTGTCGATCATGAGATGAGCGCCGTTATTGCCGACCATCATCAGCCGGTCGGTCGGGCGGAAAATATAACCGCCGATTCCGAAACGTTTCCGTTTCATATGAATCCGCATTTATTCGGCGCAAACGGCGGTTTTGAAATCAGCGGCTCAGGGGTTTCGTATATTTTGGCAAACGCCTTGGGGGACAATTCCGATTTGGCGGGCTTAGCGATTGTCGGCGCCATCGGGGATATGCAAAATCGAAAATACGGGAAATTGGTCGGATTAAATCGGGAAATATTAGAGCAGGGGGTCAACGCCGGGGTTTTGCAAAACGCGCCCGATTTGTCGCTTTTTGGGAAACAAACGCGTCCGATTTATAAAATGTTTCAATATTCTTCCGAGCCGTATTTGCCGGGATTGACCGGGGAGGAAGAAGCGTGTATTCAATTCTTGCAAAATTCGGGGGTCGGGTATGACCGTCGGGAGGGCGCGAAATTGTGGATTGAACTCTCCCAAGAAGAGCGTGTCAAAGTTTTGTCTTCTTTAATGAAATTTTGTCAGGACCGCGGTTTTTCCACGCGGCGCGTTGAAGAGTTGATTCGCGAATGCTATACGCTTTTGACGGAAAAAGAAGGAACGGAAATGAGAGACGCGTCCGAATTTTCGACTCTTTTAAACGCGACCGGTCGGTATGACCAAGCGGAAATCGGCGTTCGCGTTTGTATGGGAAATCGAGAGGAAGCCTTGTCACAAGCCCGAACGCTCCTTTTAGAGCACCGCAAAAATCTGGTCAACGGATTGAATTTTGTCAAAGAAAACGGCGTGACACAACTTGAAAATATACAATATTTCTATTCGGGCGAAGAAATTAAGGAAACCATCGTCGGAATCATTGCCGGAATGGCAACTTCTTTAGACGGCGTGGATCGCAAAAAACCGATTATCGGAATGGCCGACTCGGAAGACGGCATCAAAATATCTTCACGCGGAACGCAGGATTTGATTCGACGCGGTTTGAATTTGTCCAAAGCGATGAATGAAGTCACGGAGATGGTCGGCGGCGCAGGCGGCGGACACGATATCGCGGCCGGCGGCACGATTCCGCCCGAACGCTCGATGGAATTTATAAATTTGTTGGATGATTACATCGGAAAACAGTTGAAATAAAAAAATAAAATATAGTATGAAATATAAAATAGGATATAAAATATAATATAATATGAAAATAATAAAACACGAAATATGATTTATTTCAAAAAAGAATCAATACCGTGATCGTGTCACGGTTCTTTGCGCCAGGGTGATGGCGTCATATAAATTCCATATCCAAAACAAAAACGGAATGATAAGCGTCCATCCCAAAAAGAAGGCCAGAATAGAAAACATGATAAAAACAAAAAGTCCTCTTAAAAAGTGCCCGCAATAGAATTGTCCGAGACCGGGGATGAAAAACGATAGAATCGCTGCTAAAAGTGAATTTGCCATAGGCATTATAAAGAATTATATTCATTTAAATATTGTTGTCAATACATACAAAAATAAAAGGAGTGACAGGTATCGGATCTTTTGTGTCTACCGGGTGTTTTCCGATTGACGAGTTAATCGGCGGCGGCATTGAATGCGGCATTGTCACGCAAATTTACGGAGAGCCGGGCTCCGGAAAAACGAATTTATGCCTTCAAGCGGCGATTGAATGCTCCAAAGCCGGAAAAAAAGTTATTTACATTGATACGGAAGGTCTTTCATTTGATCGTTTTACGCAAATCGCCGGGGAAAAGTCCAAGGAAATCGCGCAGAATATTTTAATTTATGAGCCGATGAGTTTTGATGAGCAATATTCCGCGATTTGCGAGGCGGAAAAGATTTCAAGCGAAAACATCGGTTTGATTGTGGTGGATTCCGCCACTTCTTTTTATCGTTATGAATTGGATGACGAGGACGCGGGAATTCAAAGTCGGCGGGAACTGTCCAACCAAATCGGCTTTTTGCAAGGAATCGCTCGAAAAACAGGAATCGCCGTTTTAATCACGAACCAGATTTTTAGCGATGTGGAAAACAGCGGAAACGTCCGCCCGATCGGCGGCCGCGGCATTGAGCACATCTCAAAAACCATTTTGAAATTAGAGCGTGTCGGAACGGGAGAGCGCAGCGCCAAAATAATCAAGCACCGCTCCAAACCGGAAGGGGAAATTGCCTATTTTTCAATAACGGAAGAAGGTTTAAGATAATTCGGAAAACGGCGCGGATGAAAAAAAAATCGGGATTTAATTTTTTCAAAGTTAATCAAATCAAAACAAGACAACAAAATAAAACAAATCATACTATCAAACGATCAAAATAAATCAAACGATCAAAATAAATCAAACAATCAAAATAAATCAAAAATTTTTAAAATTAAATCAAATGGTTTTTTTTCAAATTTATTAAGTCGATTTTTTTTTAAATTTATTAAACCGAATAACAAAAATTGTCAAGGGAAATTATGAGAACGATTGAGTGGGATGATTCGGATTCATCCATTAAAATGATTGATCAAACGCTTTTGCCGGGTGAATTAAAATTCATTAAGTGTAAAAATATCGCCGAGGTTTGCGAGGCGATTCAAAATTTGAGAATTCGGGGGGCTCCGGCACTCGGTATTTGCGGCGCGTTTGCGATGGCTTTGGCGGCGCGTTTGAGCAGCGCGTCAACGGTGGAAGGCATGATTAAGGATATGAAAATCGCAGGGGACGCCGTTAAAAAAACGCGCCCGACCGCGATTAATTTGGAGTGGGCGGTGGACCATATTCTCCAAGTCGCCGAAGAAGAAGGAATGGATCCGCGTTTGATTCAAAACATCGCTCTTGAAGAGGCGAAAAACATGGCGGACGAAGATGTCAAAATCAATCAGAAAATCGGCAAAAACGGCGCGAAATTGCTTCATGACGGAGATGTCGTTTTAACCCACTGCAACGCCGGGAGAATGGCGTGCGTTGATTGGGGAACGGCTCTTGGCGTGATTCGCTCCGCCGTCTCGGACGGGAAGAAAATCATGGTTTTGGCGTGCGAGACGCGTCCGCTCAATCAGGGAAGCCGCATTACTGCGTGGGAATTGCAACAAGATAAGATTCCGGTTCAGGTCATCACAGATTCGACGGCCGGATTTTTGATGAGCGAAGGCGTCGTCAACAAAGTCATCGTCGGCGCCGATCGGGTGACGCAAGAATTTGTTTACAATAAAATCGGGACGTACACGCATTCCGTTTTAGCGAAAGAGCACAATATTCCGTTTTATGTCGCGGCTCCGATTTCAACGTTGGACGCGAAAAGTTGGGACGAAAACGTCAAAATCGAAAAACGTTCCGAAGACGAACTCCGATACATCGGTTCCGGCAAAGATTTAAACGTCCCCCAAGGCGTCCCGATTTTAAATTTCGCCTTTGATAAAACCCCGATGGAAAACGTGTCGGCCATCATTACCGAAAAAGGCGTTTTTTATCCGCCGATTCTGATTGAAGAATTGATTCTCGGGTGAAAATGTAATAAAAACAAAAAATAAAAGCAAAAAATAAAAGCAAAAAAACGAAACAAAAAAACAAAATAAAAGTAAAAAATAAACCGCCGCATGAAAAATAAATAAGAAGAACGCCCGACCACGTTTTAAACACGATGCCTGAAAGCGACACGGGTATCTTATCGTTGATTTAATATTTTAAATCCCGGCAACCGTTTTTCAAACATTTAATCAAATCTCAGAAACGACCGTTCGCTGCAGGCGCCGCCGAAGGCGGTGACAAAGCGAACGGATTCGACCCCAAAAAATAAATTAAGATCTTCATCCGTTTTTTTTAAAAATGAATATTTAAAATTTATATTTGAGTCCCTTCCAATTTTTGTTTTTTTAGCAAATAAAAAAAATGTATTTTTCATTGGTTCTTTTGGGAGACATCCGCAAATTTCGATTTTTCGCGCGCTTCGCTTGCTCAAAATCAAAATGAGCGGGGACGATTTTTGGTTTTTTCAAAAACATTATAAAAAGAATGCCCGACCAAGTTTTAAACCTCAATACAAAAAGCGACAGAGAACCTTATCGTTGATTTTGATGGGTGGTTTTTGGGTTTTTCAAAAACATCATAAAAAGAATGCCCGATCACGTTTTAAACACGATGCCTGAAAGCGATACGTGTATTTTATCGTTTATTTTGACACGAGTTTTTGATTTTTCAAAAACGTCGGAAAATAAACTAATCGGTAACCGATAAGAACAAACCGAAAAGCGGTAAATGAAAAACAAGTCGCGCCCAAACAGTAAAAACTCAGATTATTTTTAAATCTTGAAATAAAAATTAAATGTATTTTTCATTGATTCTTTTGGGAGACATCCGCTAATTTCGCTTTTTCGCGCGCTTCGCTTGCTCAAAATCAAAATTAGCGGGAGCGGTTCTTGGGTTTTTCAAAAAAAATGAAAAAGAACGCCCGATCACGTTTTAAACACGATGACTGAAAGCGACAGGGAAGTCTTATCGTTGATTTTGACGGCGGTTTTTAATGTCGGAAAAAAACCGAACGGGAACGGGAAAAACAAAATGAAAAAGAATAAATAAAAGACAAAACATAAAAAATGATACAAAATATTTTAAAAACGGATAATTGAAAAACCGGAAAAATAAACAAACGAAAAAACAAACGACGAAAAAGCGGAATCGAGGGGTGGAAATGGCGGCTAAAAAGATATTGTATGTTGATATGGACGGGGTTTTGGCGGATTTTCATCGCGTTATTGATGAGTTGGATGAAGAGACGTATCGGCGCTGTTGTGCCAAACCAGAGGAGAATAAGCCGGCCACGTTTGATAATATTCCGAATATTTTTAAAACGATTCCGCCGATGAAAGACGCCGTTCAAAGTTTTCAAGAATTATCGAAGCATTTTGATATTTACATCTTATCAACGCCGCCTTGGGAAAATTATTCCGCTTGGTCGGATAAACTTTATTGGGTCAAAACGCATCTCGGCGAATGCGCTTACAAGCGGCTCATCTTAACGCATCATAAAAATTTAAACAAAGGGGATTTTTTAATCGATGACCGCGGCAAAAACGGGGCCTCGGAATTTGAAGGGGAATGGATTTTGTTCGGCTCGGAGGAATTTCCGGATTGGGCGACTGTTAAAAAATACTTAATGGAAAAGAAATGAGCGGAATGGAATGAATGGGATGAAATGAGCGGAATGGAATGAATGGGATGAAATGAGTGGAATGGAATGAATGGGATGAAATGAGCGGAATGGAATGAATGGGATGAAACGATATCGTTGAAAGATAAATGTTTATATAAGAACAAACGCTCTATCAGTTACATTCATTGAGTTGTATTTTAATTAGAAAGGGTGAAAAGTTATGGCAAAGAAGAAAGGAAGCGGGCTTCAGTCTTCCGCAGGGTTGATGAGATATTTTGACGCGGACAATAAAGCAATCACATTCAAACCGATTTATGTTTTAATCGCGGGTATTTTAATCGGTCTGTTCGTTTTAATTGTTTCTTATTATTACGGAACTTGGCCGTTATCCGTTTAATCGGCTGTTCTTTTTTTATTTTTGAGATTATTCTATCTCATTTTTTTATGGAATTCCATCGGACGGCGGATATGCTGAAAAAAAACGATTCGATTGCGTATAAAATATATGAAACGGATTGAAAAGAATCAATCGATTTTGCAATCCGTTTGGGTGTCCAGTAAAAGAAGGACTTCGTTTCGAATGGCGTTTTCTTCCGGACGCGTGCGGTCTCTCGGGCGCGGAATGGAGATGTCGATGATTTTTCGAACTTTTCCGGGGCGTTTTGAGAGAATGACGATTCGGTCGGATAAGAAAACGGCTTCGTCCACGCTGTGCGTGACAAAAATAATCGTTCTTTTTTCTTCGGTCCAAATGCGAAGAAGCTCGTTTTGAAGATTGTTTCGCGTTTGTGCATCCAACGCGCCAAACGGCTCGTCCATCAAAATGATTTCGGGCTCATTGGCAAGCGCGCGCGCGATTGCGACACGTTGTTTCATGCCGCCGGAAAGCTCGTAAGGATAACTGTGCTTGAAATCCGCTAAGCCGACCAAATCCAAGTAATTGTTTGCTTTGGACATTGCCTCTTCTTTTGAAAAACCCTGCATGACCGGGCCGAACATGACATTTCCGAGAACCGTTTTCCACGGAAACAAGGAGTATTCTTGAAAAACCATGCCGCGTTTGGATCCCGGTCCCGTGATGACTTCATCGTTTAAGGTGAGGGTTCCGGAAGAATAGGTTTCAAGGCCGGCGATTATCCGCAAAAGAGTGGTTTTGCCGCACCCGGAGGGGCCGAGAATCGTTACGAATTCTCCGCTTTTGACCGTTAAGCTGATGTTTTCAAGCGCCGTAAAATCGGTTTTTCCCTTCTTAAAGGTTTTAGATAAATTTTCAATGACCAAATCGCTCATTTAAATCACCGTTCCTTTTTGCCATTTTAAAATGCGGTTTTGAATGAAATACCGGAATAAAAAGTCCAGCAATAAACCGGTAAAGCCTAAAATAAGCATGTAAACGACAACATAATCCATGGCTTGAATCCCGTAAGAGAACCAGATTTTATAACCGATACCGGAATCGCTGACGCCAAACATCTCGGAAGCCGCCAAACACATCCAGCCGACGCCCATCGCGGTTTTAATGCCCGAGAGAATCATCGGAGACGCTGCGGGGACAGCCACATTTCGAATCAATCCGATATGAGACGTGCTTCCCAAAACCTTAGCCGCCTCGACATAAATTTTCGGGACGTTTTTAAATCCGGAATAAGTGCTGACAATAATCGGAAAAACCATTCCCATAAAAATAATAAAACCCGCGGCTTGGTGCGTTAATTTAAGCCAAATAATCGCAAACGGAATCCACGCCAAAGGCGGAATCGGCCGAAAAATTTCAATAATCGGATTCATCGCTTTATCGACAATCGGGAACCATCCCATGAACATGCCAATCGGAACGCCGACAATTAATGCCGCGATAAACCCGATGAAAAAGTGGTATAAACTGACCGCTAAATCGCTCAAAAAAAATCGGCTTTGGATGACCTCAAAAAAAGCGATAAAAACATTTGAAAAACGAGGCAAATAAAAAGAATTATCGATTAAAACCGCAAGCAATTCCCAAAAAACGGCAAAAGCGATAAGCGATAAAGCCCCGATTAATATTTTTTGCAAATCTTGATTTTTCATAAAGATTCTAAACGACTTCATTGTTTATAACCTTGTGGAAAAATGATAAAGCCGATTGAATTCGGTAAAAGAAATATCATTCTATTTTTAATCCCGGCATCCTTTAAATCCAAACTTTTTTGATTCAAACATCATTTTTTAATCCAAACATCCGGTTCGACGGAATACCCGCCGCCGGACCGAAGAACGGACGGATAATTTCTGATTTCTTCAATCGTAAATTTAAGAGATTCCGAACCGAACCGATTTTTTATGTCATTCCAAGGAATCGCGTACGCTTCACGAGGGTGCCCCGCACCGTAGCGAAGTTCAACCGCTAAAAAACCGCACCTTCCGGATTCCAAAAGAAAATCGGAAATTCGTTCGATTTGATGAACGCCCTTTTTATCGGTTGTAAAATGTTGCGTGAAATAAAGCGCCTTTGCGCCTTTTTCAACGGATATGCTTTTGCATTCGATTCCGAGATAATAATCCGGATTGAGGGAATCCACTAAAACATCCAAAAACTGAGCCGTAAAACGGTGCTGTTTTAACCGATAAGAAATGCCGCGGATGTGTTTTTCACGAAAATAATTATTAAAGGAGGTTACCAAACCTCTTTCAAATTCAGTCATCTTTTTTTAAAACGACAAAGAGATATATGACCGTTTGCCGTGCAAAGCGAAAGTAATACAAAAACGGAAACAGAATGCCGGAATAAATATCGGGGACTAAAACGCCGAGAAATCAAATAGCGGAGAAAAAACATCGGTAAAATAAATGTTGGGGAACTACATTTCGGGAGAATAAATATCCAAAAATAAATAACGAGAAAATTAAATATGTATATTAATGAATAAAAGATTGTGGCGGAATAAATAAGAAGATATAATTAGAAATACAATATGTAAAAAAATATAAAAATAACGGGCAGATGGTTTAAAAAAAATCTGTTTAAAAACGGATTAAAAGATTCAAACGCTGCCTCGTTTTTTTAAGAATTCAAAATAAATCGAACCAAATCGGCTCCCAATTTGGTTTCGGCGGACATTATTGAAATGATTTCTTCTGTTGAAACGCCATTGTTTTTTAATTCATTTATTTTGTCTAAAATTTCTTTGGGAACCTCAAAATATTCATTGAGATCCTTGCGATGCCCCCAAACGTCTCCTTTCAAAAGTGCAATCTTATTTATCGATAAAAACATTTGAATAGATTCGGATAAGGTGCTCATATAAGAAGAAGGGATATGAAACGCTTGGACACTCGGACAAAGTGTGTACAAAGTCATAATGTCTTTGTTAGACGGGCGAAAAGCCAAATGGATGATACGCTCGCCTGTTTTTATGGTTTCAATTTCTTCTTTGGAACTGATTATTTTTATTTTCATTGCTCCCCCACTCTGTTTTTATAATTTCTGTTTTTAATAATTTTTTAATATTTTGGACCAATGACATTCAATTCAAATGATATCTTAAAAATATATGTTAAATGATATTTTTCCAAAAACCATTAATCCAAATAATGTTAGAATATATTTTTATTAAATGATAAATCTATTTGATAGGTTCGTTTAAATAATGAATGTCTTTTATTTTTTTAAAAATAACGGGAAACACGCATTTTTTTAAACAAGCTAATAAGCAAAACAGTTATAATTAAATGTTTTGTTTAAAAAATACCAATGTGATATAACGAAGAGAATCATATTGTCTTATGAGTCTCCTCGCAAAATAATAAACGAGCAAAGTCCAATCAATCGGTCCCTCGTATGAAATTTCCTCTTGTCAATTGTGAATCCGAGTCCGTTCCCGAAATATTTTTGGGAGCTTCTTTTAAAAGCAATATTCTTTTATAACAGGAAACGATCAAAAAAATCTCTTCCGCGGAAAATCCGATCGTATCAATTTTAAAAACGGAAACCCCGATTTCGTTTAACTTTAAAACCAAATCGCTCGCGTTTAATATTTTTGAATTAAACAAATGATTTCGTCCGTTTAAATCCGCATAAAGGGGAAATTCATAATTTTTCATATCTCTTAAAGAATAATCCGAAAAAGCCAAAGAATCCGGGGTCGTTTTTTGTTCTCGGTCGGAATCGGAAACGTGTCTCGAAACGTACTCCGAAGCGCACCCCGAAGCGCACAAAGTCTGAAGCAACGGATGTTCCGTTACCATCAGCTTTTGACGGCCGTGAATCAAACATTCCGCCGGGAAAATCATTTTCTTCTGTCTCATCAAATTTTGAACAAAAACTTCAATTTCGGAGACGGAAAGTTCGGAAGACAACAAAATCGAAGAAACGGAAGAGGCCGGGACCGGGGTTGTTGATTCCGGAGAGGAATTCGAGTCGGGTTTTGAAAACCAATCGCGCTCCGTAAAATTCAAAACCGCCGCCGAGTTAAAAATATTAAAAGATTCTCCAAGAGCCATATTCCATTTGTTTGAGAAAGCGGGGGTTGAAATTAAAAATTCGTAAACGCCCGCATTTGAAACCAATATATTTTGAATCCCGGATTGAAGAAGAGCTTCTAAATCCTCGCGCAACGCGATGAACTCTTTTTCCTTCGTAATCTGAGGAGTTTTATAATACAATTTTGAACGTATCGATGCGTCCGAGTCCATTGCGATTTCAATGAGTTTTTGAACGGATACCCCGTACTCGATTTGTGTCAACGGGTCGATAAAAACTTCGCCCCCGATATAAATCCGATCCGCGCCCGCGTCCAACGCGGCTTTCAGCCCGTCTTTTGAATAAACCAAAACCGAAACAATCGGCTCAAACTCGGATAAAAATTGTTTGAAATCAAGACGATCGACATTTTCTTCCTTTATTTCAATGAAATCCGATTCGCTTTTATCGGTCTCGGCGGGATTTGGCTCAATCGGCGCTCTCCGATTTCTAATAATTCTCTCGTTTAAAAGCGCTTGCAATGCTTTATTTCGCGTATTTTTAAATTCGCCGACCGGCACGAAACAGTCTCCGACAAGATCAACCTCGGCAGAAACCGTTTGATAAATCGTATTTCCGAGTTTAAACAACATATCCGACGCGTTTTCTTTTGTCAGCGGATTTTTTTGAGCCGGCTCGACCACATATTCCGAAAAAACGGCGGCGGAATTTCCAAAAGAATCGGAAGCGACGATACAAAGAGGGTCTCCGATTCGGATTTGGCAGGTCAAAGTCACCGAGATTTGAGGAGATTCGCTTGGAGATAATTTTTCCACCATTTCCGAAATCAAAAAAACATCCGACGAAGAATAAACGGGACGGGCGGATGCACCCGAATCGGCGGAGGCGTTTAAAATGGAGTCGGGAAATGATTTTGATGATGATTTTGATGATGATTTTGATGATGAATTTGATGATGAATTTGATGATGAATTTGGCGACGAATCGGAAAAAGGATCGGGCAAAGCTGAAGAAGGATTTGAATAAACCGAATGAATCCATTCTTTAATTTGAGAATCATCGTCTTCATCCTTCATTTTCGGAAGAGTCTTTGAAATTTGTCTTTGAAGTTCGAAATCAAACGTTTTGTAAACAAAATCCCCGATAAAAGGGAGAAAGACTTGGTTCTGAGAATCGCCGGCGGGAAGAGGAATTTCAACAACGTCACCGGAGCGTGCGAAATCGCAAATATTATTTCCGATAAACATTCTTTTAACGGTAAATCCGAATCGCGGGTCTTTGATTGAATCCGTACTTTTTTCGATGTCTCCGATGGAAATTCCGTCATGAGTGGTTAAATCGGAGAAAAGGCGTATTTTTATTTTTCGTGATTTTTGATGGACGGATTCGATTTCGCCGATTAAAATGCCTTTATTATAAGGCAAATTTCGGCTCATCAACTCGTTTTTGGGATTTTGAATAAAATAGCCTTCCGTAAAATCGCGATTGAATAATTTTTTTAACGTTTCTTTTTCAGACGCCGTCGGTAAAACGGGTTCGGATGCGTTTAAAAAAACAGATTTTGATTCTTCCGGGGGCGCGGCCTCCAATTCGGACGTACCCGCCGTTTGGTTGGAGGGATTGGAATGAATCTTATCCAAAACACGATTGATTAAATTGCGATAAACGGAAACGACGCCCGCGACATACTCCGGTTTTTTCATTCGGCCTTCGATTTTAAAAGAATCCATTCCGGCCGCAATTAATTTTTCAATATTTGTTGACGCGTTTAAATCTCGGGGGCTGAGCAAATATTGCCCGTCGGTTTTGAGCGTTTGTCCGTTTCTGAGGAGTTTGTATCTTTTACGGCACGGTTGCGCGCATTTCCCGCGGTTGCCGCTTCTTGAACCAACGAAACTGCTGAAGAAACACTGTCCGGAGTAACAAATGCAAAGCGCTCCGTGAATGAAAATTTCAACGTCAACGCCCGTCTTTTTGATTTCAATCAATTCGGGAATCGAATTTTCGCGCGCCGGAACAACCCGAGAAACCCCTCTCTTTTGAAGAAATGACGCGTGATAAGAATTGTGAACCGTCATTTGCGTGCTGGCATGAACGGCAAAGTCCGGATATTTCTCATTGATTCTATAAAGCAATCCCAAATCCTGAACAATGATACTGTCAACCCCGTGCCGGTAAAGCGCGTCAAACAGTTCCAAAACAAAAGGAAGTTCCTCGTCTTTGTAAAGCGTATTGAGCGTCACGTACACTTTTTTTCCGAAAGCGTGCGCATAATCAATGCCGGCGGCAAGCTCATAATCCGAAAAATTACCCGCGTAAGCGCGCGCGCCAAAACGCGAAGCGCCCATATAAACAGCGTCCGCCCCGTTTGAAACGGCGGTCAATAATGAAACAATCGTTCCGGCCGGCGCCAGCAACTCGGGAGAAACACTCGCCTTATCCGTTGAATTTGAAAATGACACGTCAAAACCCCTTAAAACAATGAATGAAAAAACAAAAGGCGATTTAAATAACTTTGCTTTTTAAAAAATAACGTAAAAAAATAACGTAAAAAAATAAAAACAAAAAACAGAAATAAAAAATAAAAGGTTCATCGGGCTTTTTCCGATTAAACCTTAAAAATTGAGCGTTTATTGCCCGTCGACATATCCGTCGTAAAAGGACATGTCAAAAAGATCTTCCGTTGTCAATAATTTCGGAACCAATCCCTGTTCGTATTGAGATTTGGCGTAAGCCACAACATAATCTTCAATGATGTGGGGGTCAGAAATCCAGTCGCCGTCCCAATCGTTAATGGAAGACAAAACGAGGTCTTCTGAAACCTGCGTTACGTTTGCATAATATTTGGCGGCTTGTTTTGGGTTCTCTTTGGTGTATTCTGTTGCCGCAATGTGAATTTCAAGAACTTTGGCAACGATTTCGGGGTGCTCGTCAATGAGTTTTTGGTTCACGGCCAAAACACAGCACGCGTGGTCCGCAGACATTTCGCCGGAATTTACGGCAACTTTGCCGAATCCGCCTTGAACGATGACCGTCGGAGAGGGATGCGGAAGGAATACGGCGTCAACGGCACCGGATTTCAAAGCGGTTTGCGCTTCGCCGGAGTCCATTCCTTTAATTTCTACTTTTGAAAGATTGACTCCGTTGTCAACCAACCACTGTTTTAAGAGGGTGTCTTGAATGGAGCCGGGCGGAAAGGTCGCGATTTTTTTGCCTTCAAAATAAGATGGTCCGGTGTAATTCGCATCTGTCGGAATGACGATACTTGAGCCTTTTGTTTGAACGGCCGCGATAATCTTTAACTGAGAGTTGTTTTGAGCAATCGCGGGAATTAAAGGGGCCGCGCCGATATAAGCCACTTGAATCGCGTTAGAGGATAAGGCGACGGCTTCGGGCGGACCGCTTGGGAAAAACTTGTCGTTGACGGAATTCACACTCTCCAGAGCGGTCAAATTGGACTTCCACCATCCCATTTCTTTTGCGCTTGAATACGCCATTTGGTGCGTGCTGGGTTGAAAACCAATCGTCAGATCGATTTCTTCTCCGTCATTGTTTAAACACCCGGAAAATAAAACGGCTGCGATTAATAAAAGGGAGAAACTGATAAGCATAATTTTTTTCATAATGAAACCTCCAAAAAGGAAATTAGACAAGAGATATATCTTGTTTGATTTTGAAAAATGTTTCGAGAAAATGATGAGCGTGTTTACGGGTAAAAAGAGACATGCTTAAAATATTCGGTCAAGCACATCACACGGTTTCTTATTTTTCTCAAAACACTTTCTGAACTTAAACATATTCGGGAAACGTTTTTAAGAGGTGGCAAAATGCCGTAAATATTCATTTCCTCAAGAGTCCTATAAAAAACTATCCGAAAACGAATCGTTTTTATCATTTTTGTGATAATTATATATATGATATATCCGTTTTTGGACAAAAAGAAATTCAAAAGAATATAAAAACTTTAAAAATAAAAATAAAAAAGGGAACAAGATGAACATTTCGGATCGTATTATTAAAGCCGCGTTTGAGTCGGATGAAAACCTTCAAAACGTTCTTCATCGAGCCATTCGTGAAGATTTGAATATGAACACCATTGATTTTTCAAAAGAAGCCGGAATTCCGCACAGCACGCTCTATAAAATTTTATCGGGGTCGCGCGCGCCCAATATCAAAACATTGCGCCAAATCGTCAACACCGTTAAAAAACATGAAAACATCGGCGATGAGTTTATTGCCGTTATTGCGGCGCGAATGGTTTTAGACACCATCACGGAAACGAAGCGAAAAATCGGCGGTCGTTTGATTACGGTCAAAGAATATTCAGCCAACTCCATAGAAGAAGCAATTATCGTGGCGACACGTGCCGAAAGAGATGGAGCCAAAGCACTGGTATGCGCGCCAATTGTCAGTCACACGGTTGAAAAGATTGTTTCGATACCGGTTACAACGATTATGCCAAAAGAAAGTATCACCGAAGCCATTGAAATTGCAATGAGAAAGATCGGATGATTTAAAATTTATTCTTTTTTATTTTAGGTTTATTTTTAACCGGAGTACGCCCGGAAATAAAAACGTGGTTTTAACGATTTTAAAAAATGATGAGGCTTGCACACGATGTGCAGCATATTACAAAAAAAGAAGAAAAGGTTTGAAAGAACAAACCTTCTCGATTTTACTTTTTACTTATCTGATTCCTTATTTTCTTTGGAATTTCGATTTAACATCGTCAACGATTTCCTGAGCAACATATTGATAATTGTCTTTTGTTGCGCCTTTCACACCAAAGAGGTATGCGACAAATCCGATTACTGCAAGGATAAGGATTGCAAGAATCGCCAAGACAATGTACAAAATGGTGGAGCCGAATTTCGCAGGACCGACAGAAACATTGGAGATGCTGGACGGCAAATCGACTGTTCTATTGCTGTCAGTTTCTTTTAATGTCAGTCTGTAACTGCCTTCTTCGGGTGCTTTAACGGACAGAGTCACGCTTTTGGTTTCGCCGACATCTACAGAAACAGTTTTGTCATCCTGATCAATGATATTTCCGCTGCTGTCTGTTAAAACCAAGCTCACGTCGTGTGAACCGCTTTCAATACCGTTGTTTGTAACATCAAAGGAAACTTTGACAGCTTTCTTAGCAGCCGGCTCATCCGGTTTCATTTCAAAGTTTGCGTAAGCGAAAGCAACTTTTTGAGAAATGTTAACCGATGTTGTTCCGTTGTTGTATTTATTTTTGGAAACTTCGATTGTAATTGTTCCGGTCTTGTTGAATGTGTAATTCAATTCACCGGTAGAATTTGTTCGCCCCATATTTTCGCCGCTGACGTAAACAGTTGCATCACTGACAGCCGAGCCGTTTAAGGAATCGGTTGCTTTGATTGTACCGGTTGTTCCATAATAGATGTTTTCAGGAGAAACACGAACGGTCATGTTAATGAGTTTTTCATTAACGGTTAACGTTTCGGTTCCGTTGACATAGCCTGATTTTTCACCGGTCACACGGAAAGAACCTGCTTTATCGGTCGTGTAATTGAGTGTTCCGTCACTGCCTGTTGTTCCGATTTTTGAACCGTTGACATAAACAGTCACGCCTTCAATTGTTGTTCCGCGGTCATTCAATGTGATTTTAACGACGTCGCCGACAGTTGCGGTGCTCGGACTGACCTTGACACTCAACGGGTCGGTGGAACCGATTGTACGTTCAACGACAGGAGCAAATCTCAAAGTGCTGTTGTCACCGACTTTGAAATACATTGTTTCATTGCCGACTTTCATGAATTCAGCTTCACTGTCTTGAGAAAGTGAAATTTTTTCATCACTGGAGAGGCGGATTCCGTCACTGCTGTAACTGTCCACTTTCATTTTTCCGTATTTGGTGTCAGTGTCAAGTTTTGTTAAGTTTAAGGAAGCCTGGAAAACGGCACCGATTGAAACGATACTGCTTTCAGTTCCCTGGAAAACGGAATCAACGCGAATACGAATGAATGAGGTGTCTTTGATCTTGCTGTTGTTTCCCTCATAGATGTAATCTCTGCCGGAATCAACAATGCTGGAATTGATTTCCCTGCCGTCTTTTTCAATAATCAGACGAGCTTTGTTACCATTGGTATCGATTTGATCAATCTTAATAGAAATGCCTTCTTCCAAAATCATTGACTCGCCGGTACGCATTTGGCGTTTTTCGTCGGTGTCAACCAATACTTTGGATAAGTTGCCGTCTTTCAACAAGCTTCCGTCTTTACCGGCATAATATTTTTCGCCCATGAAACCGACAACACTGTAATCTCCCCAAGCAGAGTAATTATAATCGACTGTTGTGATATTGGATGAATATTCCAAATTTCCTTTGTCGATTGAACGGGAGCCGTTGTCAAGAGACTGGTTGATTTTAATTTTTTCAGAAGATTCGACATCGTCGTTTATGTCATAATAGAATCCTTCGAAATTTCTCGGATCCCATTCGTAGATAATATAATCAGATTCGCTGTAATCGGAAACAGTACCGCGGATTTCATAGACACCGGGTTCTGTGTATTCCATAACAGGAGCAAATCTCAATGTGCCGGAATCGGCGACAACGATTTTCACTTTACCCATTAAATCGATTTCAGAATCCTGGCTTAAACTGATTCTTTCTTCGTTTTCCATTTCGATTCTGTCATTGGTGACACTGGTAATTTCCATTTTTCCGATTTTTGTACCGTCTTCTAATCGGGTTAAATTATCAGAAATCTGGAAGATACCTTCCACTTCAACAATGGCACTTTCAGAGCCTTGGAAAACGCTTTTGACGCGTGTTTTGATGAAGGTTGTATTATTTCCGTTACCGCTGCCGATATTTTTGTAGTAGCTGGCGGTTTCACCTTCGTTTGTAATGTAACTGCCGACTTCTTTGCCGTCTCTTGAAAAGACGATTTGCGCTTTACCGCCGTTGATATCAATTTGCTGAACAGTAATTGAATATCCTTCTTCAAGCGCATAATTTTGACCGGTACGCAATTGAACGGTGTCGTCTGTGTCAACCAACACTTTTGACAAGTTACCGTTTTTCATCAAACTGCTTTTACTGTCACCGGCGAAATATTTGTCACCCATGAAACCGACGATTTCATACGTGCCCCAGGGTTCATATTCGTAATCTGTCTCGGAAGTTGTTGTTTGGTAAGTCAGATCTCCTTTATCGATGGAACGACCAATGTTTCTAATGGTCATACTTTCATCGCCCTGACCGGTATCCAAATTATAATAGAAGCCGGAGAAACTGCGTGCATCCCAAGTATATGTTGTCGGCATTCCTTCCTGCCAAATGCGGCTGCCTGTAGATCTGGGCGTAACACTGATTTCCCAGGATAATGTTTGTTCTTTTTTGGGTGTTGCAGAATCATTGGTCATTGTCAAGTTTAGTTGGAATTTACCTGTTTCAGAAGGTCTCCATGAAAAATTGCTTGAATTATTACCTGTATCGGGTGTAACAGTGTATTGGCTTGAAGGAACAACTTTCCAATCACTGTCGGTCTCATTATAAATTTTAAGTTCCCATTTGAAAGTTACTTCTTCTTTTGCAGTTATATTGATAAAAGTAGTAACCCCGGATTCAATATTGAAATTCTTTGTTCCGTTTGAACTGTTATTATCTTTAAAAATTTCTCGATTAGAATCAGATTTGGAGTCATCGACAAAATTAATAACAGCTGCTTCAAGCTCGACCTGGTTTGTATTAAACAAACTGTAATTTGTTCCGTCTGTTCCTCTGACTTTTAATGTATATTTTTCACCAGGATTTAAACTCGAAACAACTAACGGATTCGAAGCTACTGTATCACCTGAAGCGACAATACCACTGATATTTCCTTCAACGGTATAGTTTATGTATCCGGTCCATTTTGATAATGCCCAAGTAATTGAATCAGTGGTTTTTGAATTCATTGAGATTTCGGTGGGCTCGATTGTTTTAAGAACTTTCTCATTATGATTTGTACCATCCGTTGTACGGAAACGAATATCAGTGACAGCATTAGAATTCCCATTAACAAGCGCAGTTGTTGCTACTGTGACGTCGATCCAATCACTGCCATTATAAATTTCAAGTTTTTCGGTCCCGGAAGGGGTCCATGCATTCCATGTCAACTCAAAATGAGTTTCGTTTGAATTTGAAGTAGAAACTAAATTACCAACCACAGGGTCAGGTAAAACTGGAACAGGATCAGAAACAGTAAAGGTTTTTGTTTGTACGTCAGATAAATCTTTAGTATTAACAATAATGGTATAAGTGCCTGCAGTCAATGAACCTGAATAACTGGAAGAGTTAACTCCGGTTGTTTTAGGGAAACCAGAAATGGCTATAGAACTTGAATCTTCGATTGTTACATAATATTGAGCTGTACCAGATACATCATCATCATCCCAACTGAACGCAACTGAAAATGATGTAGAATCACCACTTTCAGAATCAATTACCAGATTGGAGATGGTTGCACTCGCCGTCCCGACCATTGCAAACAGCAACAGCAAAACGACTGCATATTTTAGTATATTTTTCATAAGTTATCATAACCTTTAAAATGTATTTTCGTATTTTGTGAAATTTTCCCTTAAATTTTTACTCCAAAAGTAAAAACAGATGAACGTATTTCACCTTTCATATCATATATAATTTTGTGAACGAATCATAGCCGTTTTTTAATAACGGTTGCCGTTTTTGCCCATATCCTGTATGTCTTAAAATGACGTTTTCTTTTTCGGCAATTGCCTTTCCGATAACTGTGAACTTGCAAGGAAATCTTCCGGATTTCCCGGAAGAAGGAAGAACATTAAAACAGTTGGCAAAGTTTTGATTGAAGTGTGAAAACTGATCTTCAATCAAAGAAAGCTTATCGGGTGAAATTGTAAACAGCAATTCGAAATCGCCGCCGGTATAAAGCGCTTCATTAACAAGCGCAGCATACGCTTTCTCACAAATTCGCCCTTGATTTTGTTTTTGTTCTTGCTCTTGGTTTTGTTCTTGAGTTCGTTTTTTATTTTGTTCTTGGTTATCGACATCATTTTCGTTTTTCAAATAAGATGAAATGATTTCCAAAGCCTCGCCGTCTAACGGCAAGTTTTGTTCATCAATTTCAAAAAAGACGCCCGAAAGCGTCGATAATTCGTAGATGGAAGAAGCCAGACCGTCACTCGTGTCAATCATTGAATTGACGGCACCGCTTTCAGCCAGCATTTTTCCTTCAAAAATACGCGGGAACGGTTCCGTCAGATTTTTTAAAAAAGATTCGGAAGCGTTTGCTTGAATTTGGTTGAGTAAAACGGCAAGCGCAACGCCGGCGGATCCGACGTTTCCGGTCACGCAAAGGAGGTCGCCGGGTTTGGCGTTTTTGCGCAAAATCAATTCTTTGTTGTTTGAAAGACCGACGACCGTTCCGGTAACCGTCAATTCTTCGCAATATTCCGTGTCGCCGCCGATGACTTC
>Ga0265295_1003508_pt1 | contig 22740 bp, 22 predicted proteins | sample Munlansysbiofilm_FD_192503 | JGI IMG/M metagenome (GOLD analysis project Ga0265295, IMG submission 192503) | Leachate microbial communities from a municipal landfill in Southern Ontario, Canada - Methane capture system biofilm | ecosystem: Engineered > Solid waste > Landfill > Unclassified ...
CGTCGGGATCGGGATGCCTCGTTACGGCAAAAGGCAGCTCCTCGTCAAAGGAGGGCCAGCCGCACCCTGAATGGAACTTGCTCGTTGAACTGTACAACGGTGAGCCGCACCATTTGCAGTAGTATGTTCCTTCCTCTTCCAGATCGGTATAGGCACCACGGAAAGCCCATTCAGTGCCTTTGTGAATGATGACCTCTTCTTCCTGCGGGGTAAGGGTCGTACGGAGTTGCATGTCCAAGGGAAAAAATTCAAAGCGTTCGCTCATAGGTTCCTCATATGATAGCACGGTGGCACGCTCCTGCTTGGCGCAAGAGGAGAATAGAACGAGTAGGATGGCAATGGAATAGACGTGGTATCGGTTCACATATGCTCCTGTATTCCCATCCTACCATGCCATCACCAGAATCTGAAGAGAATTGCAGGAACCTGTTTCTGGTACGCTGCATACTCTGGATACTTGGAAGCGGTGATGCTCTCAGTGAAGACAGTCGATCCGATGAACAACAAGGTCAACAAGATGGGGCCGGCTAGCGTGAAATGCAGCAGGGAAGTGTGGAACGAGGCACAGAACAGATAGAGCGACCACCAGAGTCCCAGTTCCCCAAAGTAGTTCGGATGTCTGCTTCGTCTGAATAAGCCTGAGGTCCTGAATCCTCGCTCGTAGTCTTCGGCATGCCGAGCGTCACGTTCTAGAAGGTGATACTTGGCTTGCTGGAACGTATACTGCTGCTGATCGGCAAGGGTTTCTATGCCCAGACAGAGGAAAAAGAGTATGATCGCTACAAAGCTCAGGGGAGTAAACACAGATGAAGGGGAGTGGGACAACAGGGAGAGCGGGCTGGTGAAGGCTATAAAGAGAAACTGTTGGTAGCTTGCGATGAAGAGGAGATTGAAGATAATCCAGAGAACTGGGTTCCTTATCCGCTTTCTGAGGATGCTCCAGCGATAGTCTTCCTCACCGGTGTATCCTCCCCGGCGTGCAAAGTTGAAGGTGAGGCGTGCTCCCCAGACAGTGATGAGCAGCGCTGCGGCAAGGGATGTTCTCTTAAACGATGCTTCGTATGCATAGATCCAGGCATATGCTACCGGCAGGGTGCTCCAGAGCCTGTCTGTCCAGGAATAGTCATTGGTGAGCAAGGAGGCGATAAAGGATAGCAATGCTGTGAACACGGTGATCAGGCTCACCAGCTTGAGGGCAGAATAGGAGGCAGGCGAGAAGACGACAACAGCGAGGACAAAGAGGGCGATGGCCAAGAAGAACACGAGGATGGTTGACTTGGTTACTTTCATGAACTCACTATAGCAAACCATTTTTGGGGCAGGCAAGCAAAAATCAGAGCTCTGAGAGCAGATAGCGGGCATCGCCATTCCTGATCAGCGATGAAAGTGCAAATGAGCATTGCAGCAAACCTAGCAAGAAGGTTATCACGTGCAATGCCACAATGTCCTTGATGATGATGCATTGGATGATGATCCAAAGCATCATCACGATTCCCATCCCCATGCTGGACACTTTGCCCAGGATGGGAAACTTGACGAGCAGGAAAACACAGATCAGGTTGCCGATGCCGATTACTGCAAACAGAAAGAGACCGGGAAGAAAGAAGGAAAGAAACGGGGAGCCTTCCAGCAGGGTCAGAGGTGCCCCGAGGGGGCATGCAGGCTCTACGACGCAGGCATAACCAGCTGCCAACGCTCCGATGCCAAGCAGGATATGTGAGGCAAGTACGGTCCAACGAAGCACCTTCATACTTCACCTGCCTTGTTCAATGCATCTTCCACTGCTTTCAGCATGACGATGCTGCTGTAGGTTGCCCCACTGATGGTATCCACCGTAAGGCTTTGCTTTGCCACAACATCGTCCAGTATAGCAGAGGCAGCACTCCCTTGTCCGTTTCGGTGTTCCAGAAGCTCGATTGCCTGCATCTGCTTGTTGACGACATGGACTTGTACCCGGACCTTGATGGGAAAGGTGGAGTACGTGCCCTCATACGTTCCATCCGCCAAAGAGCGGGGTATCTCATGCATGACAGGAAGGTTCTCCAGGTTCAGCAATCTCTGCTCAATGTGACTGAACGCAAAGAAAGAGCCGATTCCAAGGAGCATCACTATGCTGAGACCAAGGATGAGGATGCGTACACTGCGTTTCATGGTCAGGTAATCTCCTGCTCGTATCCTACGCCTCAAGCAGATTGAAGAAAAGGGAATTGCTCCTGATTATTGGTCGATTCTCAGACATTTTTCCGAAAATGACAAAGAAAAGGGAGCTGCTTATTCAGCAACTCCCAGATAAATCGGGCTGGGCGGATTTGAACCGCCGACCCCATGTCCCCCAGACATGTACGCTAAACCCCTGCGCTACAGCCCGAAAAAGTGCCGGTTACCCGACAGGAAGGAACCTTAGCATAGAAGCCTACTTGTGTCAATAAATGGTTTGGTGGTAGTCAAAGAAAGATTTTTCAAGTAGTGTTAGTACAAATTTCTATTAGGATGTATACTCGTTTGAGTACAACACTACTGTATTTGTGTACAGAGAAACTAGGTGAGGGATATTCATGGCTCAGATGACAAAGTCGGCGCTTGCTCAATCATTGAAGCAATTGATGGCTGACAAAACTTTGGACAAGATTACGGTAAAGGAGATTGTTGCACGTTGCGGTGTGAATAGGCAGACCTTTTATTATCATTTTCGCGATATCTATGATCTGTTGGATTGGATGTTCATCAACGAAGGCTATGAGTTTTCCAGACTGTATCCGAACACCGCCGTATTGGATGATGGGCAGACCGTTGTCCGCAATCTTTGTTCCTACCTCATTGAGAACCGGGATATGGTGATCAATATCTATCATAGTCTCGGTCGGGAGTTGCTCGATCGTTACCTGTGCAGGGAAATTGCGAAATTGCTTCACACCACGTTGGACAAGCGTGCAAAGGATTTTGGGGCAAACAGCGACGATTTGGACTTCCTGATCGGATTTTACAAGCATGCTTTTGTGGGTTACATGCTGGATTGGGTGCAAGATGGATTGCCTGGGACCTGTGAGGATACCGTACAGAAATTCTCCCCCTTGTTGAAAGGGACCTTTGATTCAGCGCTGAAACGCTTGGCTTTGTCCCATTGATTCTTCTTTTTGTATTGTGATTACGGTCTTGATGAATCCTATTCGATGACGTACACTATCACAAACGCTGTTCGTGAAAGAGAGTTGCCTATGAACCGATGCTTGTCTGGAACAATGAGGAAAGTGATATTGACCGTGTTGGTTGGTTTTCTTGCGCTCTCCTCTGTTGCTGCCTATCAATTTTCTCCGTTGGAGCAATCCTTCCAACCTACCGGTGCTGAGAGTACCAAAACCTATACAATTGTAAATGACAGCAATGATTCCATTGCAATCAGCATCTCGGCTCTCATCCGTGATCAGGACGCACAGGGCAATGAAGTGAATACTCCTGCCGATGCGTATTTCTCCATTGTTCCCAACAAATTGGTTGTGCCTCCTCAGAGCAGTTGGGTGGTGCGGGTACAGTATCGTGGGCCAAGGACTGTCACCAATGAACTCTCGTTCAGGTTGAAAGCTGAACAGATTCCTTACTCGCAAGGCAAAGCAAGCACTGACAAGGGAATGTTCAATTTCCTTTACATCTATACCACCAGTCTCTATGTGATGCCTTCCCGCGTAATTGAGAATGTTGCAGTACGGTCTGTGGCAGCATCAAGCATGGAAGATGGAAGTCCTGCACTTTCCCTGACTCTGGCCAATCTGGGAACTGTTCACCAATTGCTGATTTCTGCAGTGGTGGAAGTGAAGGACAGCAAAGGCAATACTGTGGTGTTGCAGGGACCTGAATCGCTTGCCGGTATAGATGGCATGAATATTTTGGCTAAGAAAACCGTTACTAAGCAGGTTGTTTGGCCGGAAGGTCTTTCAAGAGACCCTGGAGTAACGTATCAGGCCACCATCAAGTACACGAAATAAGGGGAGATTCCTTCTTCTCCCTAAGGAAAGGGCTTTTTCATGAGTAAGAGAGGTTTGGCACACGCAGTGTTCCTGTTTTTTTTGCTTGTGCTCGTCTCTCTCTTTCTTTCTGCCTTCCTGTATACCTGTTTTACCAGACCTGTTCCCACGCCGAGCTCTCCGATTCCCCAGCAGATTCCTGTGGTTGCTGTACCTGAGAAGCAAGTGCAACAGGTTGAACAGGCTCCCCTTCCGAGCATACACATTCCTGCAATCCCCGTATTTGCGGGAAGTCCTCACGTTGAGCGCGATTTGGTCCAACCCAAACCCTTGCCTCCTTTGAAGCATTTGCTCTCCTTCCCGAATCTTCCTGACCCAGCCAAGAGACGTATCGAACCAGCTCCAACCCCGGCGCCACGTGTGCCCGGCAAGCCGACGTTTGCTTCTGAGCCGGTGAGCAAGGCCTTTGTTCCCGAACCTCCGTATATGTTTGAACCATTGGTCCTGACGGAGGAGGAGTACGATATGTTCTATCCTGCCCAAACCCAAGAAGAGCAGGATGAAGACTTCTGGGCAGACTTCTTTGTCGTTGGCCAGGATCAGGATATTGCGTTCGAGGATGGGTTCTACTACCTGAAGCTCTTCGTAAACGATGAGGTGGTAGGCGATATTGAAGTGGAATTCCTTGGGGAGAGTCGCTTGGTGAATGCTTCCGAGCTGGCTTTGTACGTGAACCCCTATCTGACAGAAGGTGCAAAGGCCAGAATTTTTGGCGATGGCATTCCCTCTTTGACCATTGAGCAGCTCAACGAACGGGGTGTGGAAGCCTATTATGATGCCATAGAATTCTCTGTTCATCTCTCCTTCAGCATTGATGACATGCCCGAGCGAACCATCAGCATCTCCTCATCCACCATCAACCGTCGTGAGCAGTACGGCCTCTCGGGGGCCATTGTCCTGAAGCCAGCGAAATTTGCTCTGGCCAGTTCGCTCAGCCTCTACGCTCTGCTTGACTATCCGTCGGATTTTTCGATACTCAGGAACAAGTTGCTCTCACTTTCCGTCTCCAACCGGGCTTCCTTGTTGGGCATTGGTTTGAATTTCTATTTTTCGCTTTCCTCACGTGAGCCGATCTTTACCCCTGGCTCATGGAGCGGTTTCTATGATTTCGTCGAGTCGAACCATCGTCTGAGTTTCGGACATGTGGGAACCAACCTCAATACAACCATCGGAACTTCGACGAATGTCGGGTTCAATTTTGAGAAGAACTATGCCTATGGCACAGGCTCTGCCAAAGGCAACCAGTTCGAATACCGCATCGTATTGGTTGAACCATCCACCGTACAGATAGAGATGAATGGGCAAAAGGTCTTTGACCGTAAGTTCCAGGCAGGAACCTACCGACTGAAGGATTTCATCTTTACCCAGGGAGCGAACCAGGTAAAGATCACCATCATTCCGGATGCACATCCTGATGATGTCCAGGTTGACTACGTCGACATGGGGTATGACTACCGGCTTCTGGGCAAGGGCGACAGCCTCTATGGATTCGGGTTCAGCGTGCCAAGGGTGAAGACCACCACAGCCTCGGCTCCGATCAGCATCCCTTGGTTTGACAACCAATACCTGTCCTATTACCCGGATAAGTTCACGGCCACCTATTTCCAGCAGACCGGTCTGACCGATACCTTTACGTTCACGACCGAGCTTGCCCTTTCTCCCGGATACTTCAGCGGTACATTCAACGGAGTTCTTGCCACGTTGTTGGGAACAGCCCAGCTGCAGCTGAGTCTGGGTATGGACGAGGGCATGAGCACTCCCTCGTTCTCGGGCAGTCTCAGTCACCGTCTCAGTGGGCGGCCAGGAAGTTCATTTGGAACCGTGAGCACCACGATCAGTCACTCAGTCCCGGCACGTGCATCCACAACAGCATACTCATCGATCACAACAGCCAACCTCTCATATTCGGGAAGCTTTACTGAGAAGATACGCTATACCGTCTCTGCAAACAGCATCTTCAACACTGCGTCCAGCAATCCCAGCTGGAGCCTCTCCTTCGCAAGTGGCTTCTCCCCGTTCAGGGGGCTTTCGATCAGCGGGTCCATCACTGCAAACGCGGCAGCCACCACCTGGCTGGAGCCTACCATCTCAGCCCAAATCAGTGGCAGCTACTCCTTCAGTCCACGGTTGAGTGCAAACACGTCAACAAGCTTGCAAAGTGGAACTCCCTTCTTCGATGGTACTGCAACCAGTTCCCTCGGGGTTAACTGGAAACCTTCCTCCAATGACAATGTCAGCTTTGCCCTCAGCTCGTTCAAGTATGATGATCCGAAGAACCATGCCTTGAATACGTCTTGGTCGCATAGCGGGAAGCTCTCTTCCTTCTCAATCCGGCAGCAGATAAGCAATTCGTATCAGAATATGGCAACCACCTTTACGGCAAACACCTCCTTTGCCTATGCGGACGGGGCGTTTGCCATCGGGAAATCCGTCGGTGATTCCTTCCTGCTGGTGAAACCGACCGGTGAACTGAAGAAGAGTCAGGTCACGGTTGCCAGAAGTCTGGATAGTGCGCCTTCGTATCTGCCCCGCCCGTTGGGAAGCGCCCTGTACAACAGCATCATAGCGAACACCAAGAATAGTGTGGTGGTCTTCAGCAGTGGGCCGACTGAGTATTCGACAGGCTCTTCTTTTGTGTATGAGATGACTCCCAGAAGTCGCCAATCCTTTGTCGCACGCTTGGATGTCGAACCCTCCTTCACGGTCAGCGCAGTGCTGCTGATGGTTGATGGCACTCCTTACATCCAGTATTCATCACCCGTGTACCGCGTAGAGATGACGGAGATGGGTGAGGAGCTCATACGTGATGATTCCCTCTACCTCTTTACCGATCAGGAAGGTCGGTTCATTCTCAGTGAGGTGAAGAGCGGTACCTATCTCTTTGATCTCAAGGTTGAAGACCTCTGGTATGCCGTACGGTTCACCGTACCCGAATTTGATACAGAAAAAATCGGTCTTGATCGTGTGTTGCTCTTGGAGGATTTCTGGGTTGCCGATCCTGCGTTTGAACAACGCATCGTGGTACAGGATGCAATGACAGGTTCCCAAGTCGAGCAGGAAGAGGATGTGTTTGGAACTGAGCTTGCAGTTGGTTACGATGCCGAAGTGAGTTTGGAGATCATCGATCGAATAAACGAAGAGACGTTCTGGAGCATCATCTTCCCAGCCTTTGACGAGAGCGATTTCAACTTTGAGGAGTTCGATGACGAGTTTGTGAGTCAGGATGATTTTGCCTTCGATGAGCAAGCGTTTGACGCCATGGTTGATGAAGATGCAAACGATCCGTCGGCGACTCAGGTAATCACTGCGGCTCCCTAGAACCTTGCTTGACACTCACTGGTAAAAGGTAGAGTATAGGAACGCGAGTACGCGAAACCACACAAGGAAGGAAAACCGTGCGTAGCGATATAATCAACGAAGTATTATCAGTTGAGGATAGAGCAGAAAAGATCGTAAGAGACGCCGAACGTACAGCCAGAGATGCTATTTCCGACGCCCAGACCAAAGCAAATGCATATATACGCTCAGCAATGAAAGCAGAGCGAGAGCTTAGTCATACCCAGATACTCCAAGCGGAGGCAGATGCTGAAACTGAGCTTCAGGAGTATGAGGCAAGCTTGCATATCTCTTCAACCCTTACAGAAGCTGAATTGGATCGGATTTCGAAAACCATCGTAGAGAAGGTGTGTGCTACCGATCTGGATTCATTCGTAGAAGTTCAATGAGTAAAGATCCTGTTTCCGTATACGGCTTCATCAATGCCAAGTTGCGGGCAAAAATTGGTTTGATGCGCCAAAGCCGAATCATCGAAGACCTGCTGAAAGCTGCTTCCCTTGTGGAAGCGGTTGCTGTGTTGCGCGATAGTCCTTACCATGCGTTGGCCGAAGCCTACGACCAGACTGGAGACCTGCAGCAGATGGAATTTGTCCTGCTGGAGATGGAAGTGGCGATGTATCGCGAGGTTGCTTCCTACTTGGAAGGCAAAAGCGCTACGTTCGTGCGTCACCTCCTGGGAAAGATTGAGGTGGACAACCTGAAAAACTCCATCCGGTTATGGTACAGCAGCATCGTACGGGGAAGACCGATTCGCTACCGCAGTGGGTACCTGTACAAGAATCCCATTCTCAATCCCATCGATTGGACGGCTTTGGTCAACGCTACCAGCTGGGATGCTGTACTCAAATCCTTGCATCAGAGTCCTTATGAAACCGTCCTCTCCCAGTACTCCGAGCAGGACCTTCAGACAAAGGGTTTGTTTGCTCTGGAAAGCAAGCTTGACATACTCTGGTACGAGCAGATGCTGAAAGCCCTTGAAACACTGAGCAGACAGGATCGCGAAGTTGCCACCACCATCTTTTCGGTGGAAGTTGATCTGAAAAACCTTCTGACCTTGGTTCGGTATGGGTGGTATCACCAGATGGAAGGGGAGGCGTTGCGACCGCTCCTGTTGCCTTGGGGCAAGGTGGCAACGAGCAAAGAGACCGAACGGTATATCCAGACATCTGTTGACGATCGCAACCCCGTTGCACTGATCAACCGCTTCGCAGGAGGACTTGAAGAGGATCAGCAGCTTGCCCAGCGCGGCAGCATCCATATCGAGGAGACAAGTGTCCTCGAAAATCTGAAGATTGAGGACTATCTTGAGAAAAAACGGCATGCCTTGTACCACAAGATGCTGAGTTCCGATCCTTTTACCATCGCCCTTGCCTTGTCCTACTTTTTCCTCAACAAGGAGGAGACTTCGATGATCAAGACAATTCTCAACGGCAAATACTACGGGTATGATGAAACATACATCAGGGGGGTTATAGGATGAATTTGTTTACCAGGCCGATGAAATTACTCACAGCGGTGGTCCTTGAGCAGACCAGTGATGCTGTGGTGAGGGCACTGCTTGCTCTGGGCGTGCTGGATTTTGTCCACATCAACAAACTCGACCCCCAACAGATGGAACGTCTGTCCAGCCGTCCGAGCAGTATCAACCGCTCAACGCTGGAGGATATGCGCCATCGTGTGGAAGCACTGCTCAAGCAGGGACACATCACCATCCCGGCAACCGATACGCTGGATGTCAAGAAAGTGGAAACTCCGCAACTGGAGGAGTACAAGAAGCATATAGACTCGCTGAATGTAAGCTTGCTCAGCCTTAAAGAGAAACAGAAAGACAGCAACCAGCAGCTGATGGGGCTAGAGGAACTCAGACGGTACATCCTGGAGGACAAAGGGGAGTATCTTGATCTCCGTCTCGGCGAGCTCACCCACGGTAAGGTCGAGGATCTGATGCTCAAGATATCTGCCTTCGGTGGCCTGATGGAATCCATCACCGGCACTGACAAGATCATCAGCCTGACGTTGCGCCGCGATGTATCTCAGGTAGACCCTTTGCTGGAGAAATTCGGGTGGGTTGAGTCCAGTGATGTCGAGTTGCAGCGGCAAGCCCTGCAATTGATCAAGAGCCGTCTTGATGAGGAGCATGCAAAAGCGTTGCAGAATAGGGGAGCCATCGAGAAGGAAGTTGATGAGATGGTCGCTTCCCATCAGGCACAGTTATACGCCATATGGTCGAATCTCAGACTCAACGAGTTGTGTGACCAGATTCGTTCCTATTTTGCCTATACCCGGAATACCACGCTGTTCTCCGGCTGGGTCCCCACCGACCAAGCTTCCTTGGTCGAGCAGGCTATTCAGGATGCCAGTGAGGGCCAGTGTGTGGTCGAATGGACTGAGGCGTCTTCCATGCCACGCGATCAGGTCCCGGTGGCCATATCAAGTCCCAAAGCGCTTGCGCCTTTCCAGAAAATCGTTAACAACTACAGCACTCCCGAATATGGGACCGTGAACCCGACCCTGTTCGTGATGGTTGCCTACCTCTCCATGTTCGGACTGATGTTTGCAGATGTCGGGCAAGGTCTGGTACTGTTGCTTGTCGGCCTTCTGGGTTCGCACAGCTACAAGACCCATCCTCTCAAACCGGATGGGATGCTCAGCCGAAATGTGACCAGCCTCTTGGTCTATCTGGGTCTTTCGTCCATGGTATTCGGAGCTTTGTTCGGTTCATATTTTGGACTGCCTTTGGCCCCTGCACTGTGGTTCAACTTTGAGGCTGCAGTTGCTGGCCACGGGACACTCGTCGCCGATGTGTATGGAATCCTGGGTATCACCATTCGCTTTGGTATTATCATCATTTATACTGGTCTGGTACTCAACTGGATCAACCTTACCCGCAAGAAGGCGTATCTGACACTTCTGTTGGATAAGAATGGATTGCTTGGTGGACTCTTGTTCGGTATCGGCCTCTACATGGGCTTTGGGTTTGTGCGCAGTGGATATCGGACCTTCCCCTCACAACCTTGGATTGCTCCGGTGGTGACCGTAGCGCTCATCCTACTCTTCGCCCGTGGTTTCATCACCTATTTCGTTGCTGTGCGCAAGGGTGGGGAACGCCATGAGATCAGCCATGTCATCCTTGATTCTGTCATGGAGTTCTTGGTGGATGTCCTGGAGATATTCACCGGGTATCTCTCCAATACGCTTTCGTTCATGCGTGTGGCCGGCTTGGGGATTGCCCATGCTTCGTTGATGGAGTCGTTCAAGGAACTTTCCTCTTTGGTGGACGGATTCGGGGGAGTGGCGATTTTCATTTTGGGAAACGTCTTGGTAATTGTTCTGGAAGGCCTGAGTGCAGGCATCCAGTCGCTTCGTTTGAACTACTATGAGTTCTTTTCACGGTATTTCACCGGAAAAGGTGTGGCGTATGAGCCGGTTGGGCTCTCGGCTACCCGTTCTGAGAAGAGATAGTGCATTCTTTTGAGGAGGGTCACACTATGACCAACATCGCATTTAAGAAAAGAGTATCGATGACCTTTGTTGCAACGGCGCTTATGTTGCTTGCCTCTGCGTTCATCTTCGCCCCCGGCGCCTTTGCAGCAACGACAGAAGCTGCCCAAAGGAGTGACTACAATCTTGCGCTGGTCTGCTTTAGTGCGGCTATTGCGTTCGCTGTAGGTGCTCTTGCTGCAGGTATGGCAATCGGAAAGGTGGGAAGTGCTGCGATGGGAGCCATTAGCGAGCGTCCAGAGATTGCCAGCCAGGCGTTGATCTTCATCGCACTTGCTGAAGGCCTCGTAGTCTTCGGATTCATCACCAGTCTGATGATTCTCGGCAAGGTCTGAGCATGAAATACTTTGTCATCGGTGACGAGGATACCGTTCTTGGGTTCTCCCTGGTCGGTGTCTTCGGCATGCAGGCGACAAATTCCGAACAGGCAAAACGAGCATGGGACAAGGCTTTGGAAGATTCCGATAACGGGATCATCATCATAACGGACACGGTGGCTTCCCTGATTCGTGGCACGGTCGACCGGTATCTGTTTTCCGAATCCTTTCCCCTTGTCGTTGAGATTCCCTCCCCGAACTCCAAGGAGGGACGTACCGATTTGCGTACCCTGGTCAACCAGGCCATCGGGGTATCGTTGTAGGAATGGTTTGAATGGAAACAACTGACAGCCGGCTGTTGAGCGGCATTCTCGAAGAAGCGGATATGAAGGCCAAGCAAATCCTTGAGGATGCAGAGGTAACGGCGAGTCGTCTTCTTGATGAGGCTCGACTTCGTGCGGAGAAGGACATCGAGGTGGAAAAGCGTGCAACTGAGGATAAGCTGAAGCAAATCCGCTTTCGGTTGCAAGCAAACATGGCAAGTGCAAAGCGGAAAGCGAGCCTTCGCCAGATCGATGAGAGTTACCAGCAAGTCATGAACCGGGTGCTTGCATTGTTGGATGCCAAAACAGTAAGCGAGCATTTGGGAACTTGGATTGCAGAAGCCGCTATTGGCCTGGATCTCAAGCAAGCAAAAGTAGCCTACAGCCCGCAATGCCCTGTTACCGAAGAGCATCTTGAGCAAGCCAGGGTACTTGTCAAGCGAGTAACGGGAAGCGACATCACACTTCAGTTGGAAAAGAAAGCAATCCGCAGCATTGGGGTGATAGTATCCTCATTGGACGACACTATCTCCTTCAATAATCAGGTCGAAATTCGTTTGAGACGATTCGACCGCGTAGTAAGGTCTATGATTCAGGAACGTACATGAAAGAGAGAATAATCGGACACGTCAAACGAGTGAATGGGCCGATCCTCATTGTAAAGGACATCTCCGACGCCATGATGATGGAGATGGTCCGTATCGGTGAACAGCAACTGGTAGGTGAGGTGGTGAAACTCTATGACGGGTTGGCTACCGTACAGGTCTATGAGGATGCCACCGGAATTTGCCCGGGCGACAATGTCTACGGTACCGGAATGAGCCTGAGTGTTGAGCTTGCCCCGGGACTTATCGGAACCATCTATGACGGAATCCAGCGGCCGTTGGAAGAACTAGGTGCTGCAAGTGGCGCTTTCATCTCACGCGGACTTACCTTTGATGCAGTCAGCCATACCAAACGGTGGGCTTTCCATGCAACGGTTGAGGAAGGTTGTGCCGTCCATGCAGGAATGGTCATTGGGACTGTCCAGGAAACGAGCCGAATCGAACACCGCATCATCATCAGTCCGCATATTGCGAGCGGTGTGCTCTCCCACATAGCACAAGATGGGGAGTATGCCATCGAGGATGTCATTGCGCAGGTCGTGCTTCCTGACGGAAGACAGGAGCAGGTGACCATGCTCCAGAAGTGGCCGATCAGAGTTCCAAGACCTGTAGATCAGCGTCTTGCCCTCAAGCAGCCATTGGTTACCGGACTGAGGGTCATCGACACGCTTTTTCCGCTTGCCAAGGGCGGTACGGTCGCAATTCCCGGAGGCTTTGGGACAGGAAAGACCATGACCCAGCACTCCATTGCACAGTGGTGTGATGCAGACATCATCGTCTACATCGGTTGTGGGGAACGCGGAAACGAGATGACCGATGTTCTGCGGGAGTTCCCGTTGCTTGTCGATCCAAGGACCGGTCAATCGCTCATGGAGCGAACCATCCTCATCGCCAATACATCCAATATGCCGGTTAGTGCACGCGAAGCATCGATCTACACTGGCATCACCATGGCAGAGTATTATCGTGACCAAGGTTATCATGTAGCCATCATGGCAGATTCCACCAGCCGATGGGCAGAAGCGTTGCGGGAACTCAGCGGACGCATGGAGGAGATGCCTGCAGAAGAGGGCTTCCCTGCCTATCTTCCCACCCGCATCGCCCAGTTCTATGAACGGGCGGGGTACATGCGCACCCAGAGTGGATATGACGGTTCCGTTTCGATCATCGGGGCGGTAAGTCCTCCGGGTGGTGATTTCTCCGAGCCGGTTACCCAGCATACCAAGCGTTTTGTACGCTGCTTCTGGGGCCTTGACCGACAGCTTGCCAGCAGTCGTCACTATCCTGCCATCAGCTGGCTGGATTCGTACAGCGAGTATCTTACTGATGTGAAGATGTGGTGGAATGACCACAGCGAAGGCTCTTGGTATACGAGTCGGACCCAGATCATGGACTTGCTCCAAAAAGAGGTCAGGCTCCAACAGATTGTGAAATTGGTGGGTCCGGATGCACTTCCGGATACCCAGAACTTCATTCTTGAAGTCTGTTCGCTCTTCAAGACAGCCTTCCTCCAACAGAATGCCTTTGATGAGGTTGACCGATACTGTTCTGTGGAGAAGCAGGTGAAGATGCTCTCTGTCATCCTTGCATATTACCAGAAGGGGAATGAAGCCATCGCAAAAGGGGTCCCCATAGTGAAAATCAGACGACTGAAAGCAGTGCAGGAGATGGCAAGAATGCGTCTCTCGGTCAGCAATGATGACTTGGGGGCAATCGATAAGATCCAGATGCGCCTGGAAAGGGCGATCGACCAGATTGGAGGTATCTATGAGAACTAAGGCTGAGACACTCCTCTCGCAAACCGATCGTCGACTGCTTTCAGGCAGGGAGTATCGTGGGGTCTCACGAATTGACGGGCCCCTGGTATACATGCGCAATACCCATGCGGTTGGGTATGGAGAGCTGGTTGAAGTGGTAGCTCCCGACGGGTCACACCGAAGTGGGCAGGTCTTGGATACGAGCGATGATGCCGTGGTTGTGCAGGTTTTTGAGGGTACGGACAACCTGACGCTCCCCCAGACCAGCATGCGCTTCATGGGTGAACCGCTTACCCTTCCTGTTTCTGAGCAAATGCTTGGAAGGGTTATGAATGGATTGGGAAAAAGCCGCGATGGCTCAGGCAGCGTCCATGGGTTTGCAGAGCGGGATGTAAACGGCGAGCCGATAAATCCGACTGCTCGTGAATATCCGAGGGATTTCATCCAGACAGGTATTTCGGTCATTGACGGAATGACGACACTCATCCAAGGTCAGAAGCTTCCCATTTTCAGTGGGAATGGTCTCGACCATAACCGACTTGCAGCCCAGATTGCACGTCAGGCAAAGGTGCGCGGCAGTGCAGGGGATTTTTGCATTGTATTTGCAGCAATGGGTGTCAAATACGACGTTGCCCGGTTCTTCATTGACAGCTTTGAGCAGACAGGGGTCTTGGATAATGTAGCCCTCTTCCTCTCTCTGGCAGACGATCCTTCCATCGAGCGAACCATCACTCCGAAGACGGCACTGACCTTGGCGGAGCACCTTGCATTTGACAAGGGCAAGCAGGTATTGGTCATCATGACTGACATGACCAACTACTGTGAGTCGCTTCGTGAGATTGGGACAATGCGAGGGGAGATTCCTTCAAGAAAGGGATATCCTGGATACCTCTACTCGAACCTTGCAGAAATTTATGAGCGTTCGGGCAAGATAAGCGGACGCAGTGGGTCCATTACCCAATTGCCCATTCTGTCCATGCCCAACGATGATATCAGTCATCCGGTTCCTGATCTCACCGGATACATAACCGAAGGCCAGATCGTTTTTGAGCGCAGCATGCAGGCACGGGGTATCTATCCCCCCATCAACTGCCTTCCTTCGCTCTCCCGACTCATGAAGGACGGTATCGGGGAGGGTATGACTCGCTCTGACCATCCCCATCTGGCAAACCAGCTCTTTGCTTCCTACAGCCATGTCAAGGATGTCCAAAACCTTGCTTCGGTCATCGGTGAGGAGGAACTGACCACACTTGATCAGCAGTATCTTGAGTTCGGAAATTTCTTTGAGAAGCAGTTCGTGAACCAAGGATTTGACGAGGACAGAAGCATTGAGCAGACCCTGGACCTTGGCTGGGAAGCGCTGAGCAAGTTGCCCAGTGAGGAATTGCAGCGGTTGACTGATGAGGAAATCGCAGAGCATTACGGAAGATAGGAGGCGTTGTGAATACCACACTTGCTCCTACCAGGAGCAATCTGCTGAAGCTGACTGAAGATCTCAAATTTGCACAACTCGGTCATGAGTTGCTTGACCAGAAGCGTTCGATTCTGGTTGTGGAACTGCTGACCCTTGTCGACCAAGCTGTGGATTATGAGGGCAGGGTGGTGAAAGCCCTTGATGAAGCCCAGCAATCGCTGAGCGATGCCATCATGCAGATGGGAAGACTCAAGGTTGGAAACCTGGCAGGAGCAGTGAATATTGAGTATTCGATTACCCTCGGGTCCCGGCGTGTCATGGGGGTCTCGGTGCCGAAAGTAGAGACCTCTTTTACGGACAACAGTCCCTATTTCAGCGGTGAGGATACTTCGATCCTCTCCGAGCTCTCCATCGAGCGCTACCGCACGACGCTGCAATTGATGGGAAGGCTTGCCGAGCTCAAGGTCTCCATCATGCGCCTCGCAAGGGAGGTCAAGAAGACCATCCGCAAGGTGAATGCACTGGAAAAGATTGTCATTCCAGAGAATAAGGAGACCATTGCTTGGATGCGTGGTCGCATTGAGGAACAGGAGCGCGAGAACTTCATACTTCTCAAGGTGGTAAAGGATCGTATGGAGCAGGCCAAGGCTCAGGTGCAGGCTTTGACCTCTTCTTCTGGAGATGATACAGTAACAAGTGGAGGCTTGCATGGGAGTTCCGTTTAAGCAGATAGTCGTATATCTGGATGGTTCGGAGAGTTCGATGACTGCCATCATGTATGGCATCAAGCTGGCCAAGGAACATGATGCCACGTTGACTGCGGTCTATGTGGTGAATACCAGAGCCTTGAGTGAATTGGTGAAAGCAGGGATTTTTGTTGCCATTGAGCGAGATGAGTATCAGAGGGACTTGCAGCAGGATGCCGATAGGTATCTGCGCCATGCTTCCCGGCTTGCAACACAGAAGGAAGTTGCGATAGAAACCATCAAGCTTGAGGGCACGGTTCATGTAGTGATGAAAGAGTTGCTGAAAAGTCAGAAGGCAGACTTGCTGATTCTCGGTGGTATCACCGATATCCGCAGTCGTCGAGAGGAACTTGCCAGCGAGACTGACAGGATGATGCGTACGTCCCCATGCCCGGTGTTGGTGGTGAGGGATGATGACGATATCTGGCTCGAGTTTGAAGCGTAAGGAGCTTGGCATGAATGTACTGGATGTATTGGACAGAAACCTGGTCAAGGTGCCACTGATGCATACTGACAAGCGAGGGGTAATCTCTGAACTTGTTGAGACTGTGGCAAAATCCAAGGGGTATTCAACACAACAGTTTGAACAGATTCTGGAGGCGGTTCTCGATCGTGAGAGCCTTGGTTCAACAGGAATTGGCAATGGCATTGCCATCCCGCACGCCAAGACCGATGTGGTGAATCACGTCACCATGGTCGTAGGCATCAGCCGCTTCCCTGTTGATTTTGATTCGCCTGACAACCAGAAGAGCAGGATTTTCTTTTTGGTGCTTGCTCCGCAGAAGGAAGCTTCCGCTCATGTGGAATTGCTTGCTTCCATTGCGCGCAGTTGTACCAGTCAGGTATTCAGGAGAATGTTGGAGCAGTCACGCGACAGCGAGGAAGTGGTTCGCCTGTTCATGGAATAGGGAGCACGAAAATCCATCTTTCTGCAGGGAGCACCTCTTGGTATGGGGGTGCTTCTTTTGGTTCTGGACATTTCTTGGTTTCCATCCTATGGTGATCACATCATTAGCTGTAGAGGTGTGTGCTCCATGAGCGAAATCATTGCATTTTCCTCTTCCGAACAGTCGCTGCTTGACCAGTGTGGAATCTATCTGGATATTCATCACCCTACGCTTGCAAGCTTGCTCCATACCAAGATCCAAGATCTTGAACTGCTTGCTTCCATCGTAGGGAGATCCTCATCGCTGGACAGTGATCTGGGTCTTTCACAACAGGCTCGAAGCTTGGGTACCTTGGCGGAGAAACTTACCAACCAAGGAATTGAGGAAGTGGTGAATCTTCCGGCGAAAGCTTCCCTGGGCAGATCCTTCACTGTGGCAAAATTGCACCTATTTGGTTTCTTGCTGAAGATTCCGTCCCTTTCGCACCATAGTGCCCAGATTCTTGAGCGCTATCATGCCATTCTTTTCACCTTGATGGCAGAGGACTTGTACATTTCCATCATTGCCGAAAGCAATGGAAAGGAGCATTGGGCGCAACAGGCGACAGGGGAGTTGCTGCTCATGTGGGAAAAAAGGGGAAATGCGCAGTCTGAATTGTTTGCACCTGCTTTGCAGCAGCTGTGGGAGGTGCGCCACTCTTTTGTTCCGGTGCTTGGTACGCTGATGGGTACTGTTGAGCTGCTTCAGCTCTCCTTTCGGTTGCCCCAGCGCTGGAGTGAGTTTCTCTCCATGCATGGCAACGATATCCAGGTGGTTCACGCGCTCAACGAATTTCTGTTCTCCCTCAGCTATGAGCAGCTGGCCGGTCTTCAGCAGATCATGGAAGAAAAAGGGCTGAAGGCGGTGAGTCGGGAAGAAGCGAATCATCTGCTCAAACTTCGTCCGAACCAGTCTCTTGAAGGCTCGGATGCGCAAGAGCTCTCTGCAATACATCTCTATCGTTCATTTCTGAGGAGAAACGATCTGGCACGTCTCAGGCGTGATACGGGCCGAAACGGCCCGCATCGCACCCTTGAGCAACAACTTTTGCTTTTCCTCTGGAGTGAGGAAATCTCCTAGGCTTTGGCAGCGTAGGTATAGATGGCCTTGATCTCTTCCTTGCCGAGTACCTTGATGTTTCCCAACGTCCTTTTCCCGAAGAAAGTGCACTTTTCGCTCATCTCCTCGATTTCGGCTTCCGTGGGGTTGATGCCCAACTCTTTGAAGTTGGTCGGTGCATCGATGCTGACAAAGAAGGCATGGAAGGCCTCAATTGATCGAAGGGCATCAGCGAGCGGGTCATTCGTTCTGGAGAGACCGAATACCTTCTCTCCCAGACGGGCAAACCGCTCGGGATTCTGGTCATAGACAAAGCGTGCCCAGCTATCCCAGATGGCAGAGAGTCCAGCACCATGGGCTACGTCAAACATACCACCCATCTCGTGCTCCAGCTGATGGGGAGCCCAGTCTCCTCGGCCTGCGTTGCCGGCTCCTGTGAGCCCGTTGTGCGAAAGGCTGCTTGCCCACATGAGGTTGGCGCGCCCATCATAATCCATCGGGTTCTCCTTGAGCACCTTTGCATAATGGACCACGGTGCGCAGCAAACCCTCGGCAAGCTCATCGGTGAGGTGCATTGATGGTTCGTTGATGAAGTACCGCTCCAACGTGTGCATCATGATGTCCACAGCACCACACATTGTCTGATAAGAAGGGAGAGTGTAGGTCAACTCAGGATTCATGATGGCAAACTTCAGCCTGGATGCATCGTTGTTTGCACCTCGCTTGAGGTTTCCATCCTCATTGGTGATGACAGAGGAGTTGCTCATCTCACTGCCTGCGGCAGCCAAGGTGAGTACACAGCCGATGGGGAAGCAGCCTTCGATCGGACGCTTCTGGCTGTAGAAATCCCATACTTCCCCGCCGTGGTACAGGCCATAACCGATAGCCTTGGCGGAGTCAATTACAGAACCTCCTCCTACTGCAAGGATGAAATCGACACCTTCCTTGCGGCACAGTTCAATACCCTCATGCACCTTGCTCAAACGGGGATTCGGCACAACGCCGCCAAGCTCAACAAAATCAATTCCTTCATTGTGGAGGGAAGTGGTGATCTTATCCAGCAAACCGGATTTCTTGGCACTTTCCGATCCATAGTGGACCAAAACCTTCTTGCATCCCTGCATCTTCACCAAAGAGCCAGTCTCTGCCTCGGCATTCTTTCCGAAAACGACTTTGGTGGGGGTGTAATACGTAAAATCAGCGACCATGCGTTCCTCCGTTAATATCCTAAGCTCTCACCGACGATGAGAACCTTCATTCTTCCTTCGACGTGTTGGTGGGAAAACACCACATAGTTTGAACAAATCGTATGCTCACAAGCGCCGGCGCTCAGAGCCATCAGATTGTGCTCATCACAGACTGCATGTATGCATTTCCCCTGCTCGGTGCAGAAAGCACCGGTATGCAGTCTCGTTGCGTTTGCCGGGGCTGCAATCTGCTTAACGCGCAGGATTGCACCGACCAGGTCGGGAACAATCTTATCCCAGGAGACGATCAGAATTACCTGTTTGGGGCCGTAGAGCAAGGCGGCAACGCGGTTGGACGTTCCATCTACGCAATAGACTTCCCCATGCTCGGTCAGGGCATTCGCACTTGAGAGATAGGTGTCAACCGAAAAACTCTTCTGAAACACCTCTTCAACCTGTTCTTTGGTCAATCCCTTCTCATATCTGTCGTAAAAGACGTAATCACCGTTTCTGAGCAGGTCCAGAACACCTGTTTCCGCCAGGGTTACCGAACCTCCGACTGCAACGGAGTCTCCTTTTTTCATAAGCTGAGCTACGTGCTCGACAACCTCAGCTGCCGTAGGAACAAACCGTGCATCAATATTGTTCTTTGCCAAGGCCTTGATGGTCCTTGCCACCTGCAGCTCGCGTATTGCCTTTTTGTTTGCGTCCATGTGCTACCTCTTTTCCCTAGGATACCCAATACAGAGAGGGTTAGCAAGAACACCCAAAGCGTATGGGGATCCGGATTTCGAATATACATTGCATCCTCACCTGATCAATCGTATTCTTGATAGCAGAAAAGGAGCGCGTATGCACATTACATTTTTCGGAGCAGCACAACAGGTGACAGGGAGCTGTACCTTGGTGGAATGCAACGGCAAATATCTGCTGGTTGATTGTGGTCTTCCCCAGGGCAATGATGAGAAAGAGTCTGGGATAGAGCTGCCGTTCGATGCAGCAGCCATCGATTACGTATTTCTTACGCATGCCCACATCGATCATACGGGAAGGATACCCTATCTGGTTCGCAAGGGGTTCAAGGGCAAGATATTTGCCACCTCTGCAACCGTCGAATTGTGTGAAATCATGCTAGCCGACAGTGGTCATATCCAGGAAATGGAAGCGGAATGGAAAAACCGCAAAGCCAAGCGGGCAGGGAAGAATGGCGCTGAACCTCTGTATACGGTGGAAGATGCCCAAAAGTCGATGCGATTCTTTGAAAGCTGTGTGTATGATGAGATTTGCGAAATTGATGAGGGGACCAAGGTACGGTTCATCGATGCTGGACACCTCTTGGGGTCCTCTTCCATTGAGCTGTGGCTGAAGGAGGGGAAGGATCGCCGGAAATTGGTCTTCTCCGGAGATATCGGCAATTTCGACCAGCCTTTGATCAAGGATCCTGACTATATTGATGAGGCGGATTTCGTAATCATGGAATCCACCTATGGGAATCGCGTACACCAGAAACCCGAACAGGCAGTGGGCAATTCCGTTCCGACCGCTGTCAGGGCAGCGGAACTGGCTGAGATTATTGAACGTACCTTCAAGCGCGGGGGCAATGTGGTCATCCCTTCGTTTGCTGTGGGAAGGACTCAAGAGATTCTCTACTTGCTCAGGGTCATCATCGAGAAGAAGCTCTGCCCGACAATTTCTGATATCCCGGTATTTGTTGACAGCCCCTTGTCGGTCAAGGCCACCCATGTGTTTGCCGGAAATCTGTTCGGGTATATGGATGAGGAGACCATGGATCTGGTGAACAAGGGGATCAATCCCATTCTGTTTCCCTCTCTGGTGACCATCACCGATGTTGAGGATTCGAAAGCGCTCAACCGAAGAAGAGAGAGCTGTGTGATCATCAGCAGCAGCGGTATGTGTGAAGCAGGAAGAATCAAGCATCACCTCAAGCACAATCTCTGGAGAAGTGAAAGTACCATCCTCTTCAGCGGATATCAGGCCGGGGGAACTCTGGGGCGTTCGATTCTGGATGGGGCTCGGCATGTAACCATTTTCGGTGAGCAGATAGATGTCCGATGCGAAGTGTGTGAACTGCATGGAATCAGCGGACATGCAGACCAAGAAGGCTTGGTCAAGTGGCTGAAATCTTTCAAGAAAGAGATCAGGCATGTGTTCGTCGTGCATGGGGATAAGGAAGTTGCTCCGTGGTTTGCTTCATTCATTTCTCGCACCATGGGACTCAAGGCGTATGCCCCGAAGGTGATGGAGCGTTTTGACCTGCTGCAAGAACAGACCTTGCCGCTTGCCCATGACATGAAGGATACGGTACTTCCGTACATCAGAGAACTTCAAGAGGCGCTTGAGAGCCTCAGGAAGGGAGAAAGCATCCTTCAAGCTGTGGTGGATCGGATGGAGAAGGCAGGAAAAGAACCCCATATGGAGGAGAAGAAGGCGGTTCGCCTTACCAATGCCATCTATCGCTTGGCAAGTGACCTTGAGTATCTGAAAACCAAATGGAGTTCGGACGCAGACTAGAGGTACTTGCCAAAGATTGCGCCCCAGCTCTGTTCTTCGAGAATGGAGAAGCCCATGCGCTCATAAAATCCGTAGGCACGGGTGTTCCGGCCGTCCACACCAAGGTGGATGCCCTGGGCACCTGTTTTTTTGACTTCGGAACAGAACATTTCCATAAGGCTTTTCCCAAGACCCTTTCCTTGCAGGTGAGGGAGAATGTCTATATGAAGATGTGCTGGGTACCCCATATTCTGCCAGATTCCCTCACCGGGACCCTTGAGCAGGGTTCTGATCATCTTCTGTTCCGCTTCACTGGAAAAATTGGAGACTTGCTTGTATTGATCTTGCAGTACAGGTAGCCAATCATGCTGCATCCATTCATTGAAGGCGCGTGTATCGCTTGTTCCTACTATGTATCCGGAGGGGGTATTGTTTTCATCAAGGGCTATGAAACACAAATCGGACTCAAAGAAAAGATACGGTGCTGCATAGTAATGACCGACGCAATAGGGGTCGTGATAATACTCTGTTCCATCCAAACCTGCAAAGGCTGTCTTGAGAGCGATTGCATAGAGATAGGGGAGATCCTGAGGCAAGGCTTTCCGGATATTCTGCATGGTTCAATTTCCTTCCGTTTCAGAATATCGCTGATCAGAAAAATTCTCAATCAGAAATTCGTAAAGGGCAATTTGTTTTGTTTTCAACAGTTACTCTGCAAGCGATAAAATATTTGAAAAAGTGCTGGACAAATAGTCTATAAGGGTGTAATATCCCATCTCGTTCGGCAACGAGAACAACGGCACTCGAAAAAGCCAAGAGCCATGAAGCTCTTGACGGAAATGATGGATGTCGAGTACTCTTAAAGAACGCCCCCTTGAGAAAGGGTAAGCAGGAAATGGTTATTTTCAGTAGAGCGTAGGGAAGAACAAAGAGATTGGAACAGTGGAAGACCACCAAGATGGGCTTCCCAGTCAATTACCTTAGAAATGATGAACAGTAGAGATGAAAAGCTACGTTCGTTTGCGAGGAAAGACAGGGC
>Ga0265295_1003511_pt1 | contig 22728 bp, 15 predicted proteins | sample Munlansysbiofilm_FD_192503 | JGI IMG/M metagenome (GOLD analysis project Ga0265295, IMG submission 192503) | Leachate microbial communities from a municipal landfill in Southern Ontario, Canada - Methane capture system biofilm | ecosystem: Engineered > Solid waste > Landfill > Unclassified ...
GCTTTGAACATGAGCCCGAATCCAACTATAAAACCTGTGAAAGATTGGAAAATGTAGTCCCCACGAAAAATTGAAGTCCTTGCGGGACAGCTATATAACTACTCAAAGTGGTAAAGTTGGGTTAAAACGCTAAAACCTTAAAACGCTAAAACGTTAAAACCTCTTTTAATCCAATCAAGTCCCCCGATCTGTGTTCCATACCCCCAAAACCCTGCAATATAATTAAAAAAGCTACAAATATCTTGACATAATAACGGGTAAGACAGATAGTCGTTTATGAATGAAAACTTGGGACGCCACCTTGATAAATTTATGCCCCTTAGCGTTCCCTTGCTTCCGAATCAGCTAACAAAACTAACTAACGATTAGGAGATTTTGTGAACACAGTCCCTTATCAGCGCATATACCACTTTGAGCACTCACTTGTTTCGTTTTTAAAACCTCTTATTCTCCCTCTCAGCAAAAGGCAAAACTCATGAGTCCTTACTTTGCACATAAACCTTCAAGGAAATTGCCATGCAACCAAACATCAAACCCCAAAACGTCGTAATTCATAATCAACTAACCAACCGTTTAACCTTACAAAGGAGCTAAAGAAAATGAAAGACCCTAAGAAAAAATTTTACCCCCTGTGCAGACTCATCATAATCCTGATGCTGTTTGGTATCAGCATCCTCCCTGCACGAAACAACATGCCCCTATTATGCACCATGTACGGTGAGTTCCCGGGCGCTGCTTTAGGATGGTCCTTGGCCAGCCTTGATTTTAATGGTGATGGGATCAAGGACCTCGTTGCAGTGGAGTCACACTGGAATCCGGATGGGGTATACGATAATACCGTTACATTCGGCAAGATCCATTTCTATTGGGGTGGCCAGGATTTTGATGCCAATACTGATGCTGCCATTTGCGGTACTTACAATCACGAGTATGGATTGTATGCAAATATCTTCAATATAGGAGATATCAATAACGACGGCAAGGAAGACTTGTGTTATTATGGTTTTGGCATTAATGATACCAACAAAATTTGCATTTTTTACGGCAGAGATGAGCCCGCCTCTGAACCGGACTATGTGCTAAGCTATCCTTATAATTATAATGAGGTAACATCATTACAGGTCTGTCCAGCAGGAGACATCAATAATGACGGCCATGATGATATCGCGATAACTGCACATCGAAATGATGGGGCATCCTCCTGGATCCTGGATGGGGCTACAATGACAATCTTTGAAGTAGGCTCTACGACATTTGGAGACGGGGACTATATGACTGGTATCGGAGACGTAAATAATGACGGGATAGATGATTATATAAGAATAACCGGTTCAGATCCTCCCCTAGACTACCATTACCACAATAGAATTACCCTGCACTTTGGAGGAGATAGCATCCCCTCCGGTGACAGTTTGCTTATTACTGAGGATACAGATATGATGATTAATAACCGTGGTGGATCCTTGGGTGATCTGAATGGAGATGGGATCGACGATTTCGTTGGCTGGATCGAGAGCAATTACCGGATCTGGTATGGCTCCAGTAATCTATCTGCTCAGTGGGATTTGTTGATTCCAAGTTTATCCTACAATTCAGGTCTCATACACGGAGATTTCAACGCCGATGGCTACAGCGATATCATAGCCTCAAATTACATATCTGCTTACGATGGAGCAGCTTGGCTTTGGCTGGGAGGCGAGAATATGAATGGAACTTACGATTTTAAGTTTCCTACTCCTCAGAGCGTTGGCGAGAGATTCGGCCAAGCGAAGGTAGCCGGGGATTTTAATAATGATGGATTCTGCGATGTCGCCATTTCTCAACCATATTCCCCTGCGGGGCCGCTATGGACACCGGGCAGGATACACGTATTTTTGGGCAATGCAGAGCTAACTGACACTACAGTAAGCAATGAAGATGATGTGCTGCCACCCCAAACGGAATCATCCAAATGGGAGATTCAGCTATTCCCCAACCCCATTTCTGGAGACGGAGCGAGTCTGAACATCAAGTTTCTGGGGCAAGGATATAAAGAGCTTAAAAGTGCCAAGATGGAGATCTTCAATATCAAAGGGCAAAAGATAAGCTCTTATATCGCAGATCAGGCATCCTTGTCCTCAGGATCTTACACCGGACAAATACCAGACCTGGTGCCCGGACTGTACTTCCTTAAAGTATCTGATCAAGCTCAGGGTATTCGTACCCATAAATTTATCGTCAAATAGGCGGGAGATGATGAAGAGGATAATACTATTTGAGTGTACTCAAATAATCGTAAAACAACGCATGGGATCTACACCAACCTTTGAGACGTGACTCAAGATATTTATAAAGGAGCTAAACATGAAATCAAAACTACTAATACTTTCCGCAGTGGCTTGGCTCTTGCTATCGCTGCCACCCTTTGCAATAGACAGCTTAGATCTGACGAATCTGCCTTTGCTGCAGCCAGATATTGCGCCCCAGCAAAGCGGAGTTCTCAATCAACTCTCCCTTTACCGCCATCGTGAATATCGCCTGGAGATCAGAGGATTTATTCCTGCTATCTCCACGTCATCTCCACGGCAACCCATAGGGTAGAATTTGAAGAGCGAAGTGTTTTCATTACCTTGATAATGCTCAGTCCAAGATCATGAGTCCGTGGGAATCCAACTTTCCTGAACAAGATAAATTGCTCAATCTACAGCTTAATTGCTTGGTTCAGAATTATATAGAGGCGATCAAAGTCCTTTATGCAATATTTTTCTTGCGGGTATTCGGCAGTTATGGTGTAATATATACTATAGGGCTTTGGTATTGAAGATTGCGTGCTTGGTAATTATGCCTTATGTCGCCCCCATGTGAGATAAACTATCCGGGAGGATAAAATGGACTATAGTAAACTAACGAACCTGGCCATGAATGACAATGGTTTTATATTTGACCCCGCCTCCGGCTACAGTTACACCAGTAACGAAACCGGGCTGTATATCATGAAGCTTTTGGCTCAAGGCAAAGACAAAGACGCCATCTGTCAGGAATTTATGGAAGAATATGAGGTTGATGAAGACAATTTTAATAGCGATTTTGAGCATTATATGCTGATGCTGGAAGCTTTGGCTCTGGTGGAATACTGATGGGCAAAGAGGCGCAAAACCCCGATCTTTCCTCACTAAAAGCCACCATAGCCGTCACCGGGCTAAAAACTGGCGATAATCCTCAACCTGGAGTAGCAGTAATCCGCAGCATCCGTGCCGCAGGATTCACGGGCAGGATCATCGGTCTGGTTTACGACTCCATGGAATCCGGCATCTATCTGGAAGACCTCGTGGATGAAGTATATCAGATGCCCTATCCCTCCGCTGGTGCAGAAGCATTTCTGGCCCGCATGGAGTATATAGTGGGCAAACGCAAGATCGATGTCATCATCCCCACTCTGGATTCTGAGGTGATTCTGTATATACGCCTGCAGGATGAACTGCAGAAAATGGGCATCAAGAGCTATCTGCCTACGGAAGAATGCTTTTTATTGCGGGATAAGACCCGCCTTGCCACCTATTTCCCACCCCGAGGCATCCTGGTTCCGGATACCATGCTGATCAGCGATGCCAGCCAGCTCTTTAATAGCAGAGAGAATTTCCCCATGATGATCAAAGGCAGCTATTATGAAGCTTACAAAGCCAATAACTACGAAGAGGCTTTGAAGTATTTTTACGAGATTGAAAGCCGTTGGGGACTGCCCATCCTCCTGCAAAAGATGATCTATGGAGACGAGTATAACATTGTGATCGTGGGAGATGGCGAAGGCGGCATCCTGGGCATGGTGCCTCAAAAGAAGCTGGTGATCACAGACAAGGGCAAAGGCTTTGGCGGTGTGGTGATCAAGAACCCAGAACTCAGCGAATTTGCCAGCAAAGTGATCTCGCTGCTAAAATGGCGCGGCCCTTGCGAACTGGAAGTAATGCGCGGCCACGACGGCCTGTATTACCTCATCGAGATCAACCCCCGCTTCCCCGCCTGGGTGAGGCTGGCAGAAGGCTCCGGCCAAAACCAGCCCGCAGCCGTAGTGCTAAAAGCCCTGGGCCATGAGCTGGCAGAATTGCCGGCTTGCAAACCCGGAACTCTCTTCATCCGCCATGCCGAAGACATCATTACAGACATCTCGGTGATGGGCGAAGTATCTGCCAAAAGTGAACTGATAAGAAGGTAATAAATGAAAAAGACATATATAGCGCCGAATATTGAACGCAACTCTGCCGGCAACATGAACAAATACGGAGCCAAAAGTGTGGTGCGCCATCAGGATAACATAGAAGGCGTCTCTATCAGCGGCCTGGTAAAGGATTACGGCTCTCCCCTGATCGTGCTTTCTGAAACCCAGATGCGCAAACGCTATCGCAGACTGTTGGATGTGATGCAGATGCACTATCCCAAGGTGGAATTGGCCTGGAGCTACAAAACCAATTATCTGGGCGCAGTGTGCAGCATCTTTCATCAGGAAGGTGCCCGCGCAGAAGTAGTCTCCAGAATGGAATATGAAATGGCCAGAAGGCTGGGCATAGAAGGTAAAGACATCATCTTCAACGGCCCCGGCAAGAGTCCGGAAGCCCTGCGCCGTGCCATCGAAGAATCTGCCCTGATCCACATCGACCATCTGGATGAGCTGTACCTGATCGAAAAGCTGGCCAAAGAGCTGGACCTGGTGCCCCAGGTGGCCATCCGTGTGAATATGGATACCGGAATCGCTCCCCAATGGAGCCGCTTTGGCTTCAATTATGAAAACGGTGAAGCCTATCGCACCGTGCAGCGCCTGCTTTCCGGTAAAACCATGAAGCTGCGCGGCTTGCACACCCATATCGGCACCTTCATCCTGGATGCGAATCCTTACTATTGGGCTGCCAAAGCCTTGCTGGATCTGGCGCAAAGGATAGAGCAGGATCATGATGTGGTGCTGGATTACATAGACCTGGGCGGCGGTTTTGCCTCTCAAAATACGCTGCATAACCAATATACCCCTGGGGAATTTGCCTCCCCCTCTTTTGATCAATACGCTGCCGCCATCGGCAATGCCTTCAACGAATCCAGCTATGTGAGCAAGAACCTGCCTACCCTGGTTTTGGAGACAGGCAGAGCCTTGGTGGATGAAGCCGGCGCCATCATTTCCAGTGTGCTGGGCAAAAAGAATCTACCCACCGGAGAACGCGCCATCATCCTGGATGCCGGGGTAAATACAGCCATCACCGCTTGGTGGTACAAGCTGAAAGTTACGCCTACACGCAGCTTTCCCGGAGCCTATCAAAACACCATCTTCTACGGCCCGCTGTGCATGAATATAGACGTGATCCGTCCGGCTGTACCCTTTCCCGATCTGCACTTTGGCGATATCGTCTTGATCAGTCCCACAGGTGCCTACAATAACACCCAGTGGATGCAATTCATCGAATACCGCCCCAAAATCCTGCTCATCACCGAAACCGGACAGGTGGAATTGATCCGCGAATCTGAAAGCTTGGAAGACATCATTGGCAGAGAGAGAATCCCGGAGCATCTGAGCAAGATCTGATGAAAGCCGGCAATCTGATTGCTTTTGCCAAAGCTATTCCCAATGCCTATGCCACGATCCTGTTTTCGGACAGCCTGTGGATAGGTTTGGGTTTGATGGCGCTTACCTTTGTATCGCCTATCATAGCTTTGGCAGGAGCTTTTGCCTTGCTCTGTGCGCTGCTGGCCTCGCGCCTGCTGGGCTACGAAGGCTGGGATTCTACGCAAGGCGTGCTGGCTTTCAATAGCCTGCTCGTGGGCCTGGCCATCGGCTATTACTATCCCTATAGCGGCTGGGCTACTCTGAGTCCACACTTTTTCGGACTGTTGGCCATCGCCTCCCTGGTTACGATGTTTCTCTATATAGGCCTGAACTACCTTTGTCAGAGCTGGTTCAAGATGCCCTCCCTCAGCCTGGCTTTTTCCATTGCCGCCTTGTTTTTCTGGTATTATCTGGTGCGCAGCGGGCACTTCAGCGGTCTGAACTTCCAAAAGCCTCTGCTTTTCCAGCATGATCTGCAGCTTAGCTGGTTTTGGCAGGATTACTTTGTCAGTTTGGGCAGCATCATGTTTGTACCGGATCTCGTGGTGGGAATCTTGCTGGCGCTGCTGCTGTTTATGATCACCCGCATCGGTTTCATGCTCTCGCTGATGGGCTGGAGCATCTGCTATCTGCTGATGCAATATACCAGCATGGGTAGCAGTTACGGCATCTTCTTCCCCGGCTTCAACCTCATTTTGATCAGCATGGCCGTGGGCTCGGTATTCCTGATTCCAGGCAAAAGCTCCTACCTGCTGGCCATCTTTGCCACCGTGACGGGTTTCCTTTTGGCTTTTGCCATGTCCGGTAAATTCTACTACACGGACCTGATGACCCCGCGTCCTTCCTTTCTGAATCTGCCCATCTTTGCCCTGCCCATGAATATAGTGGTGATCGGCCTTATCTACTCTTTGAGACTGCGCTTGCAACACCGCTCCCCCATTTTGAATGACTATGGCATCCTGCATCCGGAAAAGGCGCTGGATGCCTATCTTTCCCGCTATCGCCGCTTTGTAAGTGCCGGAGTGCCGCAACTCAATATGCCTGTGACCGGTCAGTGGCTGGTTACCCAAGGGCACAATGGCGAGCACACTCATAAAAAGGACTGGGCCCTGGCCTGGGATTTTGAGATAGAGGATACCCAAGGCAAGAAATACGCAGAGAACCAAGAGAAACTTGCAGATTACTACTGCTATGGCAAAGCGGTCTATGCCGCTGCCGGAGGCTATGTGGCCAAGGTGGTGAATAGCGTGCCGGACAACCCCATTGGCGAAGTAAACACCATGGACAATTGGGGCAATTACATCAGCATAAACCACGGCTACGGCTTCTACACGCTCTATGCTCACCTGAAGGAAGGCTCGGTAAAGCTCGCCGAAGGGGATTACATCAAGATGGGTGAGAAGATCGGGCAGGTTGGCAATTCCGGCAGGTCCTTCGTTCCCCACTTGCACTTTCAGGCCCAGGCTGCCATCGATGCCGGCTCCAGGACCCTGTTCAGCCACATTTTGAACTATAAGGTTATGAATCCAGATGGACCCAATCGCTTCATCACCAGCGGCATCCCTGAAGAGGGAGAACTGGTTTCTGCCCTGGTCCCAGAAAAAGGGCTGGCAAACATCCTGCGACTCAGCTATGGTCAGGAGCAAAGCTTTGAAGTAGAAGATAAGTCCGGCAGCCGCCTGGAACACTGGCAGGTGGATCTGGACCTGATGGGCAATCACAGCATCGTTTCAGATAGCGGCAGCAGCTTGGACTTCTCCATCTATCACGGCATCTTCAACGCCTTGAGCCTGAAAGGCAGAGGCCAAAACGCCCTCACTGCTTTTGCTTTTGCCGCTGGACGCATTCCCTGGATTGAAAACCAAAGCCTGGTCTGGCAGGACGAACCCAGCCTCTCCGTGGTCATGAACCCACTCTGGAAGAACCTCACCCTCTTTTTGATTCCCTTCTTCAGACCCATCCGCGTGCAGAGCAGTTCCCAGCTCAGCGGTGCAGGCTCTGATATCCTGATCGAAAGCAAAACCGAGCTCAGCGTCTTCGGCCTGCGCCTCAAAAGCTATCAGAGCAGCCTGAAGCTGGATCGCAGCCAGGGCATTCGTGAGATTCGCCTCACAAAATCCAAACAGCAAATCCTGAGTGCCACCCACATTGAAATAAAGGAGCAAACCGATGTCTAAATATAGCTTAATTACCCTATTGATCCTGTTTTCCCTACAGTTTCTGCTTGCCACCTCCATCCAGCAATCCTATCTGGCAGAAGCGAATGGCGACTATGCCGGTGCCATCACCCATATGCAAAAGCTGCTCCGGGATGAACCCACGGAAGTCTTTTACAGCATGCGCACCGCTTGGTTATACTACCTTTTGGGCAGCTACCAAGAAGCCCTTAACCTCTATCAGCAAAGCCTCTCCCGCCTGGATCATCTTGACGCCCACCTGGGCATCATCAATTGCCAGCTCGCTTTGGGGCAGTGGGATCAGGCTTTGGCATCTTCCCAAAAGGTTTTGCCGACAAATTCCCAAAATACTATTCTCCTCTCCAAGGCAGCCTATGCAGCCTTCATGAATAAGGCCTATGGCACTGCTGCAGATTACTTTGGCTTCATTGTAGCCAGCTCCCCCTGGGATCTGGAAAACCGGGGCTATTGGGTGAACAACCTCTACCTCAGCGGCAATCTTTCCGAAGCGAAAAAGCAGTACCACATCCTCAAAAAGTACCATCCGGATTCCCAGATCGTCCTTGATCTACAGAAGGCTCTGGATACGCCGTGAAGACCAGCCTCAGCGCTCTGTTCTTACTATGCCTGATCAGCCTGATGGCTCAAAGCGTTGCGCCTGACCTCCAAGCCCTGCGCCTCTGGGTAGCCGAGAATCCGATAGACGGCACTGCAAGGCTGAATCTGGCCTATCAATTGATGCTGATTTCAGAAACCGATGAAGCGCTGAAACACTATGAAACATTGCTCAGGCAGGATCCCCAAAACGCCTCTGCCGCTGAAGGCATCCTGTGGGCCTTGCAGAGTCAGAATCGCTTTCGGGAAAGCATCGCCAGATCAGAGGAACTCCTGCAGAGCTTCCCCGCTCATGCTCCACTATTTAGCTACACGGCTTACGGACTCTCTCAATTGAGCTTACACCTTGCCGCCCGCCAGCATTATGCCAAGGCGGAAGAATTGGCAATCACCGATACCCACAGATACACTGCCAACTCTGGTTTAGCCTGGGAATACCTCATTCTGAAGAACTATCCCGCTGCCAAGTCTGCACTCGCCAAACTCAAGGATAATGCCGATCCCCTGGCGCAAAAGCTAATAGATAAACCCCAAAAACAGATATCGTTAGGAGCAGGTACAAACTATCAGAGCAAGTATTCCGGAAACCTGAGTGCCTCATTGCAAAAAGCTGAATGGAGCCTGAAGCTGAACGCCGAAGAACTGCTGGTGGACGGCTTCCGGTTTCGTGAAAAATACGGCATCGCAGCAGGCTGGCAAAGCCCTCTGGCCTATCTGGAAGCCTCTGCAAGCAGACTCAGTGGCGAGGACGAACGCGTATATCCGGCAACCCTCATCAGTTTGAGCATAAGGCCCATTTTCTACGTCAACAAGCTTCAACTAACCCCCTCGCTATCCGGCTCTTACGGTCACTATGAACTCTTTGATACCCAACAGGCAGATCTCGGTTTGCAAGTTGCCAGTGATATTATTTCCGCCGGCTACAGCTTTTCCAAGCTCTATCAGGATAATGAGTCCCTGCACTCAGATAGTGAGAAGCAGCTTCACAGCTTCAACTTAGGGCTAAGAATTGCCCCGCAAACCTGGCTCAGTGCCTATCTTTACGAGGGTGATCAAGCCTGGTGGACAAATCCCTACGGCGCTATCTATGACGACTTTGATGCCCCCAGCCGCGCCTACGCTCTCTCTTTATCCAGTCCATTGGGCACCAGGATGGGCATCATGCTTTATCACCAAATAGGAGTACAGGATCATGAAACGCAGCAGAGCTCGTTTATTACCCTTTCTTACCATATTTAGCCTGGCTCTGGCGGCATTGTTACTGAGCTCCTGCAATCTGCGCGAGAACCTGCTCTTGCCGCCCAATCTGGACCCCAAAGAATATGTAGTAGCCAGCCATATCCTGGTTTATTCGGACCATCTGATCCCTTCCTCAAATGACAACAGCTACCTCTATCTGCCCAAGACCAGCATTGCCGACAGCCTGATCTGGTATGGGGACATTGTCACCCTCAGCCAGGTACAGAACCTCTTAGAGAGAGATAGCCTGGCAGTGAACAGTGGAAGCTACCCCATTGGCAATAGCTACCGCGTAGAAATCTTGCGGGAAGGCCAGAGCATCGCCATAGAAAACGCAACCGCTTTTGCTAGCCTATACACGGACACCGAGTCCGTATTCATTGAAAGTCCACTTTACCTGCTTACTTTGAGGCAGAGCCTATCTGCCAGCCTGGCGAAACACTATAATTACGGCAAACAGCGCGCCTGCTATGAGCTCGATGGCTCAGGAGATTTTGCCGTGGTGCAGAAAAGCGGTGCTATGAAACTGGATATCCCCGCCAACAATAGAGATATTCAGGGCCTGCTTTTCGGCACAGGTATCCACATGCAAATCTTTATACCCGCAGGCTTTACTCAGGATTTGGGAGCTAGCACAATTTCGCTCAACAATCCTCAGCAACCTTTCTCTGACCCTGCCGATTTGCAGGCAGTGCAAGAGCTCTATCCGGATTTTGCCTTGCTCACCACCACTTTGAGCGTTACCACAGAGCGTGAAGGAACCAGTCCCCACACTCCCATCCTCCATTACCAGATGCCAAGCAGAAACAGATTTGAGGCCCGGTGGGTGAAGCTGAGCCCGAAGCAGATCGAGAGCTGGCCCGAAGGTGAGAATACCTGGCTAATGCAAGATGATACCCTGATCAGCTTTATCAATGGGGCCGGAACGTATTTCCTGCTGCAACCGCTGGCTGAACAAAGCACCATTCGGATCAGCCTGGATAGCCCTAATCGCCAGGTCTTTTTGCAGGATATGTGGCTGGATCTGAGAGACGTCAATCTCCCCGGTATCGACCTGGTAATAGACCCCAATCCAGACTACAGCAAGCTTTCACAGGACTACTTTGGTGGCAAACCTTATACCCTCAGTGGCAGCCCTCAGGCCTATAGACTCAGCTTTTTCAAGGGTACAGAACTCTTGGACAGCCTGCCCGGCGAGCAGTGGCTGGAGTTTGGCTTTGCCAGTTCGCTACCAGGACTTGAAAAGGCATGGCTCATGCGAGCCTATCGCAATCCCCAGCAGGATATTCTGAGCTACAAAAGCTACGCTGCTGCCTACGATGCAGAGCACTTCACAAGCTCAAATGGCTATGTTTATACCGGCATCAACTCCTCCGGGCTCTATCTCTTGGGCAATATCAGTGAATCCTCCTCCGCGCTGCATGTCCCTTGCCTGAAAGACAAGCTGATCATGCAGACGCAGAAGACCACCATTTCTTACCAGGATAGCAAGCTGCCTTGCACATCACTCAGGCTGGAATACAACCCCTCTGTCACCAGCAGCCATCCCTGGTTGAACTCTTTGCCTTATGCCTTGAAGCAAAACCAGGCCCTGCTCTTTATCAGCGCTATAGGCTCACGGAGCGATGCCTTGCCGAAGCAGCTCTTTATCGAAACTACCGTAAACCAAGCCCTGAAATCTGTGATCAATTTCTCGCCTCAAGCGGGATACCCCAAGTTTGTGCGCTATAATAAGAGCAATATTCTGGAGCACAATAGCTTCTTGCAGAAAGGTTCCCGGCTCAGCATCTCCCCAGCCTATGCGGGCTACCTCTTTGACGGGAATAATCTGCAAAACCCCTCTGCGACCAGAGACCTGGCTATGTTCCCCAGGATGGTATTTGACGACTATGATCTGGAGCTATATCTGGATTCTTCTGCCACCATGCCACCCAGCACCATGCGCATCTTCCGTTCCGGCAGCCTCAGCGATGCCTACAATGTACTTGGGGGACAGTATCAGCTCAGCTACCTCAGCCCCGCCTACCGCTTTGAACTGCTCAATAATGCCGAGTTTTATAGCAAATTCCAGCCCTATGTCCGCATCAAGCAACCCTCGCGCAGCCAGGACCTGCTATTTTCGGTCTCAGATCAGCAGCACTACCGCATTTACAGCTATCCCCAGGGCGAAACTGCCGATGGCTGGCACTTCCTGAATCGCGATGGTCATTATGCCTTCTCTCTGCCTTATGATGCGGAGTATGCCGTGCTGCGGGATAATGCCCCCCATACTTTGAGTGAACTCACCGTTTCTGCCGGGCAAGACATCCATCTTTCTCTGTACCAAGCGCAAGCAAGCTTTCCTGGAAACTACATCGGCAGCAGCATCCCTTTGGGCGCGAAACTGAGCCTGGAACAGATATCCTCGGTAGCACCAGGAATTAGCTCCCGTGCGGCCTATCGCATTAGCATATTGGGTCCGCAAGAGAACCCCTTGCAGCCAAACTTCTTTAGCCAGATAAACGAGGATTGGCCTTACCTGTATATTCCCATCCCGGATTACACTATTGGAGAGCCCGTGAGAGCTTTCTACCGCAATGCCCAAGGCACAACTCAAGAGCTCACCCGGGTGAGCAGCTTCAGCGATAGCCCAAACGATGAATTCCTCATGATCGGCAATTGCGCCGTCGCCTTCATAGATAACCCCGGAATCTTTTACCTGCAGTAGCTGGCTGTTCCGAGCCCTGGCTGGCCTTGATCGTATCCGTTTATGCTACTGTGTCACGGCCACCGCTTGAGACCGGAAATATCTGTTTGAGGCGCATAATTATCGTGTCCGCTAGAAAAATATGGCGGTAAAGCATGATTTAGCTTGACGAAAAACTGAGCAGGAAAAATAATAACTCAGATTCAGAAATGCAATCTTAAAGCTTATATATAATATGTAAGAGGTAGAGGCCCCAGTGCCGATTCCACAAAATCACAAGCGAGGTTAAGCCGTGAAAGACGCAATCCAAATCCTAAAGCAGATCGATGGAGGCATTGTCTTAGATGCAGCCACCGGCAGAGGTGACTTCATCAATGTCCTCAAGCAATACCTGAAAAGTTATGATCAGATCATTGGCGTGGACTACTCTGAGAAAAGCGTAGATTATGCCCAAAAGCTTTTCCCTGAAAACAACGTAGAAATCTATCGGATGAATCTGGAGAATCTGGATTTTGAAGATGGACACTTTGACACGGTATGCACTGCCTATTCCCTGCATCATTTTGAAAATATAGATAAAGTATTTGCGCAGATGATGCGGGTGCTAAAGCCCGGAGGAATCCTGCTGCTGGCCGAAATGTATGCAGATGGCGCACAGAGTGCACCTCAGATGACCCACGTGCTGATGCATCATTGGGTGGCCAGTGTGGATAGCCTGAGTGGCATATATCACTCTGATACCTTCTCGAAAGATGAGATCGTGGGCTTCGCCAAAAAGCTGAAATTACAGAAAATGAAAGTTATAGATTATTATCCGCAGGTGGATAACCCCAAGAACCCCAAAGCCTGTGCCGACCTCATCAAAAGTTGTGAGGCCACTATCAAGCGTCTGGAACTCATTGGAGACCAGGACGCCCTCATCGAACAGGGAAAATCCCTCATAGAGCGCATTGGCGAAGTCGGTTACGCCAGCGCTTCCAGATTACTAATCAAAGGTTACAAGAAAAAAGGAGATAAATAATGCTCATAGAAGGCGATCTGTTCCAAATGTCACAAAACCAGCTCACCAAGCTGGCTAAAAGTATGTCTATTGCCGGTTACACCCAACTCAAAGGCTCCGAATTGATCTTCAAGATATTTGAATTTCAGGCAGCACAGGAAGGCTTGGCCTTCGTAACAGGCTGCCTTGAGATCATGGACGATGGCTTTGGATTCCTGCGCTTTCCGGGAAATAGCTATCTGCCCGGCCGCGACGACGTGTATGTCTCGCTCACCCAGATCCGGCGCTTTGGTCTGAAAAACGGCCACATGGTTTCCGGACCTGTACGCTCTCCCAAGGAAGGAGAAAAGTATTTTGCCCTGCTGAGGGTAGAAGCCGTAAATTATATGGCTCCCAGCAGCTTGCAGGATATTAGAACTTTCGATGAACTCACCCCATACTATCCTACCGAGCGCATCCATCTGGAATTTGACCAGGAGAATTACAGCACCCGCATCATAGACCTGTTTACCCCCGTGGGCAAAGGGCAGCGCGGACTCATCGTGGCTGCACCCAGAACCGGTAAGACCACCCTCCTGCAGGATATTGCCAATGCGATATTGACCAACCATCCTGAAGTTTATCTCATTGTCCTGCTCGTGGATGAACGTCCCGAAGAAGTGACCGAGATGAAGAAAGTGCTCGTACCCGGAAATAGCGAAGTGATCTCTTCCACCTTTGATGAATCGCCCAAGAATCACAGCAACGTGGCGGAAATCATCCTATCAAAATCCAAACGCATGGTGGAGCTCGGGCAAGATGTGGTAATAGTGCTGGATAGCATCACCCGTCTGGCCAGAGCTTATAACAACATCACTCCCTCCAGTGGCAAAGTGCTCTCCGGTGGTATCGATGCCAACGGTCTGATCAAGCCCAAAAAGTTCTTTGGTTCGGCCCGTAATACCGAAGAGGCCGGCAGCCTCACCATCATCGCCACCGCTTTGATCGATACCGGCTCCAAGATGGACCAGGTGATCTTTGAAGAATTTAAAGGCACCGGCAATATGGAGCTCGTTTTGGACCGCAGTATCTCCGATATGCGCCTCTATCCTGCCATTGATCTGGTGAGATCCGGAACCCGTCGCGAAGAATTGCTGCTTACCAAAAACGAGATCAACCGCATGTATGTCCTGCGCAAATACCTCAAGACCATCAGCCCCATTCAAGGCATAGAGACCCTGCGCAAACGCATGCAACAGACCAAGAGCAACGACGATCTGCTCAACGCAATGAGCAATTGATGGAAATAACGTCCCCAGGCGGAGATCTCGAAAAGATCAAGTACGCCATCTTATATGGTGCGGATGCCGTCTATTGCGGCTACAACCTTTTCGGCCTCAGAGCTGCAGCCAAAAACCTGGATCAGGATGATCTGTGCGAAGCCATTCGCTTTGCCCACGACCATGATGCCATGCTGTATCTCACCCTGAATGCCTATCTCAAAAACGAGGATTATCCCGCTTTGGCGGATTTCCTGATCTGGCTGAAGGATAGCGGAATTGATGCTGTGATCGTGGCAGATCCCGGTGTGTTTGACCTCGTACAAAGCAAAACGAACATCCCCATCCACATCAGCACCCAGACCAACATCTGCTCCATTGCCGCCGCCAAATTCTGGCACGATAAAGGTGCCAAACGCATAGTGCCGGCGCGCGAGCTTAGCTTTCGTGAACTTCTGGAGATCAAAGACGCCCTGCCGGAGCTGGAAATAGAAAGCTTTATCCACGGGGCGATGTGTGTGGCCTACTCCGGACGCTGTCTGCTGAGCGCATATCTGAACAAGCGCAGTGCCAATAGCGGGGCCTGCACCCAGGTCTGCCGTTGGGATTGGGCACTCACCCAAAAGGACCGGCCAGGTCAATACTTCCCCATCCAGGAAGATCAATACGGCAGCTATATCATGAGCTCCAAAGACCTGTGCCTGCTGGACAAAATGCCCCTGCTCAAAGAGGCTGGCATCCATGCCGGCAAGATCGAAGGGCGCATGAAAAGCCTGTATTATGTGGCGCAGATCAGCCGGGTTTACAAAGCCGCGCTGGCTCTGGCTGCAGATGATACCCAGGGCTGGGAATTGCTGGGGCGCGAGCTGCAAAAGGTCTCGCACCGTCCCTATTGGCAAGGTTTTTATGACTTTGATGATACCGATGCGGGCATCGTGAGTCCGGACAAAGGCCCTGCCTACACCTCAGAAAGTCAGTATTGTGGAAAAGTAATTGCACATGAAAACGGAAAAGTGATTTTTGATGCGCTGGCCAAGATCTCTGTGGGAGATACTATAGATATTATCTTCCCTGATTTAGCCCGCGATCTCAGCCTGAAGGTAGAACAGATTTATGATGATGAAAACAATGCAGTTACAGATACCCGGCCCAATTTCCGTTACGGCATTTTGGCACCTGTTCTGGATACAGAAGGAGCGTTGATCCGCAAATGCGAAAGCTCTTTATAATCCTGATCTTATTCGGCTCAATGGGCCTGTTTGCACAGGTCGGCAAAGACTTTAGTGATCTGGAAAAGCTGTATCAATCCGGGCAATTGAGCCAGGTAAAAAGCAGCCTTTCCACCCTCAAACCCAGACGCGATGAGGAGAAAGCCCTCGTGGGCTATTATTCCGCTCTGTGCCAGAAGACGAAGACAGAGGTCCTGGCAGGGCTTGTAACTGTGGCCGATAGCTATCCCAAGACCAGCTATGGTCAGCTCGCTATGCTGGAAGCGGCCAAGATCCACATACTCGAGCGGGAAATCCCCCGGGCGCAAGCGCTGCTGCGGGGTATCAGTTCGGCAGATATCATCGAACGTTTTTACTGGCTGGCAGTTACCTACTATTGGCAGGAAGATTACTCTGCGGCTATAGCCAATGCCGAAAACTACCTCAGGTTCAACCCCACAGATTCCCTGGCAGAATCTGCCCTGCATCTGGTGGCGGATTCCTATATCGCCCAGAAAAAGTATCAAAGTGCCAGCTCGAGCCTGAACAAGATCAAAAAGCTGCCCGAGCCAGACCTGCAATATTATTACTACCGTCTGGGCTATGCTCAGGAGCTGATGGGAGATTACGTACAGGCCACAAAAGCCTATCGCGCCGGTTATGAACTGGATAAATACTCACAGGCAGCCTTCAATATCGAAGAGCGTATCTTTGCCCTGCGCAGCCGCGCTCCTGCCCTGGACATCAGTTTCCTGTATCCTTATACCCCGCTGGAGCTTGACCTGGGCATTAGTCTCAGCGACAGCATCACGGTAGCAGCTCCGGGACTGCCACAGCCTCCTGCTTTAGATGCTGGCCCCAAGGTGGCAATGCCCGCAATCACCGATTCTATGCCCATTAAAATCTTGCTCAAGCCCATCAGTGGCCTCTATCTGCAAGCCGGCAGATTTTCCGTGGAATCAAACGCTGAGCGCCTGGTGAAGAACATCCGCAGCATGACGATTCCTTGCACATATTACGAAGAAGCAAAGCCGGGAGGCAAAAGCTGGGTAGTGCTAGCCGGCCCCTTTGAGAATCAAAAACAGATGAACGCCGCCAAGACCATGCTTTCCCAAAGCCAGATCACCAGCTTTATCGTGCAACACTGATGGATAAAGGCAAGATCACTCCCATGCTGCGGCAGTATCTGGATGTGAAAGAAGCCCATCCGGATAAGATTGTCCTCTTTCGCATGGGGGATTTTTACGAGACTTTCTTTGAGGATGCGATAGTGGTCTCCAAGATCCTGAATATCACCCTCACCTCGCGAAACCGCAACGAAGACAATCCCGTGCCTCTGGCCGGTTTTCCCTATCATGCTCTGGATAACTATCTGGATCGCCTGATCAAAAGCGGTAACAAAGTGGCCATTTGCGAACAGACCGAAGACCCCAAAAAGGCTGTGGGTCTGGTTTCGCGCGCGGTTACCGAGATCATCACCCCCGGGGCGGTATTGGATCAAAACCTGCTGGAGGGCTCCGCTAACGTATTTTTGTGCACCTTGTATCGGGCAGACAATCTGAAGAACTGCGGCCTGGCCCATCTGGATCTCTCCACCGGCGAATTTTCCTTTACCGAATTGCCCGAAAGCGAGCTGGCCAATGAACTCCAGCGCCTGCGCCCTGCCGAGATTTTGGTGGATAGCTCTGCCAATGAAGCCTTTGTGAAAGGGCTGAAGCTGGATTTTGAACCGACTATCAGCATTTATGACAACTGGCAATTTCAGCCTGCCGAAGCCAAGGCCCTGCTCAAAAAACACTTTGGCGTGACCACTCTGGAGCCCTTTGGCGCTCACAACAGACCTGCCGGAGCCACTGCCGCCGGAGCCACGCTCTCCTATGTGATGAGCCTGTATGCCTCTCCCATGACCCACATCAGCAGCCTGCGCTACTACTCACTTTCCCAATATATGCAGCTCGATGAGATCAGCCGGCGCAATCTGGAACTCACCCGCAGCATTCGCTATGGATCAAAACACGGCAGCCTGCTCAATGTGATCGATCAGACCCAGACCCCGATGGGTGGACGCCTGCTCTATCAATGGCTGCTGCATCCTTTGATCAATCTCACTGAAATCCTGGAGCGCCAGGCAGTGATCAACAGCTTTATTGCGCAAACCGCCTATCTGAAGGATGTCCGCGCTGCCCTCAAGGAGATTGGCGATATCTCTCGCCTCGTATCCCGCTTGGGGGCCCTGCGCATCAATCCCCGCGAGCTTTTGGCCCTGGAGAGCTATCTGCTCACCGCCAAGGATATCAAATCCAGACTCCAGGTTTTCGCAGAACCACTATTTGAGGACTGGATTGCTGCGCTGGATACCTTTGACGATATCAGCGCTCTGATCGCGAATTCCATCCGTGAAAAGCCGCCCATCACCATCACCGATGGCGGCATCTTCCAAGACGGCTATCAGGATGATCTGGATGAACTGCTGGAGCTGATCCGGGATGGCAAAAGCTGGATCGCCCGCCTGGAAGAAGACGAACGCCAAAAGACCGGCATCTCCTCTCTGAAGGTAGGCTACAACCGTGTCTTTGGTTACTATATAGAAGTCACCGCTGCACACAAGAGCAAGGTGCCGGATTATTATATCGAAAAGCAGACTTTGGTAAATTCTCAGCGCTATATCTCGCCCCGGCTCAAAGAATTTGAAGCCAAAGTGCTTTCCAGCGAAGAAAAGATCAAGAGCCTGGAATATGAGCTCTATAAGGAGCTCCGGGCCAGTCTGGCCACCCATCTCCCCCGCCTGCAAAAGCTCAGTGACATCATCGCCGAAATCGATGTCTTTTCTGCCCTCGCCTTTTTGGCCTGGCAAAATCACTACTCGGTCCCCGAATTTACCGAAAGCCGCGATCTGTATATCGAAGCAGGCCGCCATCCTGTGATCGAAAAGCTGATGCCAGAGGCAGAATTTATCCCCAACGACACCCTTTTGGACTATCCCGAGACCTGTATAGCCTTGATTACCGGCCCCAATATGGCGGGTAAATCCACCTACCTCAGACAGGTGGGGCTGCTGGCCATTATGGCGCAGATGGGCTCTTGGGTGCCCGCCAAAAAGATGCGCCTGCCCATCTTTGACCGCGTCTTTACCAGAGTGGGCGCTTCCGACAATCTGGCTCAGGGCCAGAGCACCTTTTTGGTAGAGATGATCGAAACCGCCAATATCCTCAATTCCGCCACGGCAAATTCTCTGATCCTCTTGGATGAAATCGGCCGCGGCACCTCCACTTTTGATGGGCTCAGCCTGGCCTGGGCCATCATCGAACAGATTCAGCGCAAGCTGAAGGCACTCACCCTCTTTGCCACACACTATCACGAGCTCACCGAGCTGGAAAACATCTACCCGCAGATCAAAAATTACAATGTGGCTGTGAAGCTATACAACGATCAGATGATCTTCATCCGCAAGATCGAACGCGGAGGTGCAGACCAGAGCTATGGCATCCAGGTGGCGCGTCTGGCAGGGATTCCGAATCAGGTAATCCGCCGCGCTCAGGAGATCCTGAAAAACCTGGAAGAGCATGAGATCAGCCCGCAGGGACTCACGGCAAACCTGCGCAAGAAGCTCGCTTCCACCACGCCGCAATTGGAAATCTTTGAAGTGATGTACGACAAAGCCAGTGAAAATGAGGGTATAATGAATAAAATCAAAGACATAGACTTGGATAATACCAGCCCTACCCAGGCCTGGACCTATCTTTCTGAACTGCAAAAAGAACTTTTGGGAGAATCATGAAACGCATTCTTTTTCTTATCGCAATCAGCCTCATCCTGATGTCCTGCTCTGGCCCTCAAGGCGAAAGCGCCGGCATCATCAATGGGACACGCATCCTCTATCCGGACTTTGTAGGCTCCTATCAAGGACACACTGCCAATTTCCAGGGTAGCATGGGACGAGCTCCAAATTCCGATGAAAAAAACAAACTCTTCGCTGAAACCTGGGAAGACATCACCAAGCACATGATCCTGAAAGAGCAGTTTCAGCGCCGCAATATCAAGGTAGCTCCGCAGGAAGTGATTGACAGCTTGATCGTTACCATTCCTCCCTATCTGATGGATAATCCCGCTTTGATGAGCGCTGGTGTATTTGACCATGATCTTTACTATCAATCGGTGCGTTACGACAGCCCCGTGAATATGAGCCCGGTGCGCCGTAACTACTACGAGTATTATATCCCCATCCAAAAGCTGAAACAAAGGCTGATCGCGGAAGAGCTGGGTAAATCCAAACTCGCCAAAGAGCTATCTGAGATAGTGGTCAGCAAGGCGGATTTTGATCTCCTGGTCTTTGATCCGGCTCAGATGAATCCTATAATCAGCGATGCAGAAGTGAAAACCTATTACCAAAAGAACCTCGAACGCTTTGCCCTTAAGCCCATATACGGCGTGAGCTACCTCAGTTTGCCGGTAAATCCTGCCGAGGCCGATCGTGAATATACCATCGCCATCACGGATAGCATTTACTATGAACTCGGCCAGGGTAAGTCCTTTGAAACCATAATTTCGGAGCGTCAAGAGTACTTGCCCGATCTCAGGATCGCCAATCCCGGTTTTGTGCGGGTGGAAAATATGGAGCCAGACTTGCTGGATGTATTGGATTATCTTGCGGACAATGGCTACAGCAAGCCCACTGCCGTAGGACGCGGATTCGCCATCTATCAGAAGCTGCAACGCACAAAATCCATGATCAGCTACCGCGCTTTACAGATTCCGCCCACCCTCGTTCCGGCTACCATAAACGCACAATACAGCCAGGCGGAAGGCGCCCTGAATCTGGCCCGAGAGATCGGAATGGCGGCCGCTGCCAATGAACTGGATCTGCCCGTGGAAACTCACACTAATCTTACTACCAGCGATCTCTGGCACAAAGATCTGGCGATCCTCGAACAGGTGAATGCCCAGCTCATGACCCATAAAAAGAACGACTTTTTAAAGCCCCTGTATTCCACCCTCACCGGAAGCTGGCTGGTGCTGCAACTCACTGAAAACCAGGTGAATCGGGTGAGCCCCCTTTCCGAGATGAGACAGATCATCATCCCAGAACTTACGGAGAGCCGCAGACTGATTTTGGCAGAGCAGAAAGCCCATGAATGGCTAAGCCAGAATCCCAGCCTCAAGACCAGCAGCGATAGTGGTCAATACCTGCTCAAACAGTACAGAAAGGGCAGCATCCACAGCGAATATGCCGGCCAAAGCCTCGACCTGGCCTACCTGCAGGCCCTGCAGCGCCATTTGAATAAAGCAAAGCCGCAGCCTACCAGCCTGGGCGATTATCAGATCATCATCATTCCCAGAACTTACTATCCTGATAAACGCGCAAAAGCCGATCCTGATCTGTTAAAAGACCTGTATATCCGCCAGCTTGACCCGGATTGGTTCAATCTGTGGCTGAGTGAACGCGTGAAAAAAGCCAAAGTCCAGATCTTTGTAAATCCATGAACGACGAATACTTTATGAGCATTGCGCTGGCCGAAGCCAAAGCAGCCGCTGCCGCAGACGAAATCCCGGTGGGCGCTTGTCTGGTGCGAGAGGGCCAGGTAATCCTGAAGGAACACAACCGCACCCGCGCCCAGCAAAATCCCCTGGCTCACTGCGAGAAACTGATCCTGGATGAGGCTCAAAAACTGGGACTCAAATATCTGCAGGATTGCACCCTATATGTCACCCTGGAGCCCTGCCTCATGTGCAGCGGGATGATCATCCACAGCAGAGTGGGCAGAGTGGTCTATGGCGCTCCAGATCTCAAAACCGGCGCTTGTGGCTCGGTATATCAGACTTTATTAGACAAAAGTTTCAATCACCATCCAGAGCTTGCCTGGGGCGTTCTTGCCCAGGATTGCGCTTTGGTCTTGACAGATTTCTTCCAGAATAAACGTTGAATTCCTAAGCGGAGAGTTGCCGGAGCGGTTGATCGGGGCGGTCTCGAAAACCGTTGTGCCCTTGCGGGTACCCAGGGTTCGAATCCCTGACTCTCCGCCATTATTGATACTTTGGCTCATGTAAACGGCATTTCAGCTCGCAAATCCCAAAAACCCATACCCTAAAAAGTGCTGTAGGCATTATCTTGAGATAGCACCCCAACAACCACATACCCTAAAAAGTGCTGTAGGCTCGATGTTTCAGATAGAAACCGGCGTAACGTCAACAGCCTGAGTCCTGTAGGAACGAGATATTAGCCAATAACAGGAGAAATATATACCAAATACAAGATGAATTATGACACGCAGTATGTGTTTCATGGATTCTTGTTTCATGGATTCTACCTGATATATCGTCCCTTTCTTAGGCTGTTGCCTGGTCGTTATATCCATCTATAATACCGTCCCTTTCTTAGAATGTACACTTAGCATTGGTAAACTTGCATTTTGCCCGCTTCTTTCTCATTTTGGAATCTTGATCACACCTTTATCTACCCTTAATCAAGCGTTAATAATTAACGCTTGATTAAGGGTAGATAAAGGTGTGATCGGTGCTCTCAAGAGAGAAGAAAAGGATCAAGATGAGGATCAAGATGAGGATTTTGCAAAAAGCGTAGCAAAGTGGCGGGTCAGAGTGTAGCAGAGGACGACACCTTCAATAAAGATTCCCCCCATTATAGCCTGTGGTATATTGGATCACAGCACTACGGATGCCTGGCCTTCAAAGGCCAGGAAAGCGTCTTGATCCAGGTGATAGCATCGTGGCGTGGGGGTTACAAACCCAGCACCTGGAGTCTTTCAAGGAAGATCGCTCAGAGAGACAAATCGGAGATTCTTATATGGCATTTTGAACTCCACACCATGAAAGAAACTAAGATATCTAAGATATCGAGGCCTGCTGTCGATGGCAGTTAAAAGTGCACCAGTTTCGGAAGTTTAGATTGCACCAGTTTGTGTAATAATAAACTTAGCCTTTTGATAGAGATATCAGGAGGTGAAATGAAAGGAGCCGATGTGTACA
>Ga0265295_1003513_pt1 | contig 22726 bp, 18 predicted proteins | sample Munlansysbiofilm_FD_192503 | JGI IMG/M metagenome (GOLD analysis project Ga0265295, IMG submission 192503) | Leachate microbial communities from a municipal landfill in Southern Ontario, Canada - Methane capture system biofilm | ecosystem: Engineered > Solid waste > Landfill > Unclassified ...
TCGTTTCCAGTGAAAGTTTATTAGTTACGAGCTACAAGTTACAAGTTATTAGTTACGAGTTACCAGTGCTGGATTGGATACGTCTCGTGTCCAGTGAAAGTTTATTAGTTACGAGCTACAAGTTACAAGTTACCAGTTACAAGTTACAAGTTACCAGTTACGAGTTACCAGTTACCAGTGCTGGATTGGATACGTCTCGTGTCCAGTGAAAGTTATTAGTTACGAGCTACAAGTTACAAGTTATCAGTTACGAGTTACCAGTTACCAGTGCTGGATTGGATACGTCTCGTGTCCAGTGAAAGTTTATTAGTTACGAGCTATAAGTTACAAGTTATCAGTTACGAGCTACAAGTTTCAGCGAGGTTTAGGCCTCGTTTTTTTTGTGCAAAAATCAGGGGCGATTTTTTTTGACTATCAGGAGAGGTCTAATATCATATCATTAAAACCATTACGATAGTGATAGCTTGAAATGGTAGCGGAATGCCTGACAAAGAGCTTGACACAGTATGCCTGCTTTTGTTTTTATCAATTCATTATTAATTAAAAGAAAGGCAGAAATGAAGAAATACAGTTTGACACTTGGGTTCATGTTCCCCAGCTGTCATAGATTGATGCTTAGGATCATGCCCAATAGCTTGATATTTAAGCTCTTGTCCCCATTTTATGAGAGTCTGGTGCCAGGACTCCGACCCTCTTTTGTTTGGGCACTTGCCCCGATACCCTATCTCCCCGTTAGCAGGAGAGCTCGATGAAGCGAGATAAATCGCCAGATAAAAAATTCAAAGTTAAAGGCACCGAAGCCCTGAACATGGTCTTGCGCTATATTCGGCAGAAGATTTCAGAGCAGATCATGGCTGTGGCCACCATTATCATTTATTTATTGCTGTTTCAAACCATAATACTAGGCATACCCGTCTTTGATGCCGCGATTCTGGCCTTGGGGATGGGCTTGGTGATCGTGGGTTTGGCCTTCTTCCTGGAGGGTCTCTTGATTGGGATCATGCCTATGAGCGAGGAGATCGGCATCAAGCTTCCCCAGAAAGCTGGGCTGGCCACCATTCTCATAATTGGTTTTATCCTGGGGGTGGGCGCCACCTTTGCCGAGCCGGCGATCGGTGTACTGAAAGCCGCAGGGAGAAGTGTTTTGGCCTGGGAAGCACCGCTGCTTTTCCTGTTTTTAAATAAATATTCATCCTCCCTGGTAAACGCAGTGGGCATTGGTGTAGGCATAGCATTGATACTTAGCATGTTACGCTTCCTGAAAGGTTGGTCTCTGAAGCCCTATATCTATATCTTGGTGAGCTTGCTTTTGGGGCTTTCTTTATATAGTTATCTGGATCCCAATCTCCGCTTTGTCTTGGGTTTGGCTTGGGATTGTGGAGGTGTAACCACGGGTCCGGTCACGGTTCCTTTGGTTTTGGCTCTGGGCATCGGCATCAGCCATGTGGCCCATAAGGGTGGGAGCAATGCCGAAGGAGGCTTTGGCGTGGTTACTCTGGCCTCGCTGGTGCCTATTATCACGGTGATCCTTTTGGGCATCTTTTTCTCTTTCAGCGTACCTCAGCCCATGGAGGATACGGAGTTTTTTGATCCCAGCAATGCCAAGACCCAGTTTCTCTTTGAAAGCTCGGACAAGATGAAGGACTATGCCATCAGCAATGCCAGCTATGAAGCTCAGCTCACGCTTTTTGATTCAGATGAGCAAGCCTTGATGACTTACATTGGTGAGTTGGGCAAAGATGAAGTCCGGATCAGGGAAATATTTGGAGATTATAAAGCTTTTCAAGCTTGGCTGATAAACAATGGCTCCCCAGAGCTGAAGCAGCAATACGTTCATCTTCTTGATAGCGCAGCATTTGCGGTGGAACATCCTAGTGGTGCGCTGAACCAGCTGAATTTTGCTGAGCTTGTGCGTCGAAATATCATGAATTCCCTGCGCGCGATCGTGCCGCTTTCGGCGTTTTTACTTTTTGTTCTGTACTTTGTCTTAAGATCACGACTCCATAGAGCAGATGAAGTATTTCTGGGGCTGGCCTTTGCCCTAATCGGTCTAGCCATCTTTGGCGGAGGAATCGAGCTGGGACTCTCCAAGCTGGGAGATCAGGTGGGCAGCAATCTACCAAGCTCCTTTTCTGCCATGGAAATGCCGGCCAATCAGCAAATCATCCGGAATTTTGATGAAGATATGATAAACACTGCCATCAGGCAAGATGGATCCAGCGATCGCTTCTTTTTCCTGCATAAGGGCAAACATATCGAGCAGGTGCCTTTTGATGAGTGGAATTACGATGCTGAGCAAAGAATTTACCGCTATGTGCCGGTGCGAGGTCCTCTGGTGGGTAAACGTGAATACAGTTTCGCCGGCATCTTGCTGGTGCTCATCTTTGCCTTCATAATGGGCTATAGTGCCACTCTTGCGGAGCCGGCTTTGAATGCTCTGGGCATCACTGTGGAGGATGTCACGGTGGGTGCCTTTAAAAAGAGCACCCTGATCCAAGCGGTAGCCGTCGGGGTGGGCACTGGGATCCTCTTGGGCATGGCCAAAATCATCTGGGATTTGCCGCTATTTTGGATCTTAGCGCCGCTTTATGCGCTGCTTTTGATCATCACCAAGCTTTCCACGGAGGAATTTGTGAATATCGGCTGGGATAGTGCTGGCGTAACCACCGGACCCATCACCGTGCCTCTGGTGCTCTCCATGGGCCTGGGCATAGGAACTCAAGTGGGTGTGGTGGAAGGATTTGGCGTCCTTTCCCTGGCCTCTGTGTGCCCCATCCTTTCGGTATTGAGCATGGGGATGTATGTGAATCATAAACGCAGAGCAGTGCTCAAAGAACTAGAACAAGATGAAGCCGAGATGATGGCAGAGGAGCTTGCCCTATGAAGCTCATAAAGATTAACATCATCCTGAACAAAGAGCTTTCCCCAGCTTTGGTGGACGATCTTCATGCTTTAGGTGTGAAGCAGTTTTATGTGCAAGTGGCCCGCACCTCGATCTTAGAAAAGACCAATGGCATTTCGAATTTCTTCAATCGCTCCAGCCTCAGCACCTATCCGGTGGAGATCATCAGTCTCTTTGTGGATGAAAAACATGAAGACAGCCTGATGAGCTATCTGACCCGCAAATATGATCTGAAAACTCCGGGCAAAGGAAGCATCTATAGCCAGGAGATCACAATCACCCATGCCCACCCCGACTACATCACAGAGCAGGACATCAATCTAAAAATAGGGCAAGGGGAGAATTTCTTTCACCAGCTTATGGGCATAGTCTGCATTGTGCAGAGGGGAGAAGGCGATAAGATCAATAAGATAGCTTTGAATTATGGCGCCAGTGTACCTGCCACCACTTATGGAGAAGGCTCTGGTGTAAGGGATAAACTGGGGCTACTGCGCATCACCATCCCGCCCGAAAAAGAGCTGACCAACCTTACTATCAGCAAACACGATGCCGAGGCCATGATGGAAATGTATATCACGCAAGGCAAGTTGGATGAACCCGGACGCGGCTTTGCCTATTTGTATCCCATCAAACAGGGGCTGGTAAATACCAAAATATCCCGCAACAACTCCAGCCAGGCTGCCAGCGTCGAACAGATGATCTCTGCCATCGACAGCATCAAGGGTGGGATGGAATGGAGAAAGTCCCGCCTGGAGCATGATTCTAACAAAAGAAGAGAGTTTCTCACCGAGCTCACCGAAATGGATCTGATCTGCGAAGAAGGCCGTGGCGCAGCGCTTACGGAGGCAGCGATGAGCAGTGGCGCTCCTGGAGCTACCATCTGCAAGATCCGCTCTGTCAAGTTAGGACAAGATTTGGAAATGATCCGCTTCATCCGGGAGATCTGCAAGATGATCGTCCCTACTGACAAGGTAGAAGGCATCACAAACGCTCTAAAGAAAACTGGTTGTTTCGAAGGTGAAGACAAGGCCATGCTCTGTACGGTACCGGTTCAAAAGGCGTTTACATATAGGGCAAAAGTGATCAAGGGCTAACTCGGGGAAATGTAGAATTTATGATGTATAATGTAGAATTATAAACTAATTTAGAATTTATGATGTAGAATGTAGAATTACTGGGCTAATTTAGAACTTGCGTGCTGGATTCGATGCGCCTCACGTCTTATGAGACTGGTGTTAATTTAGGTTTTAGTATGTAGGATGTAGAATTAATCCCCACAATGCCTTAATTCGTGCAAATTAGTGCAAATTGGTGGACAGCAGTCTCAACCTTCTAAGCCCTCTCAACCCCCTAAACCTGTGAAGAAAACCTTTATTCTGAGAATAAAAATAAATTTGCTTGTCAAAAATCAGGATAGGCAGAATCTTGTTTTTTAGCTTAAAAGCGTTATACATATATTAAACGATTATGTGAAGGAGTGCAAAATGGAAGATAGTAATAGCAGGATTCCCAGGACTTTGCCGGTACTGCATCTGAGTAGTGTGGTGATGTTCCCTTATCTCTTGATGCCACTGGTGGTTACGGATGAGGAATCCAAGCTGGTAGTCGATCATGCGCTTTCAAATGATAAATTAATGGCCTTTTTCCTGAATTCCGGGAAAGAAGGTGGAAGCGATCAATTGAAGAAGATTGGCACCGCGGTGACCATTCTCAGGATGTTGCGCAATCAAGATGGCAGCATTTCTCTGCTTTTGCAGGGGACTTCGCGCATCCGCATGCAAAAGATCAGCCAGAAAGAGCCCTTTATGATGGTGGACGTTCAGGTGATCCCCGAGCCGCAGACTGAAGATACGGAGATTCAGGCCTATCGCACCATCGCGCTGGAGCTTTTGGACAAAATATCCCAGGAGAGCTCGCTGCTGAACAGAGAAATGATCTCCGGGCTTTCCAATATCAAACAATCCGGCCGCGTGGCAGATATCATCGCCGGTAATATAGACTTACAGATAGAGGACCGCCAGAAGATTCTGGAATTGATCGATCTGAGTCAACGCTACAAATTTTTGAACAATAGCCTGGCCGAGCTCATCCGCCAGATGCGTCTGGAAAATCACATACGCAGCAATATCCAGCTGGAAATGAATGAAGACCAGAGGCGCTATTACCTGCGTGAACAGATGGATGCCATCCGTCGCGAATTGGGCGAAACCGATGAGGTGAGCAAGGAGATTTTCCAGTGGCAACAGCGCATTGAAAAGAACGATCTACCGGATTATGTGAAAGATGTGGCCGAAGAAGAGCTTGCGCGCCTTGCGGTGATGCAGCCGGCTTCCAGCGAATATGGCGTGATCCGCAATTATCTGGATTGGATAGTGAATCTACCCTGGAAAAAGCACAGTAGAGACAGGCTGGATTTGAAGAAGATCGAACGCATCCTGGAACAAGATCACTATGGTCTGGAAAAGCCTAAAGAGCGCATCCTGGAATTTATTGCAGTGAAAAAGCTCAAGGGTCAATTGGGAGGGCCGATACTCTGCTTTGTGGGCCCGCCTGGAACGGGTAAGACCTCGATTGGTCGCTCTGTAGCCAAAGCCTTGAACCGTAAGTTTATTCGTATGTCCTTGGGTGGTATTCACGACGAGGCAGAAATTCGCGGACACAGGCGCACCTATATAGGGGCTATGCCTGGCAAGATCATCACAGAGATCAAGCGTCAAGGTACGGCAAACCCGGTCTTTATGCTGGATGAAATCGATAAACTGGGTCGGGATTTCAGGGGAGATCCGGCTTCTGCACTCTTGGAAGTGCTGGACCCCGAACAGAATAACAGCTTTGTGGATAACTATATCAATCTGCCTTTTGATCTCTCGGAAGTGATGTTTATCACCACGGCAAATTCGCTGGATACCATTCCGCCTCCACTGCGCGACAGGATGGAGATCATCGAATTTACCAGCTATCTGGAGTATGACAAGATTGCGATCGCCAGAAAATACCTCATTCCCAAGGAAAAGGAAATTAACGGCCTCAAAGACCATGCCGTAACTATACTGAAAAGTGCGCTGCAAGAGCTGATCCATCACTATGTGCGCGAAGCCGGAGTGAGAAATCTGGAGCGTCGCATCGGCTCCATCTTCCGCAAGATCGCCAGGGAAGTGGCCTCTGGTGCCGAAGGTCCCTGGAAAATAAAGGACAAGGACATCCAGAAGTATCTCGGCCCCAGAAAGATAACCCATGAATTGGCAAATCGCAAACCCGAGATCGGAGTGGCCACAGGACTGGCCTGGACCAGCTATGGCGGCGAGATTCTCTTTTGTGAGACCACCCGCATGCCGGGCAAGGGAAATGTGATCCTCACCGGGCTTCTGGGTGATGTGATGAAGGAATCTGCCCGCATTGCCCTGAGTTATCTGAAGTCCCATCATGAGCAGTACAAGATCAATCCCAAGGATTTCAGCACTCACGATATCCATGTGCATTTTCCTGCCGGTGCGGTTCCCAAAGATGGACCTTCCGCTGGCATTACTCTTACCACAGCTTTGGCTTCGCTTTTTATGCAGGCCAGGGTAAAGCATGATATTGCTATGACTGGTGAGGTGACTCTGCAAGGCAAGGTCCTGGCTATCGGTGGACTGAAAGAAAAGATGCTGGCCGCTCGCCGCGCCGGGATCAAGAAGTTGATCATCCCAGAGGAAAACCGGGAAACCCTTGCTGATTTCCCTGAGGAAATCCTGGCCGGTATGGACATTAGCTTTGTAACCGAGGTCTCAGAAGTACTGGCCAAGGTGATCATGCCCAAGGCTAAGAAGTAACCGGCTGTATGGAACGTTACCCCAATATCAACATCCTCCTGAATCTGCCGCAGCGCTATCTGCCCAAGGCGGAATTTGTGCTGCGCACCTACTGCTATATTTTGAGGCTGAATCCGACCTTTATCTACGACACCCATTTTGAAGCGGCGCATCTGTACTATGGCCCGCTTCCGGATCGCGAGTATCCCATTCGGGTGCCTTTTGATCCCGATACAGCGGATTTCTTTGAAAGACAGGAGCTTTATCCTCTGGAAGAGGTTAATTTCTGCAAATTTCGGGGAAATCATGTTCCCTTTCTCTTTTCCAAAGGAGGATCGATCTTCTCGTTGACTGCGGATTCCTGTGTCTTCCGTAAAGACATCATTGCCAGTGGGTTTTACTTTCTCACTTGCTGGCATGAATATGTCTTTAGTGAGAAGGGTTTACCCCGGGGACGGGTGGATTTCAAGGAAAGCCTGCAATACAGGTGGGATTTTACCGAGACTCCGGTGGTGGATATTTATTGTCAGATCTTGCGCTATACCATGCAGAAGGTGCTTCCGGAATTTGTGCGGGATATTAGCTGGCGAAATGAACACAAATTTGCCATCAGCTTGTCACATGACATTGACTATTGGGATTTTTGGGACTCCGAATCTTTGCAAAAGACCTTAAAGTACAATCTGGATAGCTTTTGGGAACGCCCGGTGAATGCGATCTACAAATATCTGGGACATACCCTTCATAAAAAGCTGTCTTACAACCATTTTAAACAGCTCTATAATATCTACCGTAAGGAGCAGGATCTGGGTGTAAAATCCACCTGGTTTGTGATGGCGGGTCAGGATTTTGAGGATCCCCGGCAGAATTACATTCAAAAATTGGGAGTCAAGGAAGAGATTATAGACCTACTGGGGCAGGAAGATGTGGGCCTGCACGGTTCGCCGGAATCTGCCTTTGATCTGGAGATACTGAAAGCGGAGCTGGCGCGCTTGAGAGCGCTGGGCTTTGCTGTGATGGGCTATAGAACCCACTATCTGCATTTTGATTATCAAAAAAGCTTTGGGCTTCTGGAAGAGGCGGGGATCAAATACGACAGCACCTTGGGCTATTGGGAAAGCATTGGCTTCAGAGCTGGTACCTCTTTCCCCTTTTACCCCTTTAATATCAAGGAAAACCGCCCCTTTAGGGTGCTGGAAATTCCTTTGATCGTAATGGATACCACCCTGCTTTCGGCAAAGGCGATGAATATGAACTATCTCAGTGCCAAAAGCACTCTGAGACGCCTCATCAAGGTGGCGGCCCACTTTCAATCCCATCTCACGCTGTTGTGGCACAATACTACTTTTGACCCCATAGATTATCCCTTGTGGGGAAGGCTGTATTGGAAGACTATCAGGCATGCTTTGAACGAAGGAGCCTGGGTTACTGCGCTGAATGAAATCTATGAAGAATGGGTAAACCTGAGCTATTAGGAGCAAAAATGAAATCTTTATTATGGAAAATCTGGTTCATCTTCTTTATGCTCTTGTGCCTGTTGGCCTTTGGGCCGCTGCTCATCTGCAAACTAATCCTCCCGAAAAAATCGTATCGCAAAATCGTGAACTACTGTACAAGATATTGGGGTAGAAGGTTGGTGCTAACTACTGGCAGCAAGGTGGACATACAGGGAGAAGAGAATCTGCCGGAAGGACTCAATCTCTGTTTTATAGCAAATCATCAGGGTATGTTTGATATTCCTCTGGTGTTGGGATTCGTTCCCAAACCCTCGGGATTTATTGCCAAACAAGAGCTGTTCAAGATACCAGTTTTATCCTGGTGGATGCGTGAGATTCCCTGTGTGTTTATCGATCGGGCTTCCGCACGCAAAGCGATGGAATCCTTTATCAAAACAGCCGAAGTGATCAAATCTGGCCACCCCATGGTGATCTTCCCCGAAGGCACCAGAAGTCAGAGTGATGAGATGGGCCCCTTTCATCTGGGTAGCTTTAAACTGCCGGCAATGGCTGGGGCGACTATCGTGCCTCTGGCGATCAAGAATAGCTGGAAAGTGTATGAGATAGATAAGCGCATCCATCCGGTCGATCTGAAATTGCGCATCCTGGAACCCATTACGGTGGATGATCCTTTGTACAAAGATAAACACGCACTCTCAGAAGTCCTGCATCAAAGAATCAGTACTGCTTTGAAGGGCATGTAGCTGAAGTGGACACTGCTTAAGTTCTGTCATTCATCATAGCTCTATGCGTAGTGGCGCTATCCGTAGCGCCAACATTTGCACACTCTTACCATTCACAAGATATAGCTTGCATCGCTCCCAACATCGGCTTATACTGTTCGTGAGTCCTAAGTTTAGTCTAAGGCTCATAAATGCTAAGTTATTAGCAAACAGTCCAAAAACTGGCCGACTGAGCCCTCGTTTGTCGATTTAGGTTGACAAAAGCCCTACTTACAATTGTTTGAACAACAAAACACTAAAATGGAGTCCCAAAATGCTAAGGCAAATACTATTATCCAAGCTTCACCGTGCGACGGTGAAGGAATGTGATCTAAATTACAACGGCAGCATAAAAATAGATGAAGCTCTGCTCGAAGCCAGCGGTATGCGTGAATTCGAGCGCGTGGATGTGTTTAACATCTCCAATGGTGCCCGCTTTAGCACCTACATTATCAAAGGCGAGAAAGGCAGCGGCATGGTCGGTATCAATGGTGCCGCCGCACGTTTGGCCCAGGTGGGTGATCTGGTAATCGTGGTAAATTATGGCATGCTTGATGAACAGGAACTATCCACACACCAGCCCCGCATCGTAGTTTTGGGCACAGATAATAAAATAGAATCCATTCTATAATGCAGATCCTGTGTTCGATCCCAGAAATGCAGGCGGTAAACTATCCCGCAGGCTCAAAAGTGGGCTTTGTTCCCACCATGGGCTATCTGCATGAGGGACACCTCAGTTTGGTAGATGCCGCCGTGAAGAGTTCTGATCTGGTGGTGGTCTCCATCTTTGTGAATCCAGCCCAATTTGCCCCCTCGGAAGACCTGGATAGTTACCCCCGCGATTTTGATCGTGATCTGGCCTTGCTCGAAAAGAGAAAGGTAGATTATGTCTTTTTCCCCACCGCAGACGAAATGTATCCCCCCGGTTATAAGACTTGGGTAGAGGTGGAAGGTATCTCTCACATCCTGTGTGGAAATACCCGCCCAGAGCATTTCAAGGGCGTGAGCACAGTAGTGCTAAAACTGCTCAACATCGTTAGGCCGCAGTCCATGTATATGGGGGAGAAGGATTTTCAGCAATTGACCGTTCTGCAGAGGATGACACAGGATCTGAACTTGGGCGTAGATATCATCGGCTGTCCCATCATCCGGGAAGAGGACGGCTTGGCCAAAAGCAGCCGCAATCTCTATTTGAAAGGTAAAGAGCGCGAGCAGGCGACCTGTCTGTACAAGGCTTTAACGAATTCCCAAAAGCTGGTGGCAGCAGGCGAACTCGCAGCGGAAAAGATCATCGCTGCCGCAGAGCAGCTTATCCTGGATAGCCTGGTGAAAGTGGATTATATTAAGATTGTGGACGGTCGGGATTTGTCCGAAGTCCAAGATATAGATGAACATAGCCGCATGCTGATTGCAGCTTGGGTGGGCAAGCCTCGTTTGATAGACAACATGTCACTCAAAGCTTGACAGATCATAGGGCTACAAAAAACTGACCTCTCATATTTAAACAGATAAAGTGAAATTAGTAGCGAAAGTGGCGGAACTGGCAGACGCGCTGGACTTAGGATCCAGTAGGTTCACTCCTGTAGGGGTTCGAGTCCCCTCTTTCGCACCAAGTTCTTGGATTTTTACCATTAAGGAGATATAAAAAGTGCAGGTAGAATTTAATACCATCAATGCAGTAAGCAAAGAGATCATACTTACCATAGCCTCGGAAGAGGTAGGAAAAGCTTGGGATAAATATCTCAGCAAAGCAGCCCGTAACCTCGAAGTTCCCGGCTTTAGAAAAGGCAAAGCACCGCTGAGCCTCGCCGAAAGAATGTATGGCGATAGCCTTCAGGAACGTTTTGTGCAAGAAAGGGTAAGCGACTATTTTGAAGAAGCGGTGGAAGAACATGATATCGGATACTTGCTTTTCCCTGATATCAAGGACGTTAATTGGGAAAAAGGCACCGACATGGTCATCAAGATCGAGATCGAACACGAACCAGATTTAGACATCACGCAGCTCGATAATCTCGATGTGCCGCATTACCCCATCACTCTGGACAGCGAGATCGACAAATATCTCGAAGAGCTGAAGCAACAAAGTGGCCGGGTAATAGATGTGGAAAAAGCCGAGCCCATGGATTTTGTGGAAGTGGAGCTTACCGTGAGTCTCCCCGATGAACAGATGGTCAAAAATGCCAACTTCTTCGCGGGCACAGAGCCGGAGCGCAGAGCTCTACCGGAATTGGTGGGCAAAGGCATCGGTGATACCCTCGAAACCGAGCTGGAAGGTACCAATATCAAGCTCGTCTGCCAAGACTCCAAAGTGAATCTGGAAAATGACAAGAGATATCAGGTTAAGCTCATGGTCAATTCCATCAGCCGCATGCAGTTCCCTGATTTTGACGATGAATTTGCCAAAGATATGGAATTTGATAATATGGAAGCTATGCGGGCAAAGATTGGCGACGATATGCGCCTGGCAAATGAACACAAGAATATCGATGCCGATAACTATTCTATAGTCGGCAAACTCTTTATGGACAATCAATTTGAGCTTCCAATGAAGACCATAGAATATCTGGCTCATGAAGAAGCTCAGAAATATGGCGATAGCCAGCAGCTTCCCTACATAGAGTATCAGCTCCGCATGAAGATCTCACAGGAATTGGTTGAAATGTATATTTTGAACAATTTGCGCAGCAAGATCGAGCTCACCGTCACAGACGATATGATCGAAGAATACATCAGGCATGTGGCCATCCTGGAAGATCATACCGTAGAGGCCTACAAAGAAAAGTACAAAGAAGAGGTCGCCAGTGAAGACTTTAAGCTGGGCGTGCAAAACTACTTCATCCTACGCAAACTTGCCGAAACTGCGAATTTCTTTATCCCAGAGCCCGAAACAGAAGCGACAGAGATTCCCGAAGCCGAGACTCAGCCTGTGGAAGAAGAAGAGACTGAGCCTGCCGAAATAGTGCAGGAAAAAGCCAACCCCGAAGTATAAACCTTAAGGGAGACATTATGAATTATATACCAATGGTAATCGAACAAGTGGGACGCGGAGAGCGTGCCTACGACATATACAGCCGTCTGCTCAAGGATCGCATCATTTTTGTGGGTGGTCCTATCGACGACAATCTGGCCAATACAGTGGTAGCCCAACTCTTGCACCTGGAAGGCGAAGACGCTGCGAAAGACATCTATATGTACATCAATAGTCCCGGCGGCAGCATCAGCTCCGGCCTGGCTATCTATGACACCATGCAGTACATCAAGCCTGCTGTCTCCACCATCTGCATCGGCATGGCCGCCTCTATGGGCGCCGTCCTGCTGGCAGCCGGAGCCCATGGCAAACGCACTGCCCTGCCCAATAGCCGCATCATGATTCACCAGCCCTGGGGTGGCACCCAAGGCCGTGCTGCCGATATCGAGATCCAAGCCAAAGAAATCCTCTATCTGAGAGGCAAGATGAACGATATCCTGCACCGTCATACTGGCAGAACTATCGAGCAAATCGAAATCGATACAGACCGGGATTACTTCCTGAGCGCCAAAGAAGCCAAGACTTACGGCCTCATCGATGAAGTGATCGAAAAGAGAGAACAGGAGAAATAGTTTGGAAAAGAACAAGAATCTGAGCTGTTCCTTTTGTGGACGCAGCGAAGCTGAAGTAAAGAACCTCATCCGCGGCATCGCCGGCAACATCTGTGAAGACTGCATTCACATGTGTTACACCATCGTAGATGTAAATGACGTGCCGCAGGATATGCAGGATTTTGAAACTCCGATACCCAGCCAGATCAAGAGCTATTTGGACGAATACGTGATCGGTCAAGAACTGGCTAAGCAGATTATCTCAGTTGCGGTGTACAACCATTACAAACGCATCTTCTGGCAGAAAGCGGACGACGGCGTGGAGCTGGAAAAAAGCAATATCATGATGATAGGCCCCACCGGCAGCGGTAAGACTTTGATAGCTCAGACCCTGGCGCGCTTTTTGCAGGTGCCCTTTGCCATCAGCGATGCCACCACCCTCACCGAAGCTGGATATGTGGGCGAAGACGTGGAAAACATCCTCGTGCGCCTCTTGCAAAGTGCGGATTACGATGTGGCCAAAGCCGAACGCGGGATCGTGTACATCGATGAGATCGACAAGATTTCGCGCAAGAGCGAAACTCCCTCCATCACGCGCGACGTATCCGGTGAAGGCGTGCAGCAAGCCCTGCTCAAGATTCTGGAAGGAACCAAAGTAAACGTGCCCCCCAAAGGCGGGCGCAAACACCCCCAACAGGAATTTATCGAGCTGGATACCACAAACATCCTCTTTATCGCTGGCGGTGCTTTCTTTGGACTGGAAAAGATCATCAAAGAACGCATCGATAAGAAAGCGATCGGTTTTGACGTGCAATTGGGAACCAAAACTGAGGATACCAATATCTTTGACAATACCATTCCCCATGACTTGCTGAAATACGGTCTGATCCCTGAGCTGATTGGCCGCATGCCGGTCATCTGCACCCTGCATGAACTCAGCGAAAGCGCCTTGGTGGATATCCTCACCGTGCCCAAAAACGCCATCGTAAAGCAGTATCAGAAGCTTTTTGATATGGAAGGCGTTAAGCTCAGTTTTGATGAGGAAGCCCTGAAAGAGATTGCCCGCATCGGCATTTCCCAAAAGACGGGAGCTCGTGGCTTGCGCTCGATCATGGAGAAGTTTATGTTGAAAATCATGTATGATATTCCGGATTTGAAGACCGTGAAGAGCTGCAAGATCACTCCCCAAGTGGTCAAGGGCGAAGACGATGCCATCATGACCCATGTGAAACCAGTGAAAAGCAAAGCCGTGGGTGAAAAGTAAAAGGGATAGACGATGAGAACTCTCTTAATAGTTATGCTGGCGCTGATGATGCTCGTCATTAGCGCCTGTTTCTCAGATCAGGAGCTCGTCGTCAGGAATAACAGCGCCGCAGATGCCTGGGTGCGCCTAAATAATGGCTCGGAGCGTTATATCCAGCCTCAGAGCACCACCAGCTACAGCATTTCTTCACCTCAGACGGCGAATCTTCAGTATCATGGCCGTCACATCCTGCCAGGCAATATTTTGGTGGATATGGAAGTCACAGGCAGCCAGTATCTGAGCCTTGAGCCCAATTGTGGAGCCTTGAAGTTGTATAATGCTTCGGATAAACAAATCACAAGTTTGAAAGTTGCCCAAGCCGGCAATAATAACTGGTCACAAAACCTTTTGAAGCGTTCGCTTTACCCCCAAGAATATGAATTCTTCAGCCTCAGTGCAGGCTATTATGATCTCAAAATCCAAGACCGGCAAAACAATTACTTTTATATCACTGCGCAGCAGATCAGCATAGATTTCACTACAAACCATATATTCAGCGGACTTTAGACTGGTTCAGTGTCTTGCATATTTTGGACTCTGCATACGTAGATCAAGCGTGCCAAGCGCAGCTCGTTGTAGCTGTATTTTTCCTGAAGCAGGTCCCGCACCGGCCTTAGGATCTCCAGACCTACCTGCCTGAAAGCAGCATAGATTTCCTGTAAAGCGGCTGGGTCTATGGGGTAGAAGTTTTTCATCTGCTCATAGTCCAAAGTCCCATCATGCTCCAGATAGATCATCAAATGATCCACAATGGTGCCCAGTTTCACTCCAAAATGCAGCATCGCCTCTTGGGCATTGTGTCCTGCTTTTACATATTCTGCCACGAGAAAGCTCTTGCTTGGAGACTTCTTTTGGGGCACAGGTCTTGCCATTTGCACGGGTTGCTGAGGCTCTATGCCGTATTTCTCGCAATAATCTGCGATCACCTTTACAAAGGCCTCGCCGTATTGGCTCAGCTTGTGGTCACCTACACCAGGGATAGTTCTAAAGCTTTGTAGATCAGAAGGATAAGCTTTTGCCATTTCTCGCAGGGACATATCCGAAAACACTACATAAGGCGGGAGTCCGCGTTCGTCTGCGAGCGTACGCCGCAGGTTCTTTAGTTCATCAAAGAGCAGTCCGCTACCTTGAGTTTCATCACTTTCCACTAGTTGTGAGATCAGGGATTGGCTCATGGCAAAGCTCTCTTCTCCCTTCATGATCGCCCAGCTTTTGGGAGTCAATTTCAGCTTGTAATAAGAGGCTTGCACCAGGCCACCTTGCTGCTTGAGGGCAGAAAACAGGGCAAACCAATCTTTGCTGGAGCTGTCTTTCCCAATGCCATATACGCTGAGCTTGTCGTAACCTGCCTTTAGGATGGCTTTGGCCTTCGAGCCGCGCAAGATCTTGATGATCTCCTCCGCTGTGGCATTCTCTTGAGCGCGGAAGATGGCTGAAAGAAACATCTTTGCCGGCTCGGTCGCGTCGATTTTTCCCGGCTTATCGCTGAGACAGATGTCACACATATCGCAATTGTCTTGTTCATACTGCTCCCCAAACCACTTTAGGATTTGGGCTCTGCGGCAGTGGTTGGATTCTCCGTAGCGCACCATGGCATCCAGATGCGTCTGAGTAATATAGTTTTGCTGAGGATTGGGACTATCAAAGATAATCTTTTTCAAAGAGAAGAAATCCGCAATGCTGTAAAAGAGCAGACAGGTGGAAGGCAGGCCATCCCTTCCGGCGCGGCCAATTTCCTGATAATAGGTTTCCAGGCTCTTGGGCAGATCCATGTGGATTACAAAGCGCACGTTTGACTTGTTGATGCCCATGCCAAAAGCGATGGTGGCGACCACGATCTGCACCTTATCGCGGATAAAAGCTTCTTGATTCGCATGGCGTTCATCGTCACTGAGGCCGGCATGATAGGGCAGGGCCGAAAATCCGTCTGTGATCAGTTTGTCGCTGATGGTATCCACCCGCTTGCGCGTCATGCAATACACGATCCCGCTTTCATCCGGATGCAGGCTCAGAAAGCGGATCAGGCGATTGTATGAATCCTGTTTCGGCTCCACAATGAGTAAGAGATTGGGCCGGTCAAAGCTTTCGAGCACCATGTTTTCTTCCGGTATTGCCAGCAGCTTGCAGATATCCTTTTGCACTCTGGGGATGGCGGTGGCGGTAAGGGCGAAATAGGTGGCGTCTGGAAAGTGTTCTCTGAGCTCTGAGAGCTGCAAATATTCCGGGCGGAAGTTATGTCCCCACATGGAGATGCAATGCGCTTCATCGATGGCGATCAGAGGGATTTTGACAGCCTTCAGATTGGACAAAAACCAATCTTTGAGCAGGGTTTCAGGAGCCACATAGAGCAGCTTCACCTCTCCGCTGACCATCGCAGCCAGGGTTTCTTGCTGCTCCGCCTGCGTCATCATACTATTATACATCCTAGCCTCAATGCCCAAATCTCGCACCTGCATCACCTGATCTTTCATCAGTGAGATCATGGGGGAGACCACGAGGCAAAGCCCTTCCAGCATCAAAGCCGGAAGCTGAAAACACAATGATTTCCCCGAGCCCGTGGGCATCACCGCCAAGGTGGATTCGCCTTTCAGGATTTTCCTGATTACCTTTTCCTGAGCTGGCAGGAAGCTCTCGTAACCAAATTTATCGCGTAAAACGCCTAAAAGTTCATCTTGAGAATAGTGCATAATACCTTATTCTTACTCCTTAAATACAGATTTTTTAGATAAAGCAAAATAGTCAAGCAATAATGTAGTGCAGGACGCTGTTACTGCGAAAGAACGAAAGCATCAATCCCGAATTGTTTTATCAGCAGCGGCTCCTCAGGAACAACGTCCTGCGCTGTTGTGTGAACTCTCTTCCCTGTTTGTTGTGCTGGAGATGCCGTGGAGATAAGAGGATTTAATCCTGCCATCTCCACGGCATCTCCACGACATCTAACGGGCAAACGGCACTCCAGAACGGCATAGATTGTCCGGTATATCTCTAAAACACCAGCGCTTCGATTGTGACGGGTGAAGCAATACGGATATGGGAAAAGCCCAACGATCAGAGATTAAGAAATACGACACACACCATCATTTAGCAAAAGGCTCGGTTAATCCGGGCCTTTTTTGATGGTGCTTCAAAATTCTCTTTGTAAGGAGGTACCAACAGCGTAGTTTTTGGCAGCCTCTATCCAGAAATAATCATATAATCAGAAATCAATTGACAAAAACCTGGTGTCGCTTAGCTTATCCACAGATGCGAGGTTAGGTAAATTATGGATATTGTATTTACGATAGGTCACTCCAATCACGAGATCACAGATCTCGTCGCTTTGATCAAAAAGCACAAGGTGGACATGATTTTGGACGTGCGCAGCACCCCTTATTCGAAGCGCTATCCGCAATATAACCAAGAGGAATTCCGCTTGGTTTTGCAGTCTCATCAGATTGATTATCAAAGCTTTGGGCTCTGGTTTGGGGCGCGGCAGCCAGATCCTGAATACTATACTTCCGAGGGTTGGCTGCATTACAGCGCTTATGCAAAATCCGGCACTTTTGCCGATGGAGTCCATAGTCTTGATCAATGCCTCTTTCAGGGATATAGCCCGGCTTTACTCTGTAGTGAAAAGGACCCCTTTGATTGTCATCGGGCCATCATGGTAGCCCGAGATCTCAGTCAGAAAGGATACGATATCCGGCACATACTGGCCGATGGCAGCATTCTTTCTCAGGCGGAATTGGATCAACAAATACTTAATAAATACTTCCCAAACCGCGATGAAGGCAATATCTTCGATCTCATCGATGGCAGGCAGAGCGAGGAAGAGATGCTTCAAGAAGCCTATCTTGAGCGCAACAAAGCCATTGCCTGGCGGCGGGATGATTTGGAGGCACAATGAAACTATATACCATAGGTTTTACCCAAAAAACTGCCGAGGAATTCTTTGTTTTGCTAAAGAGTGCCAAAGTAAAAACCGTGTGGGATGTCCGGCTCAAAAACCACAGCCAATTGGCTGCTTTCAGCAAATACCCTGATATCATCTATTTTCTGGATCAACTTTTGGGCATTGGGTATGAGAACTATACTGAACTGGCTCCCTCAGAGGAGCTTATGCACTCTTGGCGACACCAGGAAATTGATTGGAAAACCTTTCAGAAGAATTTCAAGGAGCTGATGGCAGCCCGGAATGTGGAAAAGCTCATCAAAAAGGAGTGGCCTCAGGCCCCAAAGCCCATCTGTCTTTTGTGCTCGGAAGTAAAGGCAGAAAATTGCCACCGCGCCATGGTCGCCCAGATTATCAAAAAGCTCTATCCTGAAACCGAAATCATCAATCTATGACCAAAGAAATCATCCTCCTTGCCGTCTCCAAAAAGTATGGGAAATACTGTGTGGCAGGTGTGGATCGTTATAGCGGACAATGGTATCGGCTGATCAGTAGCGATACAGATGCCCACTATGCTTTGTCCGGCAAGCAGATTAGTTATGGCAATGGTGAGCTGGCTCAAAAGCTGGATATCGTGCGGGTAACGCTCTGGGACAAAGCTATCAGCTATTTCCAGACCGAGAATTATGTAATCGCCGGAGCTCCTCCCTGGGAAAAGCTTGGCGAGGCCACTATCGACAGCGTAAAAGAGATTCACCCGCCCAATCAAGCCGATTATATCTTTTACAATACCTGCAGAAGGCTGCCCAAAGAGCACTATATGAGTCTTTCGCCCAATGAGATAGAGTCTCTGATGCTGATCTGTCCTCAAAAGGGGATTGTGCAGATTCGGGATTCGGACAAGGGGCGCCGCATCGCTATAAAACTGAGCTATAAGACCCGCGAATATGAGCCACTGCCCGTTACGGATTTGGAATTTATTCAGCTTTGCGATACCCTGAAAGCCGGTGATTATGCCATGCGCAAACCCAGTCTGATGCTCCTGAGCGTGGGGGAATGCTATGAAAAGGATGACCATCACTACAAGCTGATCGCCGGGATCATGCAGAAGGGCCACTGACTATCCTGATTATTCATTAAAGCATCTAACTCAAGCTAATCCTTTTGGAGCTTTGATTTTAACTATACTTACCTATCCTAAGTAGCTGTAATATTTCTGGACACATCAGAGCCCCCAAAGAAAATGGACTTCTTAACTTTTAATAATATTCAGGAGTATAAAATGAATCGCGAAATCACCATGCCCCGTCGTGAAAAACTGCTTGCCTCGCTCAGCGAGAATGAAGCCGTCGTAATCTTCGCTGCCTCTGTAGGTAAACTGGAGAAATTTAAGCAAGAGAATAACTTTTTATATCTCACGGGTTTGAACATCCCCGATGCCATCTATTTTGGCATGAAAGGCGCCAAAGGCAATGTGGAACATCTCTTTATCCAACGCGGCATTCCCGAACGCGAAGTCTGGGAAGGCAAGATGATGGATTTGGGCACCGCGGCTGAAACCAGCGGCATCAGAGGCATGAAGTATCTGGACGAATTTGAAGGCGTCCTGAGCGGCTATTGTCCTGCCATCCAGACTATTCATGCCAATATCGGCAATCTGGAGCTCTCGCGTCCGCTCTCCTATCCCATGTTTCGCCTGCTGCCTGTGCGGGAGAGATTTCCCCACATTCACATCAAAGACATCTCTGAGCTTATCACCCCCCTGCGCAAGATCAAAAGCGATTGGGAAATACAGCAATTGCAACGCGCTATAGACGTTACTGGCAAAGGCATTATGGATATCTGGGAGACTGCCCGGGTAGGCATGTATGAATACGAGCTTGAGGCCATGCTGTTTTACCGCATCCAGAAAAGTGGACTCAAACACTGGGGATTTACCCCCATCATCGCCTCTGGTGGAAATGCCGCCACCCTGCATTATGACAAGAACGAATGCCAGATCGAGGCCGGCCAATTGGTACTCATGGATGTGGGTGCCGATTACATGAACTATTCTGCCGATATCACCCGCTGTTTCCCCATTAGCGGTACCTTCAGCGAGCGGCAAAAACAGGTCTATTCCGCTGTGCTCAAGACCAATAAAGAGATCACCAGCATGATCGCCCCCGGGGTGAAACTCATGGATTTGCACCTTAGAAGCAGAGAGATCATCGGTGAAGAGCTGGTGGCGATGGGACTTTTGGACAATGCCTTTGAAGTGAGCAAATACTATATGCACGGCCTGGGGCATTTCCTGGGCATGGATACGCACGATCTGGGCGGTCGGGACGCCGTTTTGGAGCCTGGTAATGTGATCACGGTGGAACCCGGAATCTACATCCCGGAAGAAAAGCTGGGTGTGCGCATCGAGGACGATGTCCTGGTTACCGAAGAAGGCTATTGCGTGCTGTCACAAAACATTCCCAAAGAGATCTCTGAAATCGAAGAAATCCTGAGTGCCAGGTCATGAAGGCGATCTATCCGGGGACCTTTGATCCCATCTCGTTGGGCCATCTGAACATCGTGGAAAAAGCTGCCAAGATCTTTGATGAAGTGATCTTGGGAGTGGCGGATTATACCGCAAAAGAGAATTACTTCAGCTTCGAAGAGCGGGTGGAGCTCTGCCGAAAATCCTGCGCCTATATTGAGAATGTGCAAGTCATTAGCTTCACAGGCCTCGTGGTGGATTTTGCTAGAGAGCAGAACTGCAAGCTCTTGATCCGCGGGCTCAGAGCGGTGTCGGACTTTGAATATGAACTCTCCCTGGCGCTGCACAACGTCAAGCTCAACGCCGATATTGAGACCATGTTTCTGGTGCCCAGCCTGCGCTATATGTACCTGTCCTCTTCCATGATCAGGCAATTGGCAGAGCTGAATGCGGATCTGAAGGATTTTGTGCCTCCAGCGGTGGCTGAAGCCTTCAAACAGAAAATGCACAGGAGCACTTGATGTCACGCAAAAATACCGAAGAAGTCGCCTCTATCTCCGAACGCAAGCTACCTGCAGATATCAATGCTGAAGCCGCAGTGCTTTCGGCCATGATCGTCGATAGCGATGTGGTGAGCAAGGGCATCGAAAAGCTGAAGGAAGCGTACTTATACCGCCTGGCGCATAAACTCATCTTCCGCAGCATCTGTGAGCTGTTCAACGACGGCATTGAGGTTGATCCGCTTACCCTGATCAACCGTCTGGAACGCAACAACCATCTGGAAAAGATCGGTGGCATCCCTTATATCAATGAGATCGCGGATTTCGTGGTCTCCAGTGCTAATTTCGATTATCACCTCAATATCGTCACCGAACAGGCTCTGCTGCGCCATCTGATCGTGGCCTGCAATGGGATCATAGAATCCTGTTACAGCTCCACTTCCGATGTCAAGAGCATAGTAGATCAGGCGGAGCAATCCATCTTTGAGATCGCCGAGCTGCCTCAACACCAAGGCTTTGTGAAGATCGATCAGATCTCTGCCGAAGTGCTGCACAATATCGATCAGATCGCTTCCACCAAGGTGCCCATGACGGGTATTGGCAGCGGTTTTGGCGATCTGGATCTTCTTACCGGCGGATTCAGGCCCGGGCAATTTATCATTATTGCCGCCAGGCCCGCCATGGGTAAGACTTCTCTGGCGCTGAATATAGCCTCGCATGCTGCGGTAAATCTCAAAAAGAAGGTTGCAGTTTTCACCATGGAAATGGGAGCGGATGAAGTGATTATGAGGATGTTTTCTTCCGCTTCTGAGGTGAATATGGATAGCATGCTCAAAGGCTATGGCATGAACGAAGAGAAGCTGATCCGCATTATGCAGGCCTCGGAAGTCCTTAGTACAAAACATATTTACATCGATGAATCCGGAACCAATACACCTCTGGACATCAGAGCCAAGACCAGACGGTTGTCCGCAGAAATAGGCGGGCTGGATCTGATCCTCATCGACTATCTGCAGCTCATGGGTCTTACCAAAGATCGCGATAACCGTCAGCAGGAAATCTCCGAAATCTCCCGCTCCCTGAAGGTGCTGGCAAAAGATATGAAGATCCCCGTGATCGCACTCTCGCAGCTTAATCGGATGCTGGAAAACCGCGAGGATAAACGCCCCCGTCTGGCAGACCTCCGGGAATCCGGAGCTATCGAGCAAGATGCTGACTTGGTGATGTTTATCTATCGTGACGATTATTATAATCCGGATACCACCGAAAAGCCCGGCATCGCGGAAATAATCATCGGGAAAAACCGGCATGGCAGCACTGGCCGTGTAGAGCTCGGTTTTGAAAAAGAATTCACCCTCTTCCGCGCCCTGGATCGCCGCACAGAAGAGCGCTAATGATTTCAGATATTCTGGCAGGAATAGGCGAATACAGCATATTCGTAGGCAAAAGCGTCGCCGGCCTTGGCGCTTTGCCCCGGCGCCGGCTGGAATTTCTAATCCAATTCAAACGCATCGGCTACGATTCGCTCTTTTTAATCTTTCTTACCGCAGCTTTTACCGGTCTGGTCACCGCCCTGCAGGCTGTGTATCAATCCAAGGGCTATATTCCGCTCAATCTGCTCAGTGTTTTGATCGGAAAATCCACCATGATCGAGCTGGCACCTGTGCTTACGGGCTTGGTTTTGACCGGGAAAGTCGGAGCCGCCATGGCCGCTGAGATCGGCACCATGAAGGTCAGCGAACAGATCGATGCCTTGCACAGCATGAATATCTCGCCTCACGAATTTCTGTATATGCCTCGCATCCTGGCCGGTGTGATCGCCTTTCCGCTCATCACTATTTTTGCCAATGCGGTGGGCATCATCTGCGCCTGGTATTTCTCCTACATCCGCTATGGCCTGCATCCCCACACTTTTTTCACCAATATGCGGGCCTATTTTGAGCCCTTCGATCTGTGGAGCGGGCTACTGAAATCTGTGGTTTTTGGCTTCATCATCACCTCATTGGCCTGCTATTTTGGCGATCGCAGCTATGGCGGGGCAGAGGGAGTGGGCAGATCCACCACCCAGACCGTGGTCTATAGCTCTGTGGCA
>Ga0265295_1003514_pt1 | contig 22726 bp, 19 predicted proteins | sample Munlansysbiofilm_FD_192503 | JGI IMG/M metagenome (GOLD analysis project Ga0265295, IMG submission 192503) | Leachate microbial communities from a municipal landfill in Southern Ontario, Canada - Methane capture system biofilm | ecosystem: Engineered > Solid waste > Landfill > Unclassified ...
AACCTTTTAGCAAATATTGAACTTTACAGTCTTATTCCTCCATGGGCTGGACTTGAGACAGAAGTAGGCGAAATAAAAGGTAAATCAGGTCTTTCAACTCCAGAGGAAGCACTTTTCCTTATAAAAGGCCTTAATGCACACAATATTTTTCCAAACTGGATTGCTCTAAATAACGGAACAACACATGGAATAGAAACAAATGAAGACGGAATTCAAATTGAGCTGACATCCAAAATACATAAGGCACTAGAACCTTATAAAGTTTCCGGAGCCCAGCACGGAACTTCAGGAAACAGTTCTGAAAAGCTTAGAAGAATTGCAAATGAAACATCAACTACCAAAGCAAATGTAGCAACAGCTCTTCAGATGGCAGGCTGGGGAATTGAAGTAAATGACTATGGAAATGCAATTCTTGATGCAAACAAAGATCTAAAAAAAATAAAAGGCGAAGGACTTCCAGAAGACATTTGGGAGGAAATGAACGAATATGCAAGACAAAACAATATAAAAGGCAATGACTTCAAAAAACTTAATATGCCATTTGAAAACAGGATAATGGGAATTGAAAAAGAATTTAAGGAAAGAATGGCAAAAAGAGTTGAAGACCTTGCATATGATTATCTTGTAAATGTTTTTAATGCAGAAAACACTGCTGATTTCGCAATAAACGAAATTCTTGAAAAAGGCGGCCATGATCCTGGACCAAAAGCTTCAAGAATTGAAAATCCAAATGACTGGACAAAAGAAAAAATTATTGAAAATGCCGGGCTTATAACAAGTGATAAAGGCCCTGAAGGTAATTTTGATGATTAATCATTAAGACTGATTGAAATTTTTAAAATTTATTTTCTGAAAATCCAGATTGCATCAGACTTATACATTGTCTGGTGCAATTTATCTTGTCAGGCATGGATAATTGAAAATTTATTAATTTAAAAATATAAAGCACTCAATTCAGATTATATTTTTGTCCGTCAAAAGAAAGATGGAGATTATATTTTGAAAGAAAAAAAATTTTGTCATTTTTGCGGTTTTGAACTCCAAAAAAAAATTATAGATGGAAGAAAAAGGCTTTATTGCAGCGTGTGCAAAGAACCTTTATATGAAAATCCGGTTCCAGCATCATGCTGTGTTGTTGTTGATCAGAATAAAAGGGTTCTTTTGGTGCAAAGAAGTGTTGAGCCAAAAATTGGTATGTGGTGTCTTCCGGGCGGTTTTATGGAAATTGGAGAAACGCCTGAAGAAACAGCATTGCGGGAACTTAATGAAGAAACTGGGGTTAATGGTAAAATTTCAAATATTCTTGGAGTTTTAAGTCATCCAAGTGTATTGTATGGAACGGTCTCAATTACAGGCTATTCTGTGGAAAATTTTACCGGGAAAATTTTTCCTGGTGATGACGCCATGGACTGCAGATTTTTTGAATATGAAAAAATGCCGGAAATTGCCTTTGATTCCCATTTGTCTTTTATTAGAACGTATATGGCAGGATATGTTTCTTGACATTTTTGGCTGATTATTGAAAATATAAAAAAATAATTTAAGGAAAATTTTTCCCATGCCGAAATATTTGTTAAACAAGGAGAGGTGAGTATGCAGATACCAGCATACCAAATACATAATGTGCTAAAAGCATACAGCAGGCAGGTCAGCCAGAATAAACTTAATTCTGCTGCACGTTTAAATGCTTCGAGTACACCTGTAGACAAAATTTCTATTTCGGCAGAAGGTAAGAAACAAGGGATTATTGACAAGGTATCTGCAGATATTGTCCAAAAAATAACCACAAACGATCATAATGAAAAAATTGAAAAAGAACTTGTAGGCAAGCTTGGACAGAAACTCAGCCAAAAAATAGGTTTTTCAGAAACTTCTGATGAGAATTTCAGCTATTATGAAATAAATGGAAATTCAAAAACAAAAACCACCTTCTCCTTTAATGAATTAGACAATGCTAAAAAACAAATGGAAGACCTTGCAAAGGATTTGCTCAAAGATAAAGATAATGGGCAACAAGGAGAAGAAAAATGAAGATAACACCTTCCTATTTTAATGATACTGTTACCAGGTTTAAGCCTGTACACGAAAAAGTTGAGAAAAAAGAAATTTCAGAGCAAAAAATTACTGACAGGGTTACAATAGGTAATTCAGCTCAAAGCAAATCAGCCCTTGAGCCTATGTCAGGTTATTCCCCTGACACCATAAGAAGTGAAACAGCAAAACTAGACATGGAACATGAATCAAGAGCAGACAGGCTTGCAAGAATTAAAAATGAAATAAATTCAGGTATCTACAATATTTCATCTGAAAAAGTTGCCGAAAAAATGATTGGTGTTCATATTAATGATTTAATTTGATTTATGGCCTGATTTTTGCTTATCTTTTGTAAAGATAATTTTAACACTGAACGAGGCACAAATGAGCGATCAGATTTATTCAATAAATGAAATTCTTGCAAAAACAGGCAATGTTTCAAAACCAAAAAAAACAGAGAATGCTCCAACAGATGCATTTTCCAAAATTTTAGAAAATGCTGTTTCAAAAACAGATGAAATTAAAAAAACAGCCGGCATATTTCAGACTTCAAATATTTTTTCTGCCTCATATATAAATCCATTAAACAATATTGAACTCAATAATGAAGCTTCAAAATTTGTAGAAAACAGTCTTAATGAAATTCTTTCAGATCTTGAATTGTTTTCAGGTCTTTTAGGTAATTCTTCAATTGATTTAGAAGACTTAAGGCCCCTTGCAGATAAAATTCAGGAAAATTCTAATGAAGTTTTAAGGTTTAGTGAAAAAAACAATATCCCAGACGATCTTAAATCAATAGCAAAGGAAAGTACTGCACTTGCATATGCAGCATTTGAAAAATTCGGGGTATTTTAATACTGATCCACAAGTAAAAAAAGTGAATACAGAATTTATTGAATAAAATTCACTGGTAATTTAATTTTTTTACTTCTGCAAAAAAGGGCAGATTTAAAATTAAAATTAAACTTTAAGAATAAATTTTTTTAGAGTAATTCCATAATTCTTCGAGGCTGTTTCTTTCAATCAAACTAATATCTTTACCCTGCGACAATGCCTGTTTTTCCATCCATTTGAATCTTTTAACAAATTTATCACATGATTTTAAAAGTGATGCTTCGCTTTCAAGCCCAAGAAAACGGCCTGCATTTACAATTGTAAATAAAAGGTCTCCAAATTCCATTTCTTTTTTTTCAAGATCAAGGTCTTTTTCAAAAGTTTCTTTAAGCTCATCTATTTCTTCATAAATTTTATCAAAGATTCCATCAATATTTTCCCATTCAAAACCGCAGTTAACTGCTTTTAAAGATATTTTATGAGCTTTCATAAGTGCTGGAAGACCTGAGGAAATTTTATCCATAACAGAGATAAAAGCATTGCTTTTTTCAAGAATCTTTGCTTTTTCCCAAATTTTTTCAACATCTTCAATATTATCTGCTTTTTCATCCAAAAAAACATGGGGATGCCTGAACTTCATTTTTGCAGCAGATTTTTTTACGACTTCTTCAAAAGAAAATAACCCCTTTTCCTGGTAAAGCAAAATAATAAAACACAGCTGAAACAATACGTCTCCAAGTTCTTCCCTGATATTTTCAATTTTATTCAGATTAATTGCTTCATAGGCCTCAAGGCTTTCTTCGACAAGATATTTGCCAAGAGACAAAGGGGTTTGTTTTCTGTCCCAGGGGCATCCTTTTTCGCTTTTTAAAATTTCTATAAGATCAATTAATGGATTTACAAAATAATTATTTGTCATTTTTTAATTTTTCTTCTGCCTTTTCCCTTATTTTTTTCAAAGTTTCCATATTGAGCTTAAAAGAATCTTCTTTAAAATCTGAGGGTACAATTTCCATTATCAGTTCTGACACGATAGACACATATGGGAAAATTGCCGAGTTTTTAAGAATTGGACTTTTTGGAGGAAGAAATGTTGTAAGGGCAATTACAAGAACTGAAACAATTATGCCACCTTTTAAAAGGCCGACAATGCCTCCTCCTAAACGGTCAACCCAGCCTAAAAATACTATTTTCATTATCCACTTTAAAATGTGGCCTAAAATAGTAACTACAATTAAGACTGCACAAAAAATTGCAAAAAAAGAAGCAATATTCAAAACTGATCCGGGCTCGACCCATTGTTTAAGAAAATCTGCAAGAGCAGGGTAATAAAAATAAGCTGCGTAAAAGCCTGCAACTGACCCTATAACCCCTGAAACTGAATGAATAAGTCCGGTCATGATTCCTCTTATCAAGGTAAATCCAAGAATGCATACAATTGCAATGTCAAGTCCGTTCATTAATTTCCCCCGTTGAATTTGATTTAAATAATCAGGCCGAGCTGATTTCAAAGCTAATTTTATTTGCAAAATAATTTATATATTATATAACTTGACATGCAAATAATTAAATACATAATTCACGTTGGCCGTTATAATCATAGAAGTCAATTTATGATTTACGGCCTGTTTTTTTTAAACTTATTTTAATGAAGACGGTATGGAAAAAGAATTTGTAAAAAAAATTAAAATCATGGAGCAAGCCCATGCAAACCAGCTTTTTGGAGAGCATAACAAAAATCTTATAAAAATATCTGATTGCATTCCCGTAAATATTCAGTCACGGGGAAATGAAGTCATGATAAAAGGAGAGCAAGATAATGTTGAATTTGCTTCAAAGGTAATAAAGGAACTTTGTTCTGTAATAAAAAATGATTATCCTGTTTATCCAAGGGATGTTGAATATGCAGTAGAGATTTTGAGCAAAGATGAAAATACAAAATTAAAGGATGTTTTTCTTGATACTGTTTTTGTTTCTTCAAAAAACAGTCATATTTCCCCAAAAAATAAAGCACAAAAAACCTATATAGATTCAATTAGAGAAAAGGATATTGTTTTTGGTGTAGGCCCTGCAGGTACTGGGAAAACATATCTTGCCATGGCAATGGCAGTATCTTTTTTACAAAAAAAAATGGTAAACCGCATAATTCTTGCAAGGCCTGCAGTTGAAGCAGGTGAAGCTCTTGGATTTTTACCTGGAGATCTTGCAGAAAAAGTAAATCCGTATTTAAGGCCTCTTTATGATGCACTCCACGACATGATGACTTTTGAAAAGGCCCAGAGGCTTATGGCCCAGGGAATAATTGAAGTTGCTCCCCTTGCATTTATGAGGGGAAGAACTTTAAATGATGCCTTTATAATTCTTGATGAAGCACAGAATACAACAAGAGAGCAGATGAAAATGTTTCTTACAAGAATTGGATTTGGCTGCCATGCCGTAGTAACCGGAGATATTACCCAGGTCGATCTTCCAAATTCCAAAAAATCCGGCCTTATAGATGCTCTTGAAATTCTTCAGGGGATAGAGGAAATGGGCTTTGTTTTTTTTACCCAAAACGATGTTGTAAGACATCATCTTGTAAAAAAAATAATTGACGCCTATGAAAAAAGAGAAAATCAGATTCGGAACTTAAAAAATGAAAAATAATATTTTAAAAGAAGCTTTAAAAAATATTAATTTAGGATTGGATCATCCAATAGTAATTCCTATTTCCGGCATACTTATAATTCTTATTTTTGCTTTTTTTGCCTCAGATCAGTTTTATTTTGCACAAGAAAATTACAAAATCGGAGATATTGCTCCAAAAACAATAAAATCAACAAAACATACAGTATTTGAACATCCCGGAAAAACAGAAGAAAAAAAACGAGAGGCTGCTTCAGGAATTTTAACTGTTTATGATTATGATTCAAGATTGATAAGCAAGATAACCAAATCAATAGACCTTGCTTTTGAATCAGGGAAATCATCATTTCAAAATGATTTTTCAAAAATAAATCAAATTCAGCCTCAACAGACAACAAAAAAGCTGTTTGAAAAACACATAGGTTTTGAAATAAGCCAGGGTGCCTTTAATCTATTATCTGAAAATAAATTTTCAGATGAACTTGCATCAATTTTAAAGGAAATAGTTGTTCAGATAATGGAAAACGGTGTTGTTGCAAATAAAACAATACTTATGAAAGAAGAAGAAAAAGGAATAACACTCAGAGATATTTATACAGGTGAAGAACTTTTTGCAAACAGGCTTAAAAAATACTACGGCCCTGATCAGGCCCAGACAATGGTAAGAATAATTGGAGATCCTCTTTTAAAAAATTATTCATACAATATAGTAAATCTTATAGTTGATTTTGCTCAAAGGCTTATACGTCCCAATATCACAATAAATCAAAATGAGACCCAGGAAAGAATCTATCAGGCTGTTGAAAGTGTGCCTCCTGTCCTTTATCAAATAAATAAAGGTGAAATTCTCATAAGAAAAGGAGATATAATAACTCCGCTTCAGATGATTAAACTCAATGCATATCAAAATGAAAACAACACAAAAGACCAATGGCTTGGTGTAATCGGTAAAAGCATTTCTATTCTTTTTTTTATTGCAGTCATTTATATGACCTTTTTAAAAGGGTTTATTGAATCAAAAAATAAGTCAAACAAAAACATTCTTTTTTTAACCCTTGTAATAGTGTTCAATATAATTCTTGCAAAGCTTCTTTCACTTATTCCTTCAGCAGAATTTGGAGGAGGAAGCTTTACTATCCCTGACACTGCAATAAAACTTCTTCTTCCTGTTGCATCTGCCTCAATGATTGTCTGTCTTTTTTTTGGGCAGTATCAGGCATATTCAATAGCAATAATCTGTGCTTTTATTTGTGCAATGATTTTTGAAACATATATCCCGGGGCTGTTTATTTTCTTTTTAATTAATGGAGTAATGGGAACTTTCTGGCTCAGGAAATGCCGTGAAAGACAGGCTTTTGTAAGAACAGGCGGTAAACTTGCTCTTTTAAATCTTTTGATAACCCCGGCTTTTCTTATTCAGATTCCCCAGATATCAATGATTGAACTATCAATAGGAGTTCTTTTTGCAGTTGCCGGAGGAATTTTGTCCGGAATTTTAACAGGCGGTATTTCTCCTCTTCTTGAAATCTTATTTGGATATTCTTCTGATATTAAGCTTATGGAGCTTTCCAACCCTGAGCAAAAGCTTTTAAGAAGGCTTATGCTTGAAGCTCCTGGAACATACAACCATTCAATGATAGTTGGAACAATGGCTGAAGCTGCTGCAGCAGAAATAGGTGCAAACTCAATACTTGCAAGGGTTGGAGGATATTACCACGATATCGGGAAATTAAAAAAACCACTTTATTTTATTGAAAATCAGAGACACAGCAAAAATCTTCATGATAAATTATCACCTTCTATGTCAATGCTTATACTTACTGCCCATGTAAAGGACGGAGTTTTACTTGCAAAAAAATATAAGCTTCCAGAAGCTTTAATTGAAATAATTACCCAGCACCATGGAACAAGCCTTATAAAATACTTTTATGAAAAGGCAAAACTCAGGAAAAATGAAAAAGAACCTTTAAAAGATCACTACAGATACCCAGGGCCAAGACCCCAGTCAAGAGAGGCTGCAATTGTAATGCTTGCAGACATTGCAGAAGCTGCTACAAGATCTCTTGACAACCCAAGTGTTTCAAGGATTCAAGGCGTTGTCCACAAGCAGATAAATTCATGCTTTTCAGACAACCAGCTTGATGAATGCAACCTTACTCTAAAAGACCTTCACAAAATTGCAAAAATATTTAATAAAATTTTAAGCGGAATTCATCACCATAGAATCAAATATATAGAAGAACAAAAGGAAGAAACTAAAAAAGATGGAAATAATGCTCCAAAACAGGAAAAACCAGTCCAGGATAACAAACCAAAGCCTCAGGAAGAAGACGGATCTTATCTTAAACGCCTTGGGCTGTAGCAACTGCGAAATTTCAATTGTAATAACAGATGATGAGGATATAAGAGAAATAAATAAAGATTATAGAAATATTGATAAGCCAACCAATGTATTATCATTTCCAATGGATGATGAAAATATGGTTATCCCAGGACTTAAAATTCTTGGTGATATTGTAATTTCTGAAGATACAGCCATAAAAGAAGCACAGGATGCAAAAATAACCCTTGACCAGAGAATTTCACAGCTTCTTATCCATGGAATTTTGCATCTTCTAGGTTATGACCATGAAATAAGTGAAGAAGAGGATGAAAAAATGACCCAAAAAAGCATTGAGCTTTTATCTATAATAGAAAAAGACAAAAATCTGTCATGGTGGATGTAGCTTGAAATTATAAAATATTTCATTGAATTTTTATTTTTTATATGAAAATCTTAAATATCTGCATCAAAATCATATGATTTTAAAAATATCTGAACATTTTAAATAAAGCCAGGAGGTTTGCTATGAGTAAACTTGCAGTTAATGTAGACCATGTTGCAACACTTAGAGAAGCAAGAAAAACTACCTACCCTGACCCTGTTACGGCTGCTTTTCTTGCTGAACTTGCAGGAGCCGACGGAATTGTGGTTCATCTTCGGGAAGACGGCCGTCATATTCAGCAAAGAGATGTAAGAATATTAAGGGATACGGTTCAGACAAGGCTTATTCTTGAAATGGCTGCAACTGATGAAATGCTCAAATTTGCAATGGATATAATTCCAGATTTTGTAACCCTTGTTCCTGAAAAAAGAGAAGAACTTACAACTGAAGGCGGTCTTGATCTTATTTTCAATAAAGACAAAACAAAATATGCAGTTGAAAATTTAAAAAGTGCTGCTATTCCAGTTTCGATTTTCATAGATGCAGACAATGATCAGATAGAGCTTGCCAAGGAAATAGGTGCTGATGCAATAGAAATTCATACAGGCGGTTTTTGCGACTCAGAAGATGAAGCTATGCAAAAAAAAGAGTTTGAAAAGGTTATTAAAGCTGCAAAATATGCCCAATCCCTTGGTTTACTTGTAAATGCCGGACACGGCTTATGCTACAAAACTATAAAGGCTTTTAAAGGTTCAAATTTAATCCATGAATTCAGTATTGGCCATTCCATAATTTCAAGGGCTGTTCTTGTTGGAATGGAAAAAGCTGTTAGGGATATGATAAAAATAATTGGTGAATTATAATGTTTTCAAATAGTTCAAGGCTTGTTGGTTCATCTGAAATGCCTGAAATTGACCACAAAACCATTTTTGAATTTGGACTTCCAGGTGAAGTTTTAATGGAAAATGCAGGCAGGGGATGTGTCAGGGTTTTAACTGAAAATATAAATTTATCAGATAAAAAGGTTCTTGTTGTTTGCGGCCCTGGGAATAATGGGGGAGATGGATTTGTTATTGCAAGATATCTTTTAAAAAAGGCAGCTGATATAAAAATTATCCTTTTATCCGGTGCTGGAAAACTTCAGGGAGATGCACTTTTAAATTATAAAAGAGCAAAAAAATTAAACATTCAAATAATTGAAGAATCTGATAATTTTAATGAAACACTAAAAGGTGCAGTTAAAAATTCTGATATTGTAATTGATGCAATTTTTGGCACAGGACTCAAGTCAGGCCCAAGGGGAATTTTTGGAGAAATAATAGATTATATAAACAATTCCAATAAATTTGTAATGGCAGTTGACATTCCTTCGGGTACAAACGGCGATACCGGCAAAACTTTTGAAAAAACAATAAAAGCAGATATTTGTGCAACATTTGGATTTGCAAAGCCGGCACATTATATTGAACCTGGGAAAAAAAACAGAGGGAAACTTTTTGTAATAGATATAGGTATTCCCCATTCAGTATCAGATCAGTTTGAAGAAAATATAAATATTTTAACAAAAGAATATATTAAAACACTTTTTAAAAAAAGGGCACCTGAATCCCATAAAGGCAATTTTGGTCATCTTGGAATAATTGCCGGCTCAAAAAATAAAACAGGAGCTGCACTTCTTTGTTCAAAAGCAGCACACAGAAGCGGAGCAGGCCTTGTTACCCTTTGTATGCCAAGTGATTCAGACACAAGCCAAAGCTTTAATGAAACAATGAAATTTGGCTCATATTCTGAAAAAGGTGAATTTGCTGAAAATTCAGTTGATCAGATAAGGGATTTTATTAAGGATAAAACTGCCATTTCTGCCGGCCCTGGAATGGGAACAGGAAAGGGAGCTAAAAAAATAATTGAATTTCTTCTTAAGGAGACTGATATCCCTGTTCTAATTGATGCTGACGGACTTAATATTATTTCTGAAAAAAGAGAACTTTTAGATTATCTTGACAAAAGAATAATTCTAACTCCCCACCCAAAGGAAATGTCAAGGCTGACTGGTGTTTCAACTGAAGAAATATTAAGTGACCAGATTAGGGCTGCACGGGAATTTGCAAAAAAATACAAATGTATTCTAGTTTTAAAAACATCCTCTTCAATAATTGCATTTCCAGACGGCAGAATTAAGATCAATACAAGCGGAAATCCAGGGCTTGCCACCGGAGGAAGCGGTGATATTTTATCTGGAATTACTGGTGCTTTTCTTGCAAATAAAATGTCCATGGAAAATGCAGCTGAGGCAGCTGTTTTTATTCACGGATATTCAGCAGATATTACTTCACTGCAAAAAGGTCCTTTTGGATATCTCCCATCTGAAACAGCAGATAATATTCCAATTGTTTTTAAAGAGTTTTTAGAAAATGACCATTAAAGAAATTATTTCGGAAAATGAAGAATTCACAAAAAAAATTGCAGAAAATATTGGTAAAAACATTGAATCACCTTTTTACATTGCATTAAAAGGTGATCTTGGAGCCGGTAAAACAGCCTTTGTTCAAGGGCTTGCAAAAGGCCTTGAGACTGACCCTTCATATTATGTAACAAGCCCTACATACAATATTATCCAGGTTTATCCGGGAAGATTAAATCTTGTTCATGCAGATCTTTACAGAATCTATGGAATAGAAGAGCTTGAGCTTACAGGATTTAACGATATTTTAGAAGAAACAAACCCCGTACTTGCAGTTGAGTGGCCTGAAAAAATAGAAAATGATTTTGATTTTGATCTAATAATAGAAATTAAAATAATAAATTTTGACAAAAGAAAAATCAGGCTAATTTCCTGTGGACGAAAGGCATTGGTTCTGTTAGAGAAAATAATCTTTTAGACAAAATAGTACCTGAAAAAAGGAGATAAAGAAATTGGGTGTTATTGTTCAGAAATACGGGGGTACATCAGTAGGCAGTATTGAAAGAATCAAAAATGTTGCAAAAAAAGTTGCAAAAACCTATGAACAGGGACACAAAGTTGCTGTTGTTGTTTCAGCAATGGGCGGTACAACAGACCAGCTGGTTTCTATGGCACATGAAATAACGGAAAGACCGGATAAGCGAGAGCTTGATGTTCTTCTTTCTACCGGAGAACAGGTTACAATAGCACTTCTTTCCATGTGTCTTCATTCTATGGGATATAAAGCCACATCTCTTTTGGGTCATCAGGCAGAAGTTAAAACCGATTCCCAGGCAGGAAGTGCAAGGATTTTAAATGTTGGAAAAGAAAAGGTTACCGGCCTTTTAAATGAAGGAAACATTGTTGTAATCGCAGGATTCCAGGGTATTGATGAGCATGGAAACATTACAACACTTGGAAGAGGCGGCTCAGATACTTCTGCAGTTGCTGTTGCAGCCGCAATAAACGCAGATATGTGTGAAATATATACAGATGTTGACGGAATATATACAACAGACCCCAACATTTGCAAAAAAGCAAAAAAAATGGAAAAGGTTTCATATGATGAAATGCTTGAAATGGCAAGCCTTGGGGCAAAGGTATTGCAGATAAGATCAGTGGAATTTGCAAAAAAATATCAGGTTCCGCTTCATGTCAGATCATCCTTTAACGAAGAGGAAGGTACAATGGTTGTTAACGACGATACAGATATGGAAAAAGTACTGGTTTCAGGTGTTACATACAACAAGAACGAAGCAAGAATTACTCTTAAAAATGTTCCTGACGAACCAGGGATAGCAGCAAGGATTCTTACTCCTGTTTCAGATGCAGGCATTGTTGTTGATATGATAATCCAGAATACAAGGTCAACAGGACTTACTGATTTCACATTCACTGTTCCAAAAACTGACTTTAGTGATGCAATGGAGGTTTCTCAAAAAATTGCAGATGAAATAGGTGCAAGTGAAGTTCTTGGAGATGAAAATATTTCCAAGGTTTCTGTAATAGGAGTTGGCATGAAATCACATTCAGGCGTTGCTTCAAAAATGTTTAAAGCTCTTTCAGATGAAAATATAAATATAAGAATGATAAGCACTTCTGAAATAAGAATTTCATGTATAATTGATGAAAAATACACTGAGCTTGCAGTAAGGGCTCTTCACACAGAATTTGGTCTTGATGTAGAAGAATAAATGAAGTTTTCCCCAAAGCAGACAAGGGAAATTTTAATTTTGGCGGCAGTTATATTTTCAGTATATATCTGCCGTTTTTTTTTATTTTTCTAAAAGAGAAGCTTCATATTTTATCCTGTAAAACAAAAGATACAATACAGGCACAAGAACAAGAGTTAAAACTGCTCCAAAAAAAAGGCCTGACATTATTGTAACTGCCATGGATGTAAAAAGAGCATCCTGAAGAAGCGGCGTCATGCCAAGTATTGTTGTTACAGAAGTTAAAAGAACAGGCCTTAATCTGTTTACGCTTGCATCTTTTACTGCAAAATAAGGCTTTTTGCCTTCTCTTATTTCAATATTTATTTCATCAATTAAAACTATTGCATTTTTTATAAGCATTCCCATAAGACTGTAAAATCCTATTATAGGAAGAAATCCAAAGGGCTGTCCTGAAAATAAAAGTCCTGCTGCAATGCCTGTTATTGCAAATGGAATTGTCAAAATAACAATTAAGGTCTGCTTTACTGAATTAAAAAGAAAAACAAGAATAACAACCATAAAAAGAACACATGAGAAAATATTCTGCCTTACCCCTTTGTTTGCAACCATTGATCTTTCATGCTCACCTCCCCAGTCAAGTTCATAACCTTTTGGGAGTTCAATTTTTTCAATTTCAGGTCTGATCTGCTTAAGGACAGTATCAGCTGTAATACCCGGAACCGGATCGCACTGAGCTCTTATAACTCTTGTTCTGTTATATCTTCTTACAACAGGATCTTCAAAATTAAGTGAAATGTCTTCTGAAGCCTGTAAAATGGGAATGCTTTTCCCTAAAATCCCAAATACAGGAACAGAAGACATTTCTTTAGGAGAGATATTCTTATATTTAAGCTTAATATTTAAAATATCATCGTTTTCCCTTAACTGACTCACAGGAAGACCGTCTGTTGCACAAAGAAGTGCTGCTGCAAAATGATCTTTTTCAACCCCTGCTTTTTTTGCCTTTAAAGGGGAATATTTCAGATTATAAACCATTTCCTTTTCCCGCCAGTCGTCTGTGACAGAATCTGTAAGTTTATTTTTATACATTATTTCCCTGGCTTTTTTTGCAAGCTCCCTCAAGACTGAAGGATCAGGCCCGGTAAACCTTGCTTCAATTCTGTATTTTCCATTTGGGCCTGAAATATATTTCCACAAATGTGCTTCTCCCTGGGCCAAATTTTTTTTAAACCATAATTTAATTTCTTTTATCATTTCATCTATTTTTTTATGGTCATCTACATTTACAACAATCTGTGCAAAGGATCTGTTAAGACTTCTTGGGGTAATTGATGCAGCAAATCTTGGAACTCCCTGGCCTATTGAAGAAGCAATGTTTTTAACCCCGTCTTTTTTTAAAACCCATGATTCAAAAATTTTTATGTCATCTGAAACAGACTGAATTTTTGTACCCTCAGGTCTTCTGTAATCAACAAAAAACTGGGCTTTTTCAGAATCTGCAAAAAAATTCTTGGGAACTTTTAGAAATCCGAATATTCCAGCAGCAAGAATAAAAATCATAATAACAAGGGTAATTTTTTTGTATCTGAATGAAATATTTAATACTTTTCTGTAAAAATCATAAATCAATCCCGAATAGTTTTCTTTAAAGTTCTTTTTTGGGATCAAAAGATAAAATGAAAAAAGCGGAGTCTGGGTCATGGCAAAAAGCCATGAAAAAAAAAGCGATACAGCAACAACAAGAAACAGGCTTCCAACATATTCCCCCATATTTGTGGGAGCAAGATAGATAGGCATAAATGCAAGGGAAGCAATTATTGTTGCACCAAGAAGTGGAAATGAGTTTTTGCGGGCTGATTTTATACATGAAGCAAATTTATCTGTTTTAGTGTTTATGTCAGTCTGAGTGCCTTCTGCTACAACAATTGCATTATCAACAATCATTCCCATAACTAAAATAAGTGCAGCAATTGAAATCTGATGCAGGTTTATTCCCATTACAAGCATTGCACTAAAAGTTGCAGCAATTGAAAGAATAAGATTTGAGGCAATAATAAGACCAGGCCTTAAGCCCATGGAAAAAAACAAGACAAGTACAACAATAAAAACTGACTGAAAAAGATTTTTCCCAAATTTTTTAATTGAATCTTTCACAAAATCAGACTGATAATAAATTTCTTCAATTTTTATACCTGAAGGAAGGTTTGATAAAAGAATTTCAATTTTTTTACTAACAGCTTCACCCATTTCAACTACATTGGCATTTTTTTTGGCTGAAACAGCAATTCCTATTGATGGCTTTGAATTATACCGCATAAAAGGCTGAATAGGCCTTTCAGATTCTCTTTTTATTTCTGCAATGTCACTAAGCCGGACTAATTTATCCTTATCGCATAAAATAAGAATATTTTTTATTTCATCCTCAGATTTAAAATGCTGCGAACCAGAAATTCTTATTCTTTTATCATCTGTTTCTACAGCACCTCCAGTAAAAACAAGATTGCCTGAATTTATTGCACTTATAATTTTTTGAGGATGAATATTAAGGTCTGCTGCTTTTACAGGATCAAGCTCTATATATAAAGCCTCATCTGAAACTCCAAATAGATTTATTTTTTCAACATTTTTAACTAAAAGAAGCTCTTTTTTCAAAAATTTTGCATATCTTTCAAGCTGATAAACATCCATACCCTCACCAGTAACAGCAAGAAAAATTCCAAAAACATCACTGTAATCATCATAAACAACTGGCTTTAAAACACCCTTGGGAAGGTCATTTTGAACAGCTTCTACTTTTCTTCTCAAAATATCCCAGAGCTGGTCAATTTCTGAAGCCTTTACACTTTCATAAAGATCAACATAAACCATGGACATATTTGCCCTTGATTTTGACCTGATTTTTTCAACCATACTTGCACTCTGGCAGGCTTCCTCGATTTTTCTAGTGACTTCCTGCTCAACTTCATAGGGAGAAGCTCCTGGATAAATTGTAACAACAACTGCTGTTTTGATTGTAAAATCGGGGTCTTCAAGTTTTCCAAGCTTAAGAAGAGAAACAATCCCTCCAATAAGAACAATAAAAAGAACAAACAAAAGAGTAATCTGATTTTTTAAAAAAAATTTTGTGAGCATATTTTTAAACTTTAAATGGAAGGGTTAGAGTTCATTTCCGATATTTGTCTGAGATTTTTTTTCAACTATGGAAACAGGTCTGTTTTCTAAAATAAAATGTGCTCCAAGGTGGGCTATTTTATCTCCTTTGTTTAAATTTCCAGAAATAACAATGTTTTTTGAATCTGAAAATTTTTCTAGTTCTACAATAATTTTTAAGGGCAGATTATCTTCAATCTTCCATACAAATGGTTTTTGGTTATCTTTTTTAATTATTGATGACATGGGAATCTCAAATTTTTTTAGATCAGAGTCGTCTTTTACTGAAAACTCAACAAGAGCAGACATTCCTGGTTTTATTAAATATCCCGGATTATCAGCCTTTAAAATCAGAGGATAAGTATTTCCAAAACCACTTCCTTTTTTTCCAATTTCCTTTAATTGTGCCTTTTTTGAATTGGTGTTGTCTGATAAAAGTATAAACTTAAAATCGCTAAATTTTTTTGATGAGGATAAAATATTTTCAGGAATAAGAGCCTCAATTTCAATTGATTCAAGATTTATCAAAGAAACAACAGGCTGACCTGGCTGGACAAACTCGTGATTTTCTGAAAATACCGCTGATACAAATCCTGTAAAGGGAGCTTTTAATACTGTATCCTTCAAGCTGTTTTCAGATGCTTCAAGTTCCTTTTCAAGTGCTTTTACAAGGGAGGCAGAGTTTTCATATGCTGCTTTAATAAAATCATAATCTGCCCTTGAAACCGCATTTTTTTTAAAAAGCTCAAGATACCTGTTATATTTAAGCTTTTTTTCAACATATCCTGCCTTTGCAGCCAAAAGCCTGGCCTTGATATTTTCAATTTTTACAAGATAATCCCTTTTATCCATTTTTGCGATTATCTCATCTTTTTCAAATTTTTTTCCAACTTCAGGATAATAGTGAGTTATGGGCCCTCCTGTTCTAAAGGAAAGTTTTACTTCGTCCAAAGGCTTTATAACCCCAGGATATGAAAAATCTGTTTTATTTACAGGGTCTTTGACTTCAAAAACATTGACGCATACTAAAGATTTTTCCTTTTCATCAATTGTTTTTGCATTGGAATTGGTACATCCTGTAAATAAAAATGGAAAAATTATAAAACTTGTTAAAATCAAAATAAAAGTTTTCAATTTATTTCTCCGAAGCTTAAAAGATTTGAGATAGATAGAAAGTATCAAAAACCATGCCCAAATGAGATAGATTGAAAATAAAGGCTTTTAGTGATTTCATACAAGAAAAAGTACCATATGTGGAATATTAAAAAACCATATATGATATTTATTAAACAAAATACCGTATATGGATTATTATTTAAAAAATTTGAATAACCATTCAGGCTTGCCAGGTTTGCTGCATATAAAAACAAACCAGAAAATCACTCAATCCAGATGAAGAACAACTGAAAAACAATTAAATAGAACAAAAACCTCATCACCTTTTTTAAGTTCTGAAAAAAATTCTTCGCCGGCAGAAACAATGGAACATATTTCTGTATAATCAGATATGCTTACAACCACTTCACAGGAAACAACGCCCTTTGAAATTTTTTTTATTTTTCCCATAAATTTATTATCAGCACTGGTTTGAAAATCACCAGTTTTACAAACCACCAAAACCATTGGAGCCTTAACTTCTGCACTTACAAGGCTTCCTTTTGAAAGTCCCATTCTTTCAAGGCTCTGATTTGTTATTACAGACTCAATTTTATGTCCTTCATCTGTGAGAAGTTCAACTTTTGACTGGATGGAACCTTTTAAAATATTTGTTATTTTCCCAAAAAAAGAGTTTCTTGCACTTGTTTTCCGCCAGGATTCCTTTTCAGCAAATTTTTTGGCAATTACTTCTATTTCTTCCTTTGAATAACTAACAAATGAAGATGTAAGCCCCGGGTTTGAATGCCCAAGAATAGATTGAACAGCAGGAAGTGGAATTCCGCTTTTTAAAAGCTCAATAGCCCTTGATTTTCTTATTGCCTCAGGTCCGCAGAGGTTTTTATTAAAACCGCAGTCTTTTGCCCTTTCATAAAATTTTTTCCTTACAAAACCAGGATCTGGAAAACTTAAATTTTCATATTTTTTTTCAAATTCAACCTGGTTTACAATTTCCTTTATTTCATCAAGAACAGCTTTTGAAACCTGTACTTTCCTTTGACTGCCTGACTCTTCATTTTTTGCACCAAAACCTATAAAGGATTTTTCCCAGTCAATGTCGTTAAAAGGGTTAAGACTTAAAACCTCGCTTAATTTTGCACCTGTATATCTTATAACAAGGAAAACCATTAAAATTTTTTTCCTTGAAATAATTACATCTTTTCTTTTTGAATTTTTGACATAAGCCCTGAAAGACTGTTCAAGGGTGTAAAGGTCGCCTGAATCAAGATAATTTCCCTCTTCAGCAGAAATTATTCGCTGGTTGATATTTTTCACTTCCATATACCGGCCTTTTTTAAAGTTGGGAATTAGTTGATGAACGAAAACGCCCTTTTTTGTCCATTCTTAAGTCAGATTCAAAATTTAATCCTCAAAATACTCAATGTATCCTAAAGGTTAAATTTTTCATCTTCCTTGAATGAAACAAAATTCTCGTTTTCGGCCAATCACAAATTAAAACAATGTAATTGTTCAGTTTAAAATACACACAAACCAAAAAAATTTCAAAATAACCTTGACATAAAAATCATTTACTATCACCATAAAAATTATTTTCGTGATTTTAATAAAGGGAAAATCAGATGCTTTTTCAAACAGCAGGAATTGAAGCTGCCATATGGATTCCCCCTCTTGTGGCATTTATAATTTCATTTTTCACTTCCATGGGAGGAGTTTCCGGTGCATTTCTTCTTTTACCTTTTCAAATGTCATTTCTCGGATATACAAACCCGTCGGTAAGTGCGACAAACCAGGTTTTCAATATTGTTGCAATTCCAGGGGGAGTTTACAGGTTCTGGAAAGAGGGAAGACTTGTATGGCCCCTTGCTTCAATTGTTATTGTAGGAACCCTTCCAGGTGTTTTTATTGGAGCAGTTGCAAGAATCATTTACCTTCCTGATCCCAAAAATTTTAAATTCTTTGCAAGTCTTGTTTTATTTTATATTGCAGCAAAAATGATTTTAGACCTTGTTAAATCAAAAGACAAAAAAACAGCTGCCAGTAAAAGTGAAAAACATTTCCAGGAAATGATGAAAAAAGGTGAAATAAAAAAGAAAAAAGACAAGGATTTCAAGCCTGTTCAAATTCTTAAGATAAACTTTAAAACACTTGAGTTCAAATTTTACGAAGAAACATTTAATGTTTCAATTCCGGGAATTTTTTCCTTAAGCTTCACAGTCGGTATAATCGGCGGAATATACGGTATTGGAGGAGGTGCAATTATAGCTCCTTTTTTTATAAGTTTTTTTCATCTTCCAGTTTATATTGTGGCAGGTGCGGCACTTATGGGAACCTTTGTCACTTCAATAGCTGGAGTTATTTTTTATTCTGCAATAGCACCGCTTTATCCTGATATGTCAATTGCACCTGACTGGCTTCTTGGTTTTCTTTTCGGAATTGGCGGACTTTTGGGAATTTATCTTGGAGCAAGGGTGCAAAAATATGTTCCTGCAAACATTATCAAGTGGATGCTTGCTTTAATTATCATGTTTACAGCAGGAAAATATTTAGCTAATTTTTTTGGAATTTAAAACATGATTATTGAACCGTAAATTGACATAAAAAAAGCATGCTGTTTTTTTCCTAAGCTGGTTTTAAGAGATAGTTTTTTATTTCCTGGCTCGGAGTAAAGTGCTAATGAGCTTTAAAAAGAATGAAGCAGCAGTTCCAATTTTAAGCTGAACAATTATAATAATTTAAGGAATAATAATGAAACCCATTGGAATTATAAAAACACCATTTACACAAATAGAAAACATGCCAATTCAGCCAAAGGGCGCAAAGGATATTGAGGGTAAAGTAATTGTAGATGAAATATATAAAGACGGACTAAAAGACCTTGAAGGATTCAGCCATATTTATCTGATTTATCATTTTCACAAAGCAGACAAGACAAAACTTATTGTAAAGCCTTTTCTTGATACAGAGGAAAGGGGAGTTTTTTCAACCCGCTCTCCACTTCGCCCCAATCATATTGGAATTTCAATAGTTCAGCTTGAAAAAATTGAGGGGAATGAACTTTTTATCAAAGGAGCAGATATTTTAGACAATACTCCCCTTCTTGACATCAAGCCCTATGTTGAAAAGTTTGATCATCCTGAAAAAAGCAGATCAGGATGGATGAACTCTGATATTGATGAAATTGCGAGTAAACGATCTGATCTGAGATTTAAATAGCTGAGACCTGACTTTTGCCCTTTGTGGAATCAGATTAATATTTAACCAAAAGACTTCTGGTTCTGGTCATAATTTCCAGCCAAAACCAGAAGTTCTACTTAGTTGCTGAACCAAAACGGCCTTTGTTGTCCCTTTCTAAGTCAGATTCATAATTTAATCCTCAAAATGTTAAATGTATTCATGCGGTTAAATTTTTCGTTTTCCTTGAACTGAACAAAAAATCTCATTTTCGGCCAATCACAACTTAATGACTGGAGAAAAAATCACCCAAAAATACGCTTATCTTTAATAAGAGAATAAAAGAAAAGAAGTTTTTCCAAGTCCAGATTATCTGCATTTCTAACTACTTTTACAGGAGATGCTTCTTTTTTTTCATGTTCAGGATCAGAATCTGGCAAGTATCTATAGCACACCCTGTAAAAGTATTTTTTAACATTTTTATTATTTTTTGTAAGCTCTATCTTTTTTATATCACCAAGTGATTCAAAGTGAGAAGTAATTGAATTATCCATAAGTTCCATTTTATTATCACTTAAAACTATTATATTTTTTTCATTAAATTGGACTTCATCGGCCCAGATATTATACATTAAACTGTTTTTACCAAACAGATTTCTTCCTGTTATTATATCATCAGCTCCTGATTTATTTTTTTTTCTATAAAATGAGACTGCACTTGCTATTTTGTATTTATCGAGTCCTGCTATAATTAAGTCATTACCAGTATTTTCTTCAATTGACTCAATTTTTTGCACCATTTCTTCCCAGCCAAGTAAAAACGGAGAATCATTTAAATAAGGAACTCCCGGTATTCCAACGGATGAGTAATATAAAAATAACCCCATAATCAAAGGAAGGCTGTACAAAGTAATAGACCATATTTTTTTTATTTTAAATCCGCCAATGCTGTTTTTATCTGCCACTTTATTTATTGATACAGCCATTAATGGAATAAAAGCAAGCCATAACGGAACAGTCCAGTTAAGCTTTATCTGCCTGAACATACTAAAAAAAACAAAGACCGAGAGAGGAACCAATGTAAAAACAGCAATAAAGGTTAACTGTTTCCTGCCAGGAATTTCTTTTGAAAAATATTTTTTTAAGCTTGAAAAAGATAACATATTATAAAAAGTCAGGAAACCTGCCGGTGTTAAAATCAGCAGCACAGCTCCCGCAAGTTTAATTAATGAAAAGTCAAATTCTGCACCAAACCTTCTTGGCCCCTGAAAAATGAATGAAGCCCAGTCATTTGACGCATTCCACGACAACACTGGAAGAAAAATTAAAAAAGAAATCACAACTGCAATGTAAGGACCCGGCTTAACAAGCATTTTTCTTGAAGCTCTGTTTAAAACAATAAAGATAAAGGCTGCGGGCACAAGCAGAATAATTGTGTATTTTGAAAGCATACCCAATCCAAATCCTATTCCTGCAAAATACCATGCTATTTCATCCTCACAAATTAAAGCCTTTTGAAGATAGAACAGAGTCATAGCCCAAAAAGCAACCAGAGGAGCATCTGGTGTTGCAAGAAAGCCTGTGCAAAAAAATCCCGGAAGTACAGACAACAGCAGAATTCCTTTAAATGCGTGCCGTTTGCCTATAAACTCACTGCAAATCCTGAAAACAAAATATGAAGCAATTATCCAGCAGATATATGGAACAAACCTCACGGCAAATTCGTTATTACCGAACATCATTGTACTCAAATGAATCAGCCAGCCTATCATAGGAGGATGATCCAGATATCCAAGAGAAAGATGCTGGCTGTAATTCCAGTAATATGCCTCCTGATGCATTAATTCAGGAACTCCCAGAAAAACAAGACGAAGAACTGCAGTATAAATAATCACAGCTGCAGCAGCGATATTAAATTTTGCTTCACTGTTTTCAACTCCATTATTTTGAGCAAAAGTTATAAAGGAATTTCCCAGATAATTAATCAGTGCTCCTGATGCAACAGCAGAAAATCCTGCAAAAGAAGCATTCCATTGCCAGTTTTTAACAAAAATTTCAAGAAGACCGCCTCTCAGAAAAAAAGCAGCAAGAGCAACTCCACCATAACCCAAAAAAACTTTAATATTACTCGATGAGCTGCGGAACACCCATTTTTTGTTCAAAATAAAATTAAGCAAAAAAGCAGATATAAAACTGTATCCGTTAGAAAACCCCAGAGAAAAACCTGAATAAAAAAGGATATTGAATAAAATAAAATCCAGTACAAAACCAGCAGATCCAGCAAGACAGAACTTAATCCCTGTTTCAATACCAGGGTCTGCTCCAGCAAGCACACAAAGCTGTTTACAATATGCCTGAATTTCCTTTAGTCCTGTCTTTGAGCTGCCGCTTTGTCTATCTGTAAAAGTTATTGGAATTTCGCATACATTAATATTTTGCCCTCCCCTTGCAAGTATCTCAAAACATATTTTATATCCAGGAACATTTTCTGCAGTTTCAAGAAGCAATTCTTTTTTCACTGCAAAATAACCAGAAAGAGGGTCTTTTACCTCTGTAAAAAACAAGGCGGGAATCTTTGCGGTCTTAGACATTATTCGTCTTAAAGGGGGCCAGTTTTTTGATGAGCCTCCAGTTACATATCTGCTTCCAACAACAATATCTTTTCCCTCTAAAAGAAGAGGTTTTATCAATTCCGGCAAAGATTCCGGAGGATGACTAAGATCTGCATCCATTACTGCAAGAATTTTTCCCTCTGAAATCTTGGCACCTTCATAAACAGCTGAGGCAAGACCTTTTTTTTCAATCCTGTGGAGCAGCCGGATATTGTCATGTCCGTTATTAAAATTAGTTAGTGGCTGAACGAAAACATCAAATTTTATAAAATCAGGCCTCAAAAAATGAAATTATTTTTCTAAAAAATTTTGAGAAAATTATGAGAAAGATGTCTTTTTGTTAAATTTAAAAAATTTATGCAA